>Ga0209550_10003355_pt1 | contig 15260 bp, 9 predicted proteins | sample LauGreSuBDMM15SN_2_FD_187567 | JGI IMG/M metagenome (GOLD analysis project Ga0209550, IMG submission 187567) | Freshwater lake microbial communities from Lake Michigan, USA - Su13.BD.MM15.SN (SPAdes) (version 5) | ecosystem: Environmental > Aquatic > Freshwater > Lake | place: Lake Michigan, USA...
ACTGGAGGCTCGCGCGACCTCGAGCGCGCGTGCGAGGAAGGCAGGCAGCACTGTGTGAGCTCGACCCTTGCATGCGGGCCGTGCAGCCGACCCGCCACGGAAGCAGGCACAGTCTGATTGGGGTCTGATTGTCTGATGGTCTGTCTGATGGGGGGCACAGTCTGATTCGGTGCCCCGCCCTCGGCACACGTCGCGTGAACATGAGCGTGGGCGTCCTCCTCCTTCTCCGCCTCCGCGCCCACCTCCACCGTGCTCGCCCACCGCAGCGAGGCCACGAGCCGCACGGCCGCCTCAAGGGTGGCGAGGCCAAAGCCGAGCACACCCAGCAACAGCCCGGGCTGTGAATGTGAACTCAAGTAGCCCTCTACGAGGGCGAGGAGTGAAGCGAGCCGCTCGGGACGCGCGCGCACGAGCACGTACGCCATCAGCGGGATGAGCTCGTCCGCGCCCACGGCGACGCCACGCCCGCTGCCCGTGGGCGCCTCCAGATCGTTCGGTTCGCCTCCAATGCCTCCCTCTGTGCAGCGCGCGGCCGCCGCGCATGCTTCTACAAAAGTACGGAGAGCCGCGACGGGCGAGGCGCAGCCGCTCAGCCGACGCGCGAGGGCGATGGAGGGCGCGTAGGGCAGCGCCTCATCGTCGTATCTCCCGCACGCCGCCTCGTAGGTGTCCAGCCAGAAGCGCGCGTCAATCCCAAGGTGGCGTGGCAGCAGCCCTCGCAGCTCGTCGAGGCGCGCGGCCATGGCTGCGTCCTCGTTTGCATGTGCCGCGTGAAGCAGCGGCTGCAGAGTGCCGGCGCATAAGCCAAAGAGCGCATCGCAGCACACCTCGGCGGCCTCAGCACCGGCGGTACCGTCGTTGAGCACGGGCAGCACCTCCCCAACGAGGGCTTGCAGCCTGGAGCTCCCGTGCGACATGGCCGCAAGCGCGTCCTCGACTTGGCCGTGCGGTGCGTGCGCAGCGATGCGCGCGGCAAAACTGGCGGCCACGCTCCCCAACGGCGTTGTCCGGTCCGTCAGCGTTGCGAGCAGACGCTCACGGACGAGGGCCCTGTCGTCCGGGCTGCTGGCGATGGCGGCCATCCACTCGGCGGTGCCGGTCGAGTAGGAGAGCGTGATGGATAGCGCCGTGCGACTGATGCGGTCCACACTGGCACTGCACACGAGCGGCGCGGGCGGCTCGTCTTCGAACGCAGTGTCGAACACGTCGTCGACGGCCGCACACAGCAGCGACACCATTGGACGCCGTTTGGTGCTCGCCAGCATGTACCGGTAAATCACGTATTACTCTTGAAACTTACGGGTACGTTTCATCAACACCACAACTCGGTTGATCAGCGAGCGCCCAAAACAGCGCGGGAACGTTGGGTTCCCATGTTGTTGACACATCATGACCCCGACCGCTGGCAGGCAGCTCTGCCCGAACCGTTCAATTTTCTCAACCAAATCCTGCAGGAGACGCTCGATGACGTGCTCTTGGAAATCACACTCAAGGAGGAAGTGGCTCGCATCGAGAATATGAAGCCCAAGCCTGACGATGAGAGTGGCGCGGTCGTGCTCGGTGCGACGTTCACGTACGCGCTCCCCGCGGAGCTCGGCAACGCGGACGCAGACAGTGTCCTCGAGCCTATCGCGGAGGGCGTGTACGCTGTCGCGCTCGCCAGCGGCGCCCTCTGGCTGTGGAGCCTTAGCGGTCAGGTGCCGCCGCTGCAGATCGGCGCGGCCGGCGCGGGTCTCAAGCCGTGCGTGCTGGCGTGCACGCCCCTACCCGCCTCGAGCGGGCCGCCCGCGCGCAAGCGGCTCGTGATGCTCTCCGCCAAGCCCGAGCCGCCTCCCGATGTGAACGTGAACGCGGGCCCGGAGGACGCGCAGCTGCTCGCCTTTGACCTGACGCCGCCCGTGCTTGGCACGACGACCACATGGACGGTGGCGCCCGTGGGCGCGTTCAAGCTCGCCGCCCTCGGGCGCGCGCGCGCAACGCTATCCTCGGACGGCCGCTTCTGCGCGTGCGTACTGCGCGACTGCTCGGTAGCCGTTTACCACTTGCCGCTGCCGCCGCCCGTGCCGCCGCCGCCAGCCGAGGGCGGCGCCAAGTTGGGCGCCAAGGCCGCCGCGCCGGCTCCGGCTCCGGCCGCGCCGCCGCCCTTTCTGCTCCTGACGGTACCCGCGCAGGCCGCGGGCCCGCCCGCGTCCGTGGGCTGCCATTTTGTCCTCGCGCCGGCGCCACGATCCCTCGGTGCGGCGCTCTCATGGCAAGCTTGTGGACTGCTCTCTTGGGGTGAAGGCGGCTCGAAGCTGCTCCAGACGGTGCTGCCCTCGGCGAGCGCGCTCGCGGCCAAGGGCGCCGCTGCCGCGACGAGCACGAGCGCGACCCTCGAGTGGCGCCTTCCGGGCGCGCTGACCGCCTCGGCCGCCTCGGCCGACTCGGTGCTGATCGCCACCGGCCTTGACGAAGGCTCGGTGGTGCTTTGGGATACCAATGTGCGCTCGGACCGGTACGTGCTGCAGCGGCACGGCGCCGCGGTCACGCAGCTCGCGCTCCACGGCGCGCAGCTGTGCATCTCGTATGCGGCCGACTTCACGCTCCACGGGTACGATGTGTCGGCCGACCCGGAGACAGGGCAGGGCAAGCTCTCGTTTCGTAGGCGGCTCGAGCACGGGATGCAGGCCACGTGGCTCGCGATCGGCGCGCAGCTCCCGCTCGTGCTCCTCGGATCGCCCGACGCGATCCGCATCTTCGACATGCAGGGCGACCTGCTCGCCCTCTTCAACCCTCACGCCGCCGCCGCCAGGGCCGGCCTCTCGGGCGGCGCCGCGCTGCTCACCGCACGCCCCGGCCCGTGCACTCTACTCCTCTCGAGCCAGCACTACAGCGTGAGCTGCCTGGCGATGCCCGCGACGGCGCCATCGCTCGCGACGGGCGAGCCGGGCGCCGAGCCGGGCGCCGAGGCGGAGGCGCCGCAGCTCGCGTGCCTCTCGCTCAGCGCGGCGCTGCTCGCCACCTACCCGCACCTGCCCGGCCTCGTGGGCGGCGAGGTGCCCGTGCCCCTCCTCGCCACACTCCTCAAGTCGTACACACATGCGCAGCGCCAGGACGCGCAGCTGATGGCGGCGGCGCCGCTGCTCGTGCAGGGCGGCACACTCGGCGGCAGCACCAAGGGGGGGGGCTCGCGCACCAAAAAGGGGGGGGGCTCGCGCGCCGGCCAGCGTGGCAAGGGCGCAGGCACGGCCCTCTCCGTCGTCTGTGAATGTGAAGAGGATTCGCTTCTGCAGGCGAGCCGCGTGTCGGGCGGCTCGTCGATTGGCGCCACCCCGAGGAGCAGCGGCCGCCAGCAGGGCGGCGCGGGCGGCGGCATCACGGAGCAGGCCATCCGCGCGCGCGAGGGCGGCGCCACGGGCGGCTCGTCCGTTGCGGGCTCGGCGGCACTCTCCAAATCCGTGGTAAGTGGCTCGCGTGGGGGGCTCTCGATGATCGAGGATCGGCGCTCTGTCGGCGGCGGCACGATCGCCTCCTCTGTCGGGACCACCATGTCGGACGCGTCGCACGGCAACCCGCCCTTTGTCGACCCAGTGTCTAAGGTGCAGCGGCTGCAGCGCTCGAGGCTGCACGGGCGTTTCCAACGCGAGGCGCGCGTGCAGCGGCGCTGGGAGGAGCTCAAGGCGCTCGCCGTGTCGATGCAGCAGCAAGAGATGCAGCAGGCGGCCGCCGCGCGCCAGCAGCAGCTCAAGAGCAGGTGATCGCACGGACGCCCCACCGCGCCAGCCCGAGGACTCCGACGCAGCGGCTGAGAGACCTGCGCAGGAGTTACATTTACGAGAGACAGCAGCACGATTGCGAGTCGAGGCAAGAGTCGGCATGAACGGGGAAGTGTGCGGTAAGCCGAGGCCCGAGCGTGGGCGAAGGCGCGGTAAGTTGTCAAGTAAGGCGTCGCGTGCGGAGGACGACCGTGCGGTCTGCGGATGTGCGTCACGCCCGTGACTGTCGTGTGGCCGTGATGTGCGGGCCGCACGTTCCGGTTCGCGCAACGTGGTCTCGTCGCGCGCTCCGACGCACACCATGTGTTTTACTTCTTAACACAACACAGGTGGACAGTCGCGGATCGCACAGCTCGGGCCCGAGCAAGTCGAAGTCCGCCGCGCCGGAGTCGCGAGACGGAGGGGCTGGGCCAAGCTCGTCCGCTCAAGGTCGGCTCGTGCGAGGCCGGAGCTGGCAGCATCTCGACGGCGCGGAGCGCTCGACGAGCGGAAGAGCACCGGCGGACTGCGGCAGCGCTCACTCCTGCTCCTCCTCGCCGTCCTCGCCGTCCTTGTCGGCTGGCTCGTCGGGCTCGTTGCCCGCCACGCCATCCTCCATCTTGTCGTCGTCGTTGTCGGGCTCGTTGGTCTCATCGACCTCGTCGGCCTTGTCCGCGCCGTCAGTCGTCTTCTTCGCCTTGCCCTTCATCTTCTTCTTCATCGGCGAAGATGGCGTCTCCTTCTTCTTCTGCTCGCTCTTCTTCGACGGCCGCTTGGCCTTGGGCTCATCATCCTCGGTGGGCTCCTTGGGCTTCTTCTTGATCAACGGCGCGGGCGCTGCGAGGGCGAAGACGGTAATGTGGGGTGAGTCCGGGCAGCACGAGAGTACTGCGGCGGCCGCGCTGAATGGCTGCTGCACTGCTCACCGTTGTGAAGCTCTCGCTGCGTGCGCGCGCGTTTGCCGTTCGTGATGACGAGGTTGGTATCCACGGAGGCAACCATGTGAGCTTTTCTGCGAGACGGTGAATCGAACGCGCGCCGCGTGTGACTCCGGTCCTGCGACGAACGCAGAGCAGCGGGCGCGAGCGAGCAAGGGTGCAGACATGTGCTTGCTGTGTAAGAGGTCTCGCGGTCTTCGCGCTTTTTTCTAAAAGTCACATGCGAGACCTTCACAGGGTCCGAAAGAGTACACACACCCGGCCAGGCGCCTACCGCTAGCCCCGCTTGTAGCCTACCGCTAGCCCCGCTTATAGCCCCGCCCAGTCGCCTCTCTTCATTCGAGAGTGACGCAGATGCTGGGTACCGCAGGGCGCCGCCCGGCCCCGGGGTCTTCCATGCACCATGGACCTCCATCATGACCTCCATGCGATGTGGTCTCCCCACTCTTTTGGCAATTGTGATAAATTCGCTTGCACATCTGGGGGCGACTCAAACTACAATGCACGCTGTACGCGTACATGTACAGGCTGGACAGCAGTGTTTCTACAGGCTTGTGGCTAAACGAAAACGTACCGCGCGGGATACCGCGGGCGCGGGTGCTGGGTCCCGCCAGGACGGCCGTGCGGAGCGACACCGCCGCATTGCGGTTACGGACGCGACGGCTCTCGGACGGTCCTCGCGCTCACAATGCGTGGGTTGGGCGCAAAGCTGCAGGACGTGCCGCTCCTCTCGACTACATGTTACACTACGAATCGGCTCGGCATCTTCCTTGCATGCCTGTGAGCTCTCGGCATCCATACTGCTGCATGCCTGTGAGCTCGGCCTCCATACTATTGCGGATCTGTCTGCCCCTCCTCGTCAAAGGACTTCTCGCGTGCGCGCACAGCCTCCAAGTACGCTCGCTGCAGCGCCTCGAGCCGCACCAAGTCGGACTGCTCGTCGAGCTCCTCGCTCCTATACGACACGCCTAGACCCTCTGCCTCCGCGGCCGCCTGCGCCGCTGCCTCCGCCCCCACCTCTGGAGGTATGTCTGCAGGCGCCGGAGCGTGCGGAGCGTGCAGGGTGGCGGCCTGTCGTCCTGCCGCCGGCTTGGGCAGCTTGTGTGGGGAAGGCGGTGTGCCCACGCCAGCCTCGACCCCAACCTCGGTGAGCATGGAACACTTGTGCAGCGGCTCTGCGACGCCAAAGAGCTCCGACGCGGGTCTGGCCGCGTCGACGTGGGCGGCGGGCAAGACCTCGATGAAACCGTCGGGACCCTCTGTGGGAGACCGGATGGGTGAGGCGCCTTCGGGTCGATGGATCTTCTCCGGTGCAATCAGGCTCCTTCGGCCCCAGAAGGGGCGATCATCCGGTCTTCCACAGGCGCCTTCAGGGCGATGGATCTCACGTACGCCCGGCGCTGCCGGGCCCGGCGCTACCGGGGCCATGGCAGGCGCCGCGCCGCCGCGAGTACCCTTGGCCTCCTGCCTCGCAGCCTCGAGGGCGCGCGCCTCCTCGCGCGCTTCCTTGAGACGACGCTTTCCCGCCTCGAGGGCAAAGGCGAGCGGCGTAGGTGGGAAGACACCCGGACTGGCCTTGCGCACAGCGTTCTCGCATGCACCCTGGTACGCGCCCGAACCGATTCCAGCGAGCAAGCTGGTGACGAAGGTGAAGTTGATGAGCACGGCGCCTGCAATGGTCTGCGAGGCCGTGTACGACGACCAACCGATTCGGCACAGCTGGGTCAGATACTGGAAGATCAGGTTGGCCATGAGCAACGCCACGATGCGCTTGCGCTGTGTGGGCGGGATGTGCCACCAAATGCCTTGGGCGGGCCGTCCGTACAGGTCCAGCCCGGCGGCACTTTGCCGCCGCGTGCCCCAGAGGTGGACGGCGTTGCCAATGCGCCACGGCGCCGTGAGGGAGAGGATGTACGTGAAGAGGAGCGTGAGCACCTGATGACGGAGGCAATCAGAGGTCATCAGGGAGGTCATCAGAGAGGATGTACGTGAAGAGGAGCGTGAGCACACCTGGATCGAGGCATTCGCAAGCTCGTTCGCCTCGTCCTGATCCATGCCGTGCCACCCTACGAGGAGGAAGAAGTACATGGCGCCGAAGATGATGACGAGCAGCACCCACACCACGGTGACTCCCGCGAAGAGGCGGCTCTGCATGTAGCCATCGAGACACACGAGCGCCGCGTCGCGTGCACGCTCGAAACGGCTCGCGTCCGAAGGCGGGGCGTGTCGTAGCGCGGCGCCCGCGGACGCATGGAGCGGATTGAAGGGCGCCGGGTAGGGCAGCGGCTTCGGGCGCGTCTCCGCGAGCAGCGCGCGCAGCCCAGCGACCCATAACCCAAAGACCTCGTCCTCGCCAACGTTGAAACTCACATCGAGCGTCGTGCGCTCCAAGGGCCTGCCGACGGCCTCGTCCGCCTCGCCCTCCATTTCGGAGGGAGCCTTGGGGAGCGCCGCCACGAGCACCTGCATGCACTCGGGGAGGCCATCAGCGTCAATCAGAGGCAATCATCGGGTACGGAACGCCGTCACGAGCACCAGCGTCAGCGAAAGGTGTGCGGCTGTCGCCGCTTGCTTTTGCAGCGCCGTGCGGTGCCGGTGCTTGATGAAGTTGGCACTCTGCTGGCCCACGAGCACCTCGAGCACGTCGGCAATGGCAATCGAGCGCCGCTGGCCGAGCCACTCGGCGCTGTCCCGAGCGCTGTCCACGATCAACTCCATGAGCGCTGTCCCGAGCGCGGCGCACTTGCCGTGGGCGCCGTCTTGGGCGGCTGCCTGCTTGTCGCTCACGCCCTTGCGTTCCCAGCTCAGGGTGCGCTCGTCGGCTGAGAGAGTGAAGCGCGTTCGCCGCTGCTTGCCGTGGCGCGAATATTTGGTCGCGACGCTGCCGCGCTTGAGCAACGCGAGACCCTCCACAGCTGTCACCGAGCGCATCTGCCCCTGGAGGTCACGTCGACGCGTTCTTGTCGTCAAGACGCCGTGCATGCACTCGCGCAGGCTGGCGGCGGTGGTCTGCCACCCGTCCGTGGCGGAAGCGCGCAGCTGGGCGAATCGCACGGAGAGGGGGCGTGTTTCCCTTACGGGGGCGGGCGCCTTCGGCATCGGCAGCCGCGGCGATTGGTTTAGCATGCAATGGTCTAGCCTGCTGCTCTCATCGATCGTCTCGCCGAGAGGCTCCGTGTGAAAGCCGTTGAGCCTGAATGCCTTCACTGGCAGCGGAGGCGGTGTGCTCTGCACGGCGACCGAAAGGAAGCGGCCGCTAGAAGGCCGAGTGGCCGCTAGCGATGCAGAACCATTCCACTCCGCTGTCGCCGCCTCAACGTCGCCGCCGTCGTCCGCGTCCGGCGAGGCCACGTCTACCGCGTCGGACGGGTCATCGTAGTCATCGAGCTCGACGTCGCCCAGATCGAGGGCCGACACCCAGGGACGCTCGGCAGCCCTGGCAATGCCTTCGGGGCGCAGGCCGATGCGTATGCCAAGGGACGAAGTTGTCGAGCACGAGGGTGAGGGCAGCATCCCGTCTGCCATGGTACCGCTCGCGCCGCCGCTCGCGCCGCCGCTCGCGCTGCCGCTCGCGCTGCCGCTCGCGCTGCCGCTCGCGCTGCCGCTCGCGCTGCCGCTGATCACTCGGAGACCCGAGAGACTCTCGCGCGACGCCTCTGCATCTTCTGCCGATGATGCCGCTGGCCCACCGCACGCGTGCGAGGCGTAGTTGTCGCGCCGGGCCGCGGCTGCGGCAGCCTCAGGATCTTTGGCGGCCAATGCACCCGCTTGGGCCGCGGCGGTAGCTGCCTTGCTCAGAATCGACACCTCGCTGACGATGGTACGCGCGCTCGTACGCGCCCGCTCGGCCGCTGGCTTGGCGGCCGCGGCCGCGCTCGATGCGCTCGCAGAGACAGTGCTCACCACCTTGGCCGACACGGTGCGCAGCTTGTCGACAGACACGGAAGCGGTGATGGTCCTCACCATAGGCCTTCGGCTACCTCCAGTGGCGGTGGGCGGCTCGCAGGCGGAGATGGGCGTGCTGCGGCCACCAGATGACTCCGACTCACGAAGGCTCGACGGCCTGCCGCCGACGGAAGATGAGCCGCGGCCGGCTGGAGGCGTCGCCCGCAGGTTGGGAACGCTGCCACGGCGCACGGATGGGAGTGCGACAGGGAAGAGGGACTTTGGCCTGGCCTTGGGTGAGTCTGCGAGGGCGATGTCGTCCCATGTGTCTTCATCCTTTACATCTGCCGCGTCCACCTCGGGAGCCGGCACTGCCGCCACGCTTGAGCTCTGAGTGCTCGGCGTGCATGAGGCGACGGTGTGCTGAAGGGTCTGCAGCTCTTGCTCACGTGTCGCCAATGGTTGCTCGAGCTGCGAACCGCGCTGTGCGAAAGTGACGAGAGCAGGAGCGGCCGGGCCGAGGTCTACGTCCTCCATGAAGGGCGGACGCCACGGTCGCGGCGTCGGCTCCGCGAGCGCGAAACTTGAAGTTTCGTCGTCCACTCTCATTCACATGAATGATGCATTCCTCACTTTCTACACACAAAATACAAGCTCAACTCACAAACCTACTCCTCAACAATCATCCCCAAGCGCGCGCAGCCTCGGCAGATGTTGCGCAAGCTCGGCGCGCACGCGAGCGAGGCGTGTGGCCAACTCGTCTTGGCCAACTTGACCTCGAGACGTGTGCCCAAGGCTTCGGAAGTGACCAGCGGCTTCGTCGTGTTCTTCGGCCTCGCCGAGCGGCATTCGGCGCTGGACGGTCTGCAGAGCGCGAAGCAGCTCTTCTGGATCTTCTTCAAGCATTCGCAAGACATCGTTGTATGTGGCTGGCCTGTGCATGTCTTCCAGCCACTGCAAGAGGTCTTCGATCGTCGAATTCGTCTCTTCACCGGCTTCTGGCAGAAGCTGGCCTAGTATCTCGTCGTAGTTTTGCCCAGCATTCTGCATGTCGCGACGGAAACTCTCGACGTTGTGGTTGATTCCATGGTTTACCAGCCGACCTGCATTGTTTGGCAAGCACCACTCGTCTCTTTGCATCTCGCTGCCCTGCAGCGCTCTGAGAACAGCACAGCCAACTCGCTGTTTCTGACCATTGAGCACCACGTGGATCCACAACCTTTGACCGATTTCAACCATTTGCAGCGCACGCAGGCCACACGGAGTAGCCCTGCACAGGTCTTCAGCTCTCGCACGAAGAGCACCTCGCATTCCACACTCAACCCATGCGTCGTACGCCCGCTGCTTATCGTCATCCCTCGTGCACTGACGTCCCGGGCCGATCTCGCCTGGCCCACACCCGGCGATCGCGGAGCCAATGGGCATGGGTCGCGGTGTCGCGCCGTCTCGAGCGCCGTCTGAATCGTCCGAGTTGGCGGCGCCTGCGTGCGGCCCTGCACACGCCGCATGCAGCTCGGCCTCGTCGCCGCCAGGCTCGCGATCGGCGGCCAGCACATGGGCGAGGCTGACTCCTCGCTGCTCGGTTCGAGCGGCAGGGCCTGACTCGGGCGCAACGGATGGTGGAGGCGCTGGGCCGATCGCTGGCCGTTGAGGACCAATAGCTGGCCGCTTGGGCGGCGGCGCAGCGGGTCCTATCGGCCCAGCGATCCGCTTGGAAGCTGCTGTGGGTCCGATGCCGTTGCTGCTGCTGCTGCCCACTGAAGGCGCACGCCAGCCATCCACGTCGCAAGGGAGCGTGGCAGTTGCGATAGTCCTGAGTTGACGCTCGAAGCTGTCGCGAGGTTCGGCCCGCGGCCGCACCGCTCGCACAGCAGCCAGGGCGTCATCAAATGTGTATCCATATGCGCGCATGAGGAAGGCGATGACGATTCCAGCCGAGCGCGATTTGCCCTCGTTGCAGTGCACGAGCACACAGCCGTCTGCACGCACCCTTACGCGCTGCAGAAATTCGACGGCGCGTGAGACGTGCGGCAGAATCGAGTCGACTGCGACATCTCGCAATGGCAAGCGAAGGTACTCGATGGTGCCCTCTTTTTCAAAGAAGTTGGCGACGCCCCCGGACGTTAGTGGAGGCGTGACGTTGATAACATATCGTACATGCTCTCTGCGCAGCGCCTCGCGATCGCGTGCGATGTTCTTGTCGCCGATGAGGATGTACGGATGCTCGACCAGGGCCGACATCGACGTACGCTCGCACGAACGCAGACGCACGCAAGGAGAAGGGACCGTGCAGTTGACCGTGCCGTGAATGGTGTCGCGTCGTGTGGTGAACGAGGTGTTCGCCGTTTCCCCTTCTCTAAACTCAGCGCGTAAAACCACGGTCAAACCAGACACCTTCACAACTTCTTCACAACCACACAATCGGCAAAATCTCCTCTCCGTGCCAAACAATCGGCCATCAACGCGCCAGAGGCGCGCGTCCTCTGTGCTCTGTGGGCAGCTGAGAGCTGTGGCTCCAAAGAGCCGCTGCCGCCACCCCAGCTGGATCAGATCAACCCGGTGACATCTCGGCCAGTTCAGCCTGCGCGGCGGCCTTGCGCTCGAGCATCAGCGCGCGCAGCGGTGCGTCGTCGCCCGCGGCCTGCGCATCGCGCGCGGCCGCGAGGCGCGGGCCGTCGAGGTGGAGCAGCTTCATGCAGACAGTGATGCCGTACGAGAGGGGCACGAGCGAAGCTAGCACGCGCGGGTCCTTTGCGAGCCGCTCGTTGAACGCGCGCATGGCTGGGTAATAGCTATGTGCGAGAACGCCGTCCGCTGGCCAGAGGGTGTCGTAGTAGAGGACGACGCCGCCCACGTGCAGCAGCTCCATGATCTGCTCGTGCAGCGCGCCGTATCGCTCGCGCTCGCCCACATCGCAGAAGATCATGTCGACCGTGCCCGCCTCCCCGTTGTCGATCATCCTCTGCATCAGCTGCTGCGCCGGGATCTCGTGCATCTCCATCTTCGATTGGCAGCCCGCCTTGAGCCACCAGTCGCGCGCGTGCTTCGCGTACTTGCTGTCGGGCTCGCAGCAGATGACGCGCGCGTCGTCGGCCGTGGCGAGTGCCATCGCAATCGACGAGTATCCCGTGAACGTGCCCAGGTCGAGCAGCTTGCGAGCGTCCACCGCGCTCGCGATGGTCGACAGCACGCGCCCCTGCTCCTCGGGCAGGCCGCACACGGCCTCAGGCATCGTGAGCGCGGTGATGAGCCAATCACGCAGCTCCGTGAGCACCGGCGGCTCCTTGGAGCAGAGCGTGAGCGCCAGGTCGCCTGTCGTGAGCGACTTGAGCAGCGCACCCAACAGTGATGTCTCCTCGCCCGAGCCGGGGATGCCAAACGGCGCCACCGCCGGGAGGGCATCTATCTCGGGTTTCAGCGTCTTGTGCAGCTCGACGAGGTCCTTCTGCTGTTGCGTGAACCAGTTGGCCTTGCCAGGCCGGTATGCATCCGCTTTTTCCCACGCCTCGCGGATGAGCAGCCGGTCGCTCTTCTGCACCTTGAAGCCGAACTGGGCCGTCGGCACAGCGCCGGCCCGGCGCCGGTTGCAAGAGGAGGAAATTTTCGGCGAAGCATTGAAACCACCTGCCGCAAGGCCTATCAGGTGAAGCATCGCGGCGAGCTTCATGATGGGAAGCGACCTCGATCTCGCGGCGCGGTCTTGGGCGCTCCGAAAGAGGCACAGAACCACAACATACGATTGGCATGCGCTCGTCGTCGAAGAGCCATTGGGGTGAAGTTGTCCCGTGTCCTTGACTTTGAAAACGAAGCGAGATTGTATCTTCCCTGACGACGGAGAGGAGCTCTTCGCGACACATTAGAGCGAGCTGAGCTTGAAGACGCATGATGCTGTGCTTTGCCACCCTCGCCGTCTCGGCGGCTTACGGCGTGCGGCTGCCCATCGTGACGCCATCGCCATTCTCTGCCGCTGCCGCCGCAAGCGCCGGTCCGCTGCGCTCGACGACTGCCACCGCCACCCCACCACGGCTGCTCCCGGCGCAATCACGCCGCTGCCGCTCGTCGGTGGCGCCGCGAGCGTGCGCGACCGAGGCGCCGCCCAAGCCGGCCGCTTCCGCGGCTGCGCCCGCCGCCGCCGCCGCCGCCGCTGCCGAGGCGCCGCTCCGCGTGCGCCCTTCGAGCTGCCCTTCGTGCGAGGACGAGTGGCTGACGCGCAGCAAGGAGTCGGAGTCGGAGGAGCAGATCCGGCTCGCACAAATCCGTCGGGACAATATGTCGCAGCACAGCTTCGAGGTGTGGCAGTACGGGCAGCGTATGAACGACACGCAGCGGCAGGAGCTCGCGCTCATTCCGGATGTGAGCCTGCGCAACTTCATCATCAAGTCGTGCACGCCGCCGACGCCTCTCATGGAGCGTGTGTACAATGCTACGATGCAGCGCGTGCCGTACGAGCAGGCGTGCTACATTTGCGGCCCTGAGCAAGCCATGCTACTGCGCACGCTCGTGGGCCTCGCGCGCCCGCGCAAGGCGCTTGACATCGGCTCATTTACCGGGTACGCCTCCTCAGCTATCCTCGAGGCGCTGCCACCGGAGGCGGATCTCACTTGCCTCGAGGTCGACCGCGACTACACGCGGCTCGCGGCGCAACAGATGGCCGGGCGAAACGCGAACTTCATGGTCGGCAAGGCGATGGACGCGCTCAAGCGTTTCGAGGCGGCCGGCACGACCTTCGACTTTATCTCTCTCGATGCCGACAAGCCGCAGCACGGCGAGTACTACAACATGAGCCTGAAGCTGCTGCGGCCGGGCGGCGTGCTCATCATGTTCGGCATGCTCCTCTTCCCGACCATCGAGGACCAGGAGGCTATGGAGAAGCTGCACGCGATCCTGCCCAACGACACCCGCATCTCGACGGCACAACTGCCTGTCGGCTGCGGCATTCAGTTGATGGTCAAGAAGGAGGGTCTTACGAGCGCTCGCCCCCTGAGCGAGGCGGTCAAGACCGACCGCAAGCGCTGGCTCCTCGAGTCCGAGATTGCGGCCATCGACCGCTACGTCGACGCCATCGGCAAGCCCCTCGGCGGCGCCGCCTCGAGCGGCCCGGGCACCGAAGCGCTCAGTTCAGCGGGTCTCGTCGCGCTCACGGCGGCGCGTCGGGAGGCGGAGGCGGCGGCTGCCGCGCAGCAGGCGGCCGCTGAGGCTGTATGAGCCCGGGAGCTGCCTAGAGCGCGGAGCATCACGGCCGAGCAGCCTGGTCGAGACTCCTGAGAGGGACGGGTGGGGTAAATGAGCACATTGCATCGCACTGATGGAGGCATGTCGCAACTCGCATGATCTTGTGGAGCTGTCTGAAATATCATCGGAATTTCGAATTACAATTAGACCCTCTGTCATGGTTGTATGAATGCAAGGGGCCCGTCTAGTACAATTGAGATTCAGATTGCTACTGTCCCCCAAGACACCAAGACACCGGACCCATTCACATGAAGTGCGTCGCCACGAGGTCCACTCTGCGAGAAAATGGCAGCATCAACCTCTGACGGAGGCTACTTCGGCCGACTTCAAAAGCTGCTACGCCGCTGGGACCCGCGCGGCGTCCTCGTCTCGGATGTGCGCGCACTTGCGGCCGTCGAGAAACTGCGCGACCCGCGGCACGAGTCAGCTGCTGATCTGAATCATGCGCAGTGGGTCTGCGACGCCGCGGTGCATCCAGTGCTGCAGCAGCCGATCCCGTCGGCCTTCCGGGTGAGCAGCTTTGTGCCCATCACCGCCTCTCTCTCGCTGGGCATGATTTCGACCAAGGCTCCGCTGGCGACCGTGCTCCTCCATTGGGTCTATCAGAGCCACTCGGCTGCGACACGCTACTGCAATTATGCGGACACGTCACGGCCGCTCGACGCGAGGCGTATGCTCCAGGCGTATGGTGCATCGACGGGCGTTGCGGCTGCGCTTAGCTTGATCTCAATCGCGCTCACGGCGCGGGTGCCGTCGATGCGCACGCTGAGCATGATCGTGCCACACAGCGCGGTTGCGGGCGCGGGCGCGCTCAGCACAGTGATGAACGCCGAGGTCGAGCTGCGCGAGGGTGTGCCCGTGGTTGATGCTGCCGGCACCGAGCGCGGCGTCTCGCGCATCGCGGCGCGCGCCACTATTGAACGTGCCGTGCTGCTGCACAGCGTGCTCGTGCCCGGCTGTGCACTACTCGCGCCTGTGCTCGCGATGAGAATGTTTGTGGTGCCGCGCCTGATGAGCAAGAGCCCCGAGCTGCTCTGGCCGAGCGCAGCCGCGCTCGTATTCGGAGGTGTGGGCGTGCTGACGCCAGTGGTCGCCGCGTGCGTCCCGTCGATGGTGCGGCTGGACACAGCGGCCCTCGAGCCTGAACTGAGCGCGTTGCGCGACAAGGATGGCGGCCCTCTTCACTTGTGGAGCGCAAAGGCGTTATATTGAAGTGGGAGTCGGGTTTCCCCGAAAGCCCTGCCCCTCAGCCAGGAAAGCCAAAAGACCAAAAGGTCGCGATGCTAGGTGCGATGAGTTTCGTCACTCTCAGCGGTTGCGTGAACTCTCGCGGGTGCCAATTTTCGAGGTGCAAAACTGTGCAAAATCGGAATGCGGGCGGCTACCGGACAAGAAGACGCGACACCTCCAGGGCGCTCTCCGAGTCTCCGAAGGGCCGGAACCGCGTCGCTCGATGTGCGGGCGGCTACCG
>Ga0209550_10003356_pt1 | contig 15259 bp, 18 predicted proteins | sample LauGreSuBDMM15SN_2_FD_187567 | JGI IMG/M metagenome (GOLD analysis project Ga0209550, IMG submission 187567) | Freshwater lake microbial communities from Lake Michigan, USA - Su13.BD.MM15.SN (SPAdes) (version 5) | ecosystem: Environmental > Aquatic > Freshwater > Lake | place: Lake Michigan...
AGGGTAAGAAAGTTGGTGCTTATGCTGGTCGGGTAGCGGTTCGCGCCAGTGGGAGTTTTAATATTCAAACAAGTACAGGTTTAGTTCAAGGTATTAGCTGTAAGTGCTGCACAGTCGTGCAACGCGCCGATGGCTATGGTTATCAACAGGTGGCAAAAATGGCCGCAACAGGTACGTCACCAAAGCTAGGAACACTTGCGCGTTCCGCGCTCTACCTCCCCGGCCTGAACGCCGAGGTTTCACGCGCAAAATGATGAAAGAATGTAAAGAAATTGCACAGACTAGCGGCGTGTCAACAGAGCGTCGTAGCATTTCTTCAAAATTTTCAACCACCATATCGCAATATTCTTGCGCCGAATTATGTCGATAAGCAATCGCTGGTTGGTCATTCAGTTCGATTGGATATGGGACTGACAAAATAGGTTTGCCCTTGCTCTTGACCCAGAAGGGTTGTTCATCACAGATGCCCCAGTCGAGCACGTATGAATAATCAGCCTCAACCAGCAAGTCGGTTGTATTCAAGCTTGGGGTCAAGTAAGGGCTTAACCAACCTTGTGGCCGCTTACCGTCCGCCTTTTGCATAAGGGCGGTCACCTCGTTGATCATGGTGCGTTCAGTGTCTTCATCCATTTCGATTTGGCGTTCGGCGTTTGAGCGTCCATGTGCAATCATCTCGTCACCGCGTGCACGATGGGCTTGTATCAAGTCGGGGCAGTGCGCATAATTCTCGGTGTTGACAATGACGCCGACATTGAGTTTAAGCTCATCAAACAATTCAATCAGACGCCATTCGCCAACACGATTGCCATATTCACGCCACAACCAACTGCGTTGACTCCAGGATTGAGTTTGGCGATCCAGATCCACACCGCATTGAACGCCATACGGAAAATGCTCGATATTGACAGCAATATAAAGCGCCAGCCGTTTGTTTTCGGGTCAGTTAAATTGCGGGCGAGATTTAATGCCTGAATATTGAAAGCGATTGTGTGAAGGTAGCATGGCGTTCTCTGTATGGGTTTAACTCAATCCGAAACCATGCTAGATTGACAACACACACATTGCAAGTGATTACATGGATTTGATGATGACGATTGCGACATCTCCTAAAGCGTATCAATGGCCAAATGATTCACATCTGGCACTTTCTATCGTCATCAACGTCGAAGAAGGCGCCGAAGCCAATATTCAAGACGGTGATAAGTACCCTGAGCCTGTCGATGAAATGGGCATCGCCTTAAAACACTCTGTGCGCAGTCTGATTAACGAATCCAACTATCAATATGGATTAAATCGTGGTGCACCACGAGTACTGCGCTTGTTAGACCAACATCAGATCACCGCGACCTTCACGGCGTGTGCCTTAGCGCTTGAGCGCGCACCTGCTCTGACGCGTCAAATCGTGGCACTCGGCCACGAGATCACCTCCCATGGTTATCGGTGGGCGCATCAATTCAATATGACCGAAGAAGAAGAGCGTGCCTATATTGTGAAAGCGCGCGACTCGATCGCGGCCACGACTGGGCAAGTGCCAGCTGGCTGGTTATCGCGTTACCTGACAACAATGAACACGCGACGTTTGTTGATTGAAGAAGGTTTCGTGTATCACATGGATGATCTCAGCGATGATCAGCCCTTCTGGGATCATGACCAAGGCCGCCCGATTGTGGTGATGCCTTACCAGATGGACAACAACGATATGAAGATGTGGGCTGAGCCCTCATACACCCCAGATCAATGGCTGAAGTACGCCATCGATAATCTAGACTGGGCCTTGGGTGAAGGCAGGCATTCGGTGAATATGATGTCACTGGGTGTACACCTGCGCATCATTGGTCGCCCTGGAAGAGTCTGGGCACTTGAAAAGTTTTTAGCGTACGCTAAACAGCGCAGCCAAGAGGCACATGGCCCTTGGATTACAACGCGCAAGGCGATCGCTGAACACTTCGCCAAGCACGTGCCCTTTAGTCTTTGACGCCTTCGCGATCAACATAAAACCCGTTTTCTGGTGGGTAGTTGGCCGTGAGCCATTGAGGCCCACCTTGCGCCACCCATACTGAAGCTGCCAGGTGCGCAACGGCGACTAATGCCTGTAGGTCTTCGTCGCGCATCGTGTTGCGGGCCTGTGCGGCGACAATGAGTTGACCAATAAACTGCCCTTGCCAGATTAACGGGGCAAAGACTGTTGAACCCATCCGAGAAGATTTCAGATACTGGCGAAACGTACCATGCTCGTCAGTATTTTTAAGAATTTTTTTGGCTTTAGAGGCATAGACTTGACCCGGATGGCCGCCGTCAATGGGTATGCACAGACGCTCTTGTTCGGGCGGAAAACCGACGTTGCCGCAGATCATGTGATAGCGCCGATCAGGCGTGACAAAGAAGGCGCCTGCTACAAAATATTGACGCTCGCCCTCTAGCAAGGCGCCAGGCTTCAGATGAGCCGTTCGGTCGCCTAACGTATCAAAACAACCTTGCATCAGCTCACGCATCGCAGAGATGGGGTCTTGCGCATTGAGTGCGGCCTGACCGCTTTCTTCAAGCATGGTGAACACTTGATCGGAAAAAGTTTGAGTTGCTGGCATACGGGCTCCTTTAGCGGCGATCGATTAGGCGGATGGGTTTTTGACGGGCTTCAACGCCGGTGAGTGAAGCCAGCGCCGTGGGGGTAACAAGGTCAATATTGACTTCGACGCCCAGTTTTCTTTTTAGAAGTTCACGGAAATGCGCGGCCAACGGTTCGGTGGCTGTTTCAGAGGTTTCAATACTCACAAGCAGGTCTTCTCGACCCGACTGATCGCGTGTCAAGGTGCACAGGTATTCACCACTGAAACCAGGTGAGCCAGCCAAAATCGACGAGAGCGCCTGCGGAAACACGTTAATGCCTCTGAGTTTGACCATATTGTCGCTTCGGCCTAAAAAACCTTCGATACGACGAAAGGGCAAATTCAGCTTTGAAGAGCCAGGCAAGACACGCGTGACGTCGTGCGTATTGAAACGAATAATCGGAAAAATATCATCTGTAAACAAACAGGTTGCAATCAAGTCGCCCGGCGCCTCTGGCGCAACAGGTTTACCCGTATCGACATCGCAAATCTCAATCCAGTGTGCATCTTCCATGACATGCAGCCCGTCGTGGTCTGAGCCCTCTGCTGCAATGAGTCCGGTGTCGCCCACGCCGTACCAGTCGAATAGTTCGACGCCGCCCCAGGCTGCTGATAAAGCATCACGCGCATCTTTTGAAAGATGTCCGCAGATCATTCGCAAAGGAATATCTCGACCCGGGACAAGGCCTTGTTCATGTGCGACTTCGGCAAGGCGTTTGATGTAATCCGCGAAACCAACAATCACGGTTGCACCAAAGTCGCGCATAAACTCGACCTGTTTGATCGATGAAGTCTCGATTCCGGTGCCTGCTGACACAAATAATGCATCAGTAAAGTGCAGCACTGCTTCACGGATGTAATGGCCGCCGTTCACCAGGCCATGTCCATACACAGAATGCACGACATCACTTGCACACATCCCCGCCATTAAATAAGCCCGCGCAAGCATGAGATTTTGTACCTCACGCGTGCGGGGGCTATACAGTAATGGTTGTGGTCGACCGGTGGTGCCACTGGTTGATTGCAATACCATCGGAATGATCTTGCCATCGACCGGAATATCTCGACCATGGTGATCGCCGAATGGAGGCTTTCGTTCGACAGAGGCCATGATTTCATGCTTGCCAAAACTGGGCAATTGATCAAGATCATCGAGCGACTGGATATCAGGTATCGAAATGCCTGCTTCGCCCCATAGCCGTTGGTAAAACGGAATTTGCCAGGCGCGCTTGAGTTGTTTGGCAAAAAGTGCTTCTTGCCAGACGCGCAAGCTTAGAGGGCTCATTCCGACAAACTTATTTAAAAAGCTTGCGCCGGTTGGAAACTCGCTTCTAAGCGACTCAATGTTGATTGCGTCAAAGTAAGAGAGCGTATGTGGCATGTAGGTAACCTTCAAATAATTGAACCACTTTAACCGAATGCCGGCCTGCGCCAAGCGCAAAAAAATATTTTGCAGCTATGTCTTTACTCTTGGTGATTACCCCTATAAGATTAAATACGAATATCAGCCTCAAGTGGGCGACAATGCCCAAGCGCTTATATATCGGTCAGTATATCTAGGCGCTTATATATCGGTCATTATCTAGGCGCTTGTATATCGGTCGAAATATCATTTATCTGGAGCTCGCTATGTCGGTCTTGTCTAACAAATCAAATCCTCATGCAGTTAGTCGTCGTCGCTTTACCCAAGCCGCTGCCTTAGGCGCGGGCTCTGTACTGTTTGCGCCAACGATCTTGCGTGCACAAGGTACGGGCGTCATTAAGATCACGAACGTACAGGGCATTACAGGGCCTTCAGCGGCCTTCGGCATTCGCGTGCGCGATGGGTCCTTGCTTGCCCTGGACGATATCAACAAGCTTGGTTTCAAAGATGCAAGCGGTAGGTCTTATAGATTTGAAATGAGCACTGCAGATATGGCTAATGATCCGCGTCAAGCGGTGACGCTGTTCAGGCAGGCTGCGGGTGATGCCTCGGTGACTGCCGTGATCGGCCCATCAAACTCAGTCGGTTTTATTGCAATGGTGCCGGTTGCAGCACAACTCAAAATGCCAATGATTGGTGGCGGCTCAGGTGCGCCAGTCAAAGAATGGTCGACGTATGCGTGTCGGGTGAACCCAGTCTCGGCCACAGCCGTACCGGTGGTGCTTAAAAAAGTGGTGCCCAAGCACGGCCTCAAGCGTATCGCGGTGATCTACGATCAAACACAAGATGCGCAGGCGGGCGACGCTGAGATTGTAAAAGCAATGGCGGCCTCGCTTGGCTACACCGTGGTTGCCTTTGAGGCCTTCAGAACCGGGGATCAAGATTTCTCAGCGCAGATTTCAAAAATTCGTAGTACTAAGCCTGATGGTATTTATATTGCGGCGACAACGGGTGATGGCGTAAAAGTGGCTTCGCAAATTGTCGAGGCGAATATCAAATTGCCAATGATGACTGGTTTTGGCTCTTTTCAAGACCCAGTCTATTGGGATGGCACCAAAGGTGATATCAAAGGTGGCTACACGTTCTTGGCACAAGACTTGCAAGCACCTACGCCCGAACTTAAGAGCTTTCTTGATCGCTATAAAGCACGTTTCACGCAATATGAAGCCACTTCGTTTTCGACCTATGGCTACGATGCAGTGTATACGCTCTACGAAGCCATCAAAAAAGCAGGCAGTCTTGAGCGTGAAAAAATTGCAGCTGCTCTGGCTTCATTAAAAATCAAAACACCGCTTGGGACGAATATAACCTTCAATAACCCACCCGATGGCAACAACAACAGCCCTTCTGTTGTCGTCATCAAGGTTAATGGGCGCGGCACTTACGACGTCGTTGCATAACATGGGGTCATCGATCTTAGGGGTTGAACACCTTACCCGCAGGTTCGGTGGCCTTGTCGCGGTCAATGACATCAGTTTTGATGTTCAAAAAGGTGAAGTGTTGTCGATTGTCGGCCCCAATGGGGCAGGCAAGACGACGCTGTTTAATTTGATTACCGGCATTGATCGGGCCGATGTTGGCTCAGTCACGTTCGATGGTCAAAATGTGACAGGCTTTGCACCACAACGTCTGGCACAGATGGGCATTGGTCGTACGTTTCAAAATATCCGTTTGTTCAAAAACCTGAATGCCCTCGAAAACGTGATGATTGGTCGCGTAGCACGTACGCGTTCTGGCTTGTTCGACGCGCTAACCTGTTCGGCGCTCGATCGACGCGAGCGCACTGAGATGATTGAGCAGGCAGAGGCGCTGTTAGATTGGGTTGGGGTGGGTGCGAATCGGTTTCGTATGCCCTCTGAACTGCCTTACGGCGATCAACGACGTGTAGAGATTGCGCGGGCGTTGGCCCTTGAGCCTAAGCTGTTAATTTTGGATGAGCCCACTGCAGGGATGGTTGCCCGTGAAGCCCAAGAGGTGATTAAGCTGATTGGTCGTTTGCGTGACGCAGGCGTAACCTTGATGTTGATTGAGCACAATATGAATGTGGTGATGTCGACCTCAGATCGCGTCGTTGTCATTAGTTTTGGCCAAAAAATTGCTGAAGGTACCCCTGCAGAAATCCGAGCCGATGAACGCGTCATCGAGGCCTATCTGGGTGTCGATGAAGATGAACCTACGACGGCCACGGCATCATGAGTACACCCTTATTAAGCATTAAAGATCTTGCGGTCTCTTATGGTGCTGTGCCTGCGGTCAACGGGGTATCGCTTGAAATCAATAGAGGCGAACTGCGTGTGATTTTAGGGGCAAACGGTGCAGGTAAAACAACGATTATCAAAGCGATTTTGGGTTTGCAAAAGGCACGCCAAGGAAGCATTACGTTTAATGGTGATATCGATTTACTAAAACTTAAACCCCATCAGATTCATCAATTGGGTATCGCCTGGGTGCCTGAGGCACGCCAGCTCTGGAACACACTTTCTGTGCTCGACAATCTCAAACTCGGTGGTTGGTGCGTCGATGACAAGAGTTTAGTTGACCAGCGAATTCAAGAGATGTTTGACAGGTTTCCGCGTTTAGCAGAACGTCGGGATCAAGTCTCAGGATCGCTGTCGGGCGGCGAGCAGCAAATGGTAGCGATTGCGCGTGCGCTGATCTCTGCGCCAAAACTAATTTTGATGGATGAGCCATCTTTAGGTTTGGCGCCTTTAGTTGTGCGGGATGTTTTTACGCTTGCCCGTGAGATCAACAAGACGGGGATCTCGGTCTTGATGGTTGAACAAAATGCGCGTGCAGCACTCAAGGTCGCGAATTGGGCGTATTTACTAGAAACGGGTCAGATCATTGAAAGTGGTTTGGCTGCTGAGATTGCAGGCAAAGAGTCCGTGAAAGAAGTGTTCTTAGGTGGACACGCTTGAACGACATAGATTGTTGATTCGGAGAGATCGTGGACTTGTTTTTGCAGCAGTTGGCGAATGGCCTCATCATTGGCAGCACCTATGCGGTGGTCGCGCTTGGTTTTGCGCTCGCGTTTACCGTGCTTCGTGTCATTAACTTCGCACATCCAGAAATTTTCATGGTGGGCATGTTTGCGGGCTTGGTAGCCGGCGCTCAGTTTCCCGCGGGCGGTTTTATTGGTGCGGTGTTGCTAGGCGCCGTCGGTGCTGCGATCGTTGGGTTTGTACTTGAACGTACCGTCATTCAACCTTTACGTGGTCGTGATGTGTTGTCGACCTTAATTGGCACGTTGGGTGTCGCGATCATGTTGCAAAATGGCATGGCAATCATTGCCGGGCCTGATCCCGTTGCCTATCCAACCCTCTTGCCGCGTCAGTCGATCGATTTGGGCCCAGTCGTTTTAACGGTGCGACAACTTGCGAATTTTGGCATCTGCGTCTTGCTGTTGGCCTTCGTGAGCTTCTATGTGCGCAAGACCAAGTTGGGACGCGCGACCCGTGCGATTGCAGAGCGGCCAGATGTCGCGGCAGCCTTCGGCATTAACGTGGCGCTCGTATGTTCGGTCACTATTGTGATTGCCTCTTTGATGGGCGGGGTCGCGGCTGTTTCAGTCGGAACACTCTATGGTTCTGCCTGGGCGTTTGTAGGCTTGCTGTACGGCTTAAAAGCATTTACCTGCATGTTGGTTGCGGGCAATCGCTATTTTGAGGGGGTCATGGTGGTCGGCTTAGGGATTGGTGTGATCGAGGCACTCGTCACCGGCTATGTCTCTTCAAGTTTAAAAGATGCAGTGGCGTTCTTTGTATTAATCGGTGTGTTGTATTTTCGGCCGAATGGTCTGTTCGGTTCTTACTCACACTAAGGTATAGCGCATGTATAACTTTCTAGAACCTATTTTGATTTTCACGCTGCTCAGCGTCATGCAGGTGCTGGGGCTTTACATCATTGCGATGTCAGGTCAATTGTCGATGGCTACCGCTGCGATCGCCGGGGTGGGTGCTTATTTATCCGCAATTTTGACTGTCAAAATGGGGTGGTGGTTTCCGCCGGCCTTATTGATGGCGGGTCTAGCGGGTGCCTTAGTGGGAGCGCTACTGGCGATCCTGACTCTGAAGATGCGCGATTTTGTTTTAAAACTCACAACGATCGCCTTCGGTGAGGCTTTGTCGGTGCTAGCCTTTAACTGGGATTACATTGGCGGCGCAAACAGTTTTACCGGTATCGCTGCAAACACCACAATGACCACTTGTGTTGTAGGTACGCTCGTTGCGCTTTATGTGACCTGGCGCTTTGATGGTTCGCGGCTGGGCTTTGCCGCGCGTGCAATTCGTGACGATCCCGTAGCAGCTACAGCGATGGGCGTTTCGCTGGCACAGTTACGCACGCTCACCTTTGCGTTAGGCGCTTCGTTGATTGGTGTGGCCGGAGCGATTCAAGCAAATTACGTTTTAGTCGTCAGTCCACATGACCTTGGATTTTTCGTATCGCTCAACTTTATAATTTTCTTGCTGTTTGGCGGCATACAAACGATGTGGGGCCCAGTGCTGGGCGCCATTTTGCTAACAGCGTTACCTGAAGCGTTACGCTTTGCTAAAGAATATCGTTTGATTGTGTACGGTTTGATTATCGTGATCGTGATTCTTAAGCGACCACAAGGTCTAGTGTCGCGTACACCGACGGGTATTGAGAAACGTTTGTTTGGTTTCTTAATTCAGCCTGCGCGCGCGACTTCGGCGCCAGCGCATGTCAAGCATCAGTTTTCTGATGAGGGGCGCAATAAAAGAAACTCTTAAAGCGCCCATTCAAGCAATTTAAGCTGTACCCCAAGGCTTAATCGCGGCGTTTAACTGTGCATAGCCATCCAAATAACGCAGACGCGATTCATCAAAGATTTTGTCAAAGGTTGCAAGCTGTGCGTGAAGTCAACCTGCCCCCCGCTGCACCAACATATTGTCCATTTACGATTTCGGCATTCACTTGTCCAGTTAAATCAACTTCTATCGGTGTGCTGACCACCGTTACGCCTAATTACCGCGAGTCCGAAATGGTCGTGTGGTTTTCAAGCGGTTTGTCGCTCGTCAATTGAGTCAACCCGGTGTTGCGTATCGCCCTACCCATTGCGGTGCTCATTTCATTTTTAACGCTTCACGCCACGCCCGGGGCAAACCGCCTGATCGGCGAATATCGTGCACGTTTCGAAATGCGCTCTGATCTTTCAAAAATCACCCCTGGTCAATTTTTAGAAACCGAAAAAGGTGCCCGTGTCTTTTTTGTTGAAGGCACGACCAGCGTCAACGACAACCCGTTGGGGTAGGTTTTCATGCGTCTGATTGCCCCCGACTGGTTAACCTTGGTTACCTCGGCCTCCGCCAAAATTGAAACCAAAGCCAATGGCGATCGGTTTTTAGTTTTAGACACAGGCCATCGCTACGACATCAAACCAGAAACCTCTGAAATGCGCTTTGCCGGGTTTGACGCTTTTGGGGTACGTATTGAGACTAAAAATGCTGAAGAATCGCTCGAGCAGGCGCGTGCCACCACGCTTGAAAGTCGAAGATCTCGACTGACCGACCTTTTAATTAGTGACAAAGAAAATAGTTCCTATGGTCAGATCATGTGGTGACTGGCTTTGCCACTGGCCGCTTTAAATTTTGCGCTGATGGCGATCCCGTTAGGTGCCGTCAACCCACGTATTGGTCGCTCTGGCGATCTACTCATCGCAGGTCTGATCGCGATGCTCTACATGAACCTTATCAACATCACGCAAGGCTGGATCATTCATGGCAAATTACGCTTTGTGATTGGAGTCTGGTTGATACGCGCCATTTTTGGCGCGTTTACTGTGATATTGCTTTGGCATCGCTTACGCGTCAAAGAACCCAAGCCACCGGTTGTCGTGGCTGCCTGAGTTCGTTTTTGCAGGATAAGGGCATTGACTGCAGAGTTTGAACACCCGCGAACGCTGAATTAGTGTGATGACGTAGTTGTCGAAAAAATGCTCAGCAGCGTGCGGGTCACAGATCGAGACCCTTTTCTTAAAATTGAAAAAGCCAAGGGGGTTTCGGCTACATCGTGAAAGCCGACGGCAATTACATCAAACGCAGTGACATCTTAGGGCGCACGGCATTTTTGGATCAGCCCGCCACGTCACGTATTTTAGGGAATGTCTTAGAAAATAGGCTTGCGTTAGCGACCTGACGTCAACCATTTCGCCACACGACTGTCCGGTAAAAAAGAGCAGCCCTTTCGCTGCTCTTTTTTTTATCAATACAAATCAAAATAAGACTGCACCACCTCGGGATCCTGCGTCACAGTTAACGCCAACATCAATAAAATTCGACACTTCTGCGCATTTAAATTGTCTGACGCAACAATTTTTTTATCGCGTAGATATTTCCGCCGAGCAACGCGACCCGCGCCACCGCGGTTTGCCTGAACCACCACTACGCCTTTTTTGCTCATGCGCTCAAAGGCAGCATTTTGCAGGGGCGGCGCGATTCCGGGTGGCAGACCCGCAGAGATCAGCCCTTGCGCACCCGCAGCTACAAACGCTTCAATGGCAACGTCGTCGGCACCCCCATAGGCGTACACGATATCGACGCGCGGCAAACTCTTCAGCGCCTGCACAACAAACACGGTATCAATCGTATGCTTGCGAACCGGGTGTCGATAAATCACTACGCGATCGCCATCAACCTGACCCAGCACACCAAAATCGGGTGTTCTAAATGTATTCAATCGATAGGTTGAGACCTTGGTCACCTCACGCGCCGCCTGGATTTCATCATTTAACACCACCAGCACACCCAAACCACGCGTTAGCGGGTCGATGGCTGTTCGCACGGCTGCGATTAAATTCATGGGGCCATCGGTACTAACAGCACTTGCTGGACGCTGCGCACCGACGAGGACGACAGTCGACTTTATTTTTAAAGTCAGGTTCAAGAAATAAGCGGTTTCTTCGAGCGTCGCGGTGCCATGTAAAATCACGTAGCCGTCGAAGCCACCATTTTGGGCTTCAGTCTGATGGATTAACTGAACAAGTTCAAGCCAATCTGCGGGGCCAATCGCCGTACTTCCCACTTCGCGAAAATTAATAGGCACCACGTCTGCAAAACGGGCCAGTTCAGGCGTGCGGCCAATGATTTCTGCGGGCTGGGCTTTACGGCTGGCATCTGGATAATCCAGTACGTCCAGATTATCGATTGCGATTGATGAAATTGTTCCGCCCGTGCCGATCAAGGCGACGCGAGGTTTAGCGTTGGTTGCATTCATAAGAAGTCAGCTCCGTGTGTATATTTAAGCAATAGACTTAGTCTACCCCTCGTCGTGTTCGAAAATTTTTTTTGATTAACCGTGAGATTGCAGTTTCAGTTTGACCGCACAGTGAGCTCAGCGACCTCGGCCTCGATCGCCTCGAGCAAACGCCGCGCCCAAGCTTGCGACAAGTCATGTCCAATGAGCACAATACGCGTACTTTGTTCCTTGGTCGGCCAGCGCTCCAACCACGTCGGCTGATAAAACACGTGCTGTACGCCATGAATCACCATCGGCCGCTCGGGCAACTCTGCGATATGGACAAGACCTTTAAGCCTTAACAGACGCTTACCTTCATGCGTGGCCAACGCTTCAAGAAACAGCGGGATCACGTTCGCCGCGAGCGGCCGTTTTTGCACGAGCTCAATCGAGGTATAAATCTGATCGGCACTGAGTCCCGCCCCGTGCGCATGACCCGCATGTTCACGTGTTTTAACCCCGAGTCTTCGATAACGACCAGCCGCTTGCGCAAAAATCTCAGGTGCGACCTGCGTCAACGTATGTTCAAGTTCAGGGCCACTCACGCGACTCGCCGTTTGGTTCAATTGATCAATGGCAGAGGCAGTGCGAACACGATCTTCTGCATTCGCTATATCTTGCTTGCTTAGCACGATGACATCAGCCATCGCAATTTGACGACGCGCCTCGGAGTATTGCTCGGCCGCTTGGGCGCCACACAACTCATCTACCACCGTGACGACACGATCAATCCTGAATTCGCTACCGATAGACAGATCGCTGGTTAATGCCTGAATAATTGGAATGGGATCCGCCAGGCCTGAAGTCTCGATGATCACACGATTAAACGACACCTGCCCTTGAGCCCTGCGCTGACTAAGCTGTGCAAGCGTCTTAGCCAGATCCGTTTGTACTCGACAACACAAGCAACCATTTGTCAGCTCGACCATGGTTTCATCACCGGTCTCTAACAACTCGTGGTCAAGACCAACAGCCCCGAACTCATTCATGATAACGGCGGTGCGCGCGAAGGCTGGACGACGCAACAAACTAGCTAACAGCGTGGTTTTGCCACTACCCAAAAAGCCTGTTAAGAGAATCAGTGGTGTCATAAAGCTGACGAGGCGACGCCCATCCTGAGACGGTCGCCCGGCCTGAACGCTGGCACTAATAACTGCCGTACGGTACGGAGAACATGCAACACCGAGGCACAATAGTGCTCAGTTCGCAGCGTAACAGGATCAGGCTGTGAAGCAGTGATCCGCCAACGCATTGGGCCAGGATCGGTGAGCGCGTTGACGATCAACCCGGGCAAGGCGTCGTCAGCCGTCAGTTCATATAAATAGATATTTGATCTCCCGGCGAGTTGAGCCGCATCAGTCGCAGTCACCTCAACCCGCCAATTCAGACCCCAATAATGCACACTCTCGTGTAATAGCGCGCCAAGCGCAGCGATTGAGTCGTTTGCCTGCCCTCCAGACATTACAGCTTGGCCCCAGCAAGAATCTCGGGCGCGATCTTGCGCTTCAAATACTGGCCATCGCTCAGCTTGCCAAAGAACTGGCCGTCTTCAACCATGATTTTTCCACGAAGCATCGTCAAGCATGGCCACACACCAACCTGGTAACCCTCCCACGGAGTGTAATCTGATTCGTGCAAATCTTTATTTTGAATCGTACGCGCAAGGCCTGGATCCAAAATCACCAAATCAGCATCACTGCCTGCAGCGATTGCACCTTTGCGCGGATACATTCCTAAAATACGTGCCGCGTTCGAAGAGATCAAATCAACAAATTGCGTCAGCGAGTAGCCGCGCTTTTCAACCATCTCTGTGTACATCAGCGAAACGCGTGGCTCAACACCCGTGTTGCCGCCCGTGGTGTCGTCGATGCGCTTACCTTGCGTTTTGACCGCCAATGAACAACACAACTCGTCGGTTGCGATTGAATGAATCACATCTTCACTGACCCCTTTCCATAACGCATCGGTATCCTCTTTGCCTTTCAGTGAAGGATAGGTATGAAACATCTGCCCATTTGGAAGTTTGTAGTCTTCAGCTGTATGCAAAATATATTGATGCAGCGTTTCACCATACACCGGCTTGCCGCGCGAACGTGCCTCACGGATCGCCTGCACACCCGTTCCTGCGCTCACGTGCATCATATAAATGGCGGTGTTCATTTCTTCTGCTAGCCGAATGACGCGCCTAAACGACAAGTCTTCAGATAAAGTGTTGTGCACCTCGGCCATATTTTCAAAACCCGTGCGACCCTCGCGAAACAGCTTTTCGTACATATGCATCACGATGTCATTATCTTCAGCATGAATCACGCCCAAGCCACCATTTTTTGAGAGCACCTTGAACATTTCCCAGATGTCGCCGTAACCAACCATTCGACCTTTGCGACTTGGTGTGATGTCGGTCGTGAATATCTTGACGGTCGCATAGCCTGCCTGAATCGCTTCAGCCACCTGATCAGTTAAGCCAACCGGAAATAAACCTTCAACCATGAGGTGATACGCGAAGTCAGTAAAACACCGTCCAATCCAATCTTTGTCACGCGCCTCAATCGTGCCCTGCACGGTGTTGCCATGTATCCAGCGCGCAAAGTCAATCATGGTGGTCGTACCGCCAAACAAAGCCGCACGACTCACGACTTCAGGTGGTGCAGTCAGGCCTGACGTGCCGTCCGGGCCCGGTATGTGCCAAGCGCAATGCACGTGTGGGTCAATACCGCCCGGAATCACGAGTTTGCCAGTGGCATCAATCAAACGCGTTTGTGGACCAACAGGTAAGGCTCCGATTGCAGCCACGGCAGCGATGGTCTGGCCTGAGATTGCAATATCGTAGGCACCAACGCCCTGAGGCGTCACAACCCGGTCACTGCGAATAATGGTATCGATCATTTTAAGTCTCCGATTCGACAAACAAACCTGGGAAAGGCTCAAGGCGCTTAGTACTTTTTATCAGATTTGCGCGTAAAACCTCGCCGTTCAGGGCGGGGATATAAGCGCGGAAGGCGAAGCCTTCCATTCTTTGACCTTTAATTTAGCGTGGCCCTTGCTGTAGCTTAATATACTCGCAAATAACGGAAATAGGCGCATTGCCGCAGCACCTTCGTTTCAGTATTCAACCGGCGCCAACAATCACCGTATCACATGCAACGGTGGCATCGCCGCAATGGATATGATGGCGCATTTGATTTCAAAGCACACTAACCTTTTGCTAGCTACGGCAGTGTCTGATATGTTCATTCACGGCCGCGTACGTAAAGCCAAGGATATGCAAAAAGTGCTGTTACCGACCGACAATGAACATACGCCTCTTGAGCTGCTGGGTAAGCCCATTTTTTAAGAACTACATTAGGTCGAAATCACTGTTGCGGTGCATTTAAAACTCGGCGAAAAAAATATATGCCCCCTCGTTTTCTGATAAAAAGAAAAAAGTGGGCATTGCCTTAATTGTTGCTCGAAGAGTAAGTGGGTGCGGTATTGGATAGGTGGTTGTTCGGGCCGTATAAACTGACTTTAAAGGTTTAAAGTTCTAAAAACTCCAGTATTCTCTGATAAATTGCTGATAACGTCGGAGTACTACTCAGAAGATAGGATGCTCTGTTAATCCGCAGGTTCCTGGTTCGATTCCAGGTCGGGGAGCCAAATTCAAGAGCCTCACAGCGATGTGGGGTTTTTTGTTTTGGTGCGCCCAGCATGGGCGCACTCTTGCGGGTGCAAGTCCCGCCGTAAGTTGATCACAGCGAACGAAGCGAAACGCAACTGCATGAGGGTGACTGAGTGTGGGAAGGAAGCGTGGAGCGAAGCTGCGAGCCGATGAACAAGAACCGGATAGAAGGCACTGCGGAGTAGGGCGAGCGGGCTGCGAACCGCAAAGCCCTTGTGATCAAAGCGAAGCGGTGTAAATCCGGCGGTTGTGCAGTGAAGGAGTGCGTTCTTACCTGGGGAGATCTCGCCTCATGCCTGAAAGGGTGACGATGTCGAA
>Ga0209550_10003357_pt1 | contig 15254 bp, 16 predicted proteins | sample LauGreSuBDMM15SN_2_FD_187567 | JGI IMG/M metagenome (GOLD analysis project Ga0209550, IMG submission 187567) | Freshwater lake microbial communities from Lake Michigan, USA - Su13.BD.MM15.SN (SPAdes) (version 5) | ecosystem: Environmental > Aquatic > Freshwater > Lake | place: Lake Michigan...
ATGTTGTACGGTTTGCTGCATTGGATGCCCTTGGCCAAAGCGTATCGTCTCAACCAAGCGGAAAAAGCAGGGCTTTAACCATGCCAAACCAAGCCCATTGGAGCGCTCGCGCCAAACGCATTGGTATTGCCGCGTTGCTTTACCTCGGAGCAGTCGCCGTGGGCCTTGGCTCTGCCTATTGGGTTCTTAAAAAAGCCGCGTGGATGAATCCTTCCGTAGAAGTTGGGGCATGGCGTGCGAATATGCATGCAGGCAGCTTGGACGCGGGGATGTACACCCGCGCTACAGTTGCGGTCAACGCCTTGCTGGCGCTTGGGCGGGATGAGACCATGTATTTCGTTGCGACGCGTGATGATGCGGGCCACCGCCTTCAATCACAATGCAATTACCGCATCAGCGGCACACCCCCAGCGGCACGTTGGTGGAGTATCACGGCCTATGCCGATGACATGTTTTTATTTGACGCGCCCAACGGAAAATACAGCCTCAACGGTAGCACGGCCACACTGAACGCTGCTGGAGACTTTTCATTCACCACCGGCCCGGTCGCTCAGGGCGATAGTTACTGGCTGCCTACGCCAGGCCGCCGAGGTCTGCTCTTAACCTTGCGTTTGTATAACCCAGAGCCCGCGTTACAAGCCGCACCCCAAGCCTTGCAGGCCCCGTCTATTCAGCGCATTGGGGACTGCGCATGAAGAATTTCACCACATCCCAACGGCTTTGGTTTTACCGTATCTTGACCTTGTTGGTCACCGCCATACTGGTTCATTTGCTCGCGGTTTGGGCCGCGCCACGACTCATCATGCAAGTGCTGATGCACGGGCCGATGGCGCAAAAGATGAATATGCAAAACCAAGCGGCGTTTCCTGAAGCGGTCACAGCCCGCTCGCGCTCGGTCGTGATGCCCAGTCCAGATTTGCTGTATTCGGTGTGTGCCTTTGACCTCTCGAGTGGCCCGGTGCGAATCACTGCCAACCCCATGCTGAAAAACTATTGGTCGATTGCCCTGTACAGCGCCAACAGCGATAACTTTTTTGTCCGCAATGACCGCCAATCACAAGGCAAGCCGGTCGATCTTTGGCTGGTATCGGATACAGGTGAAACCCACAACCAAAATATTCCTTCGGGAGCGGAAGTGGTGGTAAGCCCATCACGCAGCGGTTTTTTACTGATGCGCGTCTTGACCACCGATTACGCCCAAGAAAAATCGGTAGTGGAGCCGGCACGGCGCACACTGGTGTGTAGCAAAGCCTAAAGGCAAATCATTTTTAAGGTCGAATGTCTTCAGCGCTTCAAGAATTTCCCGTCCTTTCTGAAAGACCTCGTCCCTCTTCTGTTACCGAACTCTTCATCGCATTCTCTTGGCTAGCGCTGCAAGGCTTTGGCGGAGTTCTGGCCATTGTTCAACGCGAGTTGGTTGAGAATAAACAGTGGCTCAGCACCGAAGAATTTATTGAAGATTGGGCCGTCGCTCAAATCATGCCGGGGCCGAATGTGGTCAATATCGCGTTGATGATTGGCGATCGATTTTTTGGCTGGCGCGGCGCTTTGGCAGCGCTCACTGGAATGATGGCGCTTCCCTTGGTGGTGGTGCTGGCCTTGGCCGTCGCCTTAACCGGCGTTTCTCACGAACCCGCAGTACAAGGTGCGCTTAAGGGCATGGGTGCGGTGTCAGCGGGTTTGATTGCAGGAACGGGGCTCAAACTTATTTCCGCATTGAAATCCAACACCATGGGCCGCTGGGCCTGCTTTGTGCTGGCGCTGCTTACCTTGGTTGCCATCGCTTGGCTGCGCATTCCTTTGGCCTGGGTGTTGATGGGCCTGGGTATCCCCGCGTTTTTATGGGCCTACCGAACGTTGTCAAAAAAAGATTCCCTAGAAAGAGGTGTTTTGTAATGCATGCTTTTTCTTGGAGTGATTGGCTCACTCTTTTTTTGCATTTTGTATCTTTGTCATTGCTTTCGATTGGCGGCGCGATCACGACGGTGCCAGATATGCATCGCTTTTTGGTGAGTGAAAAGTCGTGGTTGAGTGACAGTCAATTCACGGGATCGATTGCTTTGGCTCAGGCCGCTCCCGGGCCGAATGTTTTATTTGTGGCCGTTTTAGGATGGAATATCGGTATGAATGCGGGGGGAGGACTCGCAGGCGGCGCAAGCGCATGGGGTATGGCGTTCGCGGGGGTTTTTGCAACCATGCTGGGGATTCTCTTGCCCAGTACCACGCTCACTTTCTTTGCCGCCCGCTGGGGGCATCAAAACAAAGAGCGGCGCAATGTTCGAGCGTTCAAGATGGCCATGGCACCGATTGTGGTGGCGCTTTTAATGGCAACTGGCTGGGTTCTAACGGCTGGACATGGCCCTTTTCAGGAGAACCTTTGGCTTTGGGTACTCACGCTGGTGAGCACTTTAGTGGTTTGGCAAACCCGCATTCACCTTTTATGGCTACTTGCTGCGGGCGCCCTAGGGGGCGTCATGGGTTGGTTTTAAACCAGAAAATTCTCTAATTAACGCGGACTCTCAAAGAAAATATAGTTGCTTGAGTAGTCGCTGATTTCAAAATAGACTTTTTTCTCGTTGGCATCCACCTGCATATTCAGGTTTTCATCCAAGACCCCATAGCCATAGCGGTACGGCCGGGGTTTGTTATCCTCAGTTCCCATGGCGGTACTGAGTTTGTCGATTTTTAAAAAGCGACGCGCCACTTTGTCTCCAGCGTAAATTTCAAGAACACCATTGGTGCCTGTCCAGTTTTGAATATCGCGGCTGATTTTATTTTGTTGCTCCTGCGTACACGCCGATAACAACACCACACCAGTCAACACCATCGCTGAAAGAGTAGTCAATTTTTGAGTGATCATGAGATTCCTTTTTTGAATTACGCAGTTTTGTTGCTTCGCTGACGCAACGCTTCATACAGACAAACTCCGCTGGCGACCGACACATTCAGACTTTCAACAGCACCCCGCATCGGGATACTCACCAGCTGATCGCAGGTTTTACTTGTGAGTTGGCGCATACCAGCACCTTCCGCTCCAAGCACCAAAGCGACGGGCCCAGTGAGATCGGCTTGGTAAAGGGTTTGCGTCGCAGTGTCGCTGGTTCCAATGATCCAAATATTGCGCTCTTTGAGTTCCCCCAAGGTGCGGGCCAAATTGGTGACCATGAAATAGGGCACCGTCTCCGCTGCGCCACTGGCGACCTTGGCAACGGTGGCATTGATGCCCGCAGCGTGGTCTTTAGGCGCAATGACGGCATGCACACCCGCGCCATCAGCAACCCGCAAACAAGCACCTAAATTATGAGGGTCTGTCACACCATCCAGCACCAAGATCAATGGATTGACTCTTTGATCTAGTGGCAAAGCCAACTGTGACGACTCTAAGTTTTCTAAAAGTTCATCTAAAGAATGCACCTGTTCTATAGAGTGCACCCGCGCAGCAACCCCTTGGTGGCCGTGACCGCCGCACAATTTAGAAAGGCGCATTCCATCGGCTTCAATCAAACGAACCCCGGCTTCGTTGACTTTATCAATGAACTGCCGCATCCGCGCATCGCGCCGTGTCGGTTCAAAATAGATTTCAACAATCGACTGGGGAGACGTTTTTAAACGAACGCCAACGGCGTGAAAGCCGAATAAAACTTTAGGGGATGACATAGCGACATTATCGCGGCTGCGACAAACCGCCCTCTAAACCGAAAGGATGCGCCCGGCTTCCAATGTGATGCGGCGATCACAACGCGCAGCAATCGCCGGGTCATGGGTCACCAACACCAGGGTGGTCCCGAGTTCGCGGTTGAGCTCAAACATCAAAGCCATGATCGTTTCGCCTGTCGCAAAATCCAAACTCCCGGTAGGCTCATCGGCGAGCAAGACGGCGGGTTTAACAACAAATGCGCGGGCCAAGGCAACGCGCTGCTGCTCACCGCCACTCAATACCTTGGGGTAAGCATTCAAGCGCTGCGATAAACCCACCCGGCCTAATATCTCAGATGCCAGCTTTCGGGCGTCTTTGCGGCCATCTAATTCAAGGGGAAGCATCACATTCTCAAGTGCTGTGAGATTGGCAAGCAATTGAAAGCTTTGGAATACAAAACCCAACTTTTGGGCACGCAGCGCGGCCCGCTCATCTTCGGTCAAGCTAAACAAATCCACACCCGCCAGCCGGACCGAACCAGTCGTAGGCGTATCTAATCCAGCAATGATGGATAAAAGGGTACTTTTCCCAGAACCAGAAGCGCCGACAATGGCTACAGTTTCACGCGCTTTTAGCGCAAAATCGATGTTGTGCAGTATTTCCAGAGTACCAGTGGAATCTGTGACCGCTTTATAAACCTTCTCAACCGAAATAATTGAATCTGACATGGGGCTTTCTTTGAATCGACGACACTTTAACGCAGTCGCGTTAAGCCTCTATTTAGGCGTGGTTTTTGAAGCACAGGCCGCAAAAGAATCGAGGAAAATTTTAGTTATTGGAGACTCGCTCAGCGCAGAGTATGGCCTCAAACGTGGAACGGGCTGGGTGGCTTTGTTGGAGCAGCGTTTAAAACAAAATGGGCATGGCTTTGGGGTCGTGAACGCAAGTATCAGCGGCGACACCACCCTAGGAGGCCGCTCGCGTTTACCCGCGCTTTTAGAAGAACACCAACCTCGGATTCTTATTATTGAACTCGGTGGTAATGATGCGCTGCGTGGGCTGCCACTCAAAACAAGTCAAGAGAACTTGAACGCCATGGTTCGATCTGGACTCGAAAAAGGGGCAAAAGTATTAGTGCTTGGAATGCAGATGCCGCCCAACTACGGCCCAGATTACGCGAAACAAATGGCAAAAATGTACAGCGACGTCGCTCAATCCAACCGAGTGGCTTTGGTTCCATTTTTTCTCAAAGGGGTGGCAGATATTCCTGATGCAGCTCTATTGTTTCAATCAGATCGTATTCACCCCACCGAAGCGGCCCACCCTACGATGTTAAATAATGTTTGGCCGACCCTGAAGAAATTGATGGCATGAGTCTTACCGTTTTATCTGCAAGCGCTGTGTTGGAAAGGCTGCACACTTTTGACACCATCATTGACGCACGAAGCGAGGATGAATTTAGCGAAGACCACCTTCCTAACGCAGTCAATTGGCCCACGCTCAACAACGATGAACGCAAAGATATCGGCACGCTGTACAAGCAGGTCAATGCGTTTGAAGCCAAAAAGCGCGGCGCTGCGATTGCTGCGCACAACATTGCCACCCACATTGAAAACCATGTGCTGCAAAAGGAACGCGATTGGACACCCCTGGCGTATTGCTGGCGTGGCGGCAAGCGCAGCGGTTCTTTGTCATTGGTGCTTGACCAAATTGGTTTTCGTGTCACTTTGGTTGAGGGGGGTTACAAAGCCTTTCGCGCAGCGATGCTCAATGACATGCACAGCCGAATTGCTCCCCTGTCGTTTCAGGTGATTTGTGGGACCACCGGTTCTGGTAAAACGCGCTTGCTTCAGGCTCTACGCGAAGAAGGTGCCCAAGTTTTAGACCTAGAGGGCTTAGCCAACCACCGCAGCTCGGTTTTAGGTGCCATTCCTGGACAAGCCCAACCCACCCAAAAGCGCTATGACACGTTGGTATGGACCGCTTTGCGCGACTTCGATGCTTCGATGCCAGTCTTTGTGGAAAGCGAAAGTAAAAAAGTAGGGAATGTATCGATTCCAACCGATCTGGTTGAAAAAATGCGCTCTAGCCCCTGCATAAATCTGGACTTGGGCATCGAGGAGCGCATTGAACTGCTGTTAGAGGACTACGCATTCTTTACGGCGCAACCGGCCTACTTTTGTGAAAAGTTAGACGCGTTGACGGCACAACGCGGCAAGGCGGTGATTGAATCGTGGAAGGCGTCTGTGATGCAAGGCGATTTCAAACCCGTGGTTCAAGAGCTACTGACGCTTCACTACGACCCGGTGTATACCCAATCGATGGAACGCAATTTTCAGCAATTTTCAACTGCACGGCTTATGAGCCCGACCGATCGCTCGCAAGCGGCGATGCGGTTTCTAGCGCAAGACATACGCCGGGCTCACAGCACTTAAATTCTGGTTTTAGACTGGAGCTTTTGGTGTTGGCGCGTCGCTCGGCTCTAAGTCGCTCGATGTATCTGCCGCTGGCGCTCCACCATCCTCATCAGCGCCCACCCTTCGCTCACTCTTGTTTTTGAGTTTGTCTTCTTTTTTACGTTTTTTCGCCAGTTCTTTTTGACGCTTTTCGTAACCGTAATTGGGAGTTGCCAAGGTGTTCTTTCGTTAATACAAGAGCACTTTAACACCTCCGCGCAAAGGCTACGCTGTCCCCGTTGTAGTTTCAGGCCAGTGAATCGCACTTTGATAGGCATGCCAGCTTGCGTGTCCTAAAAGTGGGCCTACCACGATGATTCCCGCACCCCAAGGAACCAGAAAGGCCAAAATCACGAGAAGGCTTAAAAGAAAGCCCCAAAAGACCATGATTCCGGTGTTGTGAAACACCACCTCCAGGCTAGCGATGGCTGCTGAAATGGCATCCACATCCCGGTCTAAGATCATGGGAATAGAAATCACAGACAGAGAAAAAACAATCGCAGCAAACGCGCCGCCGACGACCATATAGGCCAAGAGAAATTCCCAGTTCTCCGGATTAAAAACAGCACCCACAACACTTGCAGTCGATGGCATCCCCGTATTAAAGAAAACTGCGAAAACCACCAAGGAGGCACGCCCCCAAAGCAACTCCAAAACGATTAAAACCAAAACCAACATGCCCATGCTGGGAATATGCTGATCCCAACAGATGAGTGATGCGCCGAAATCTGCATCCAAGCCCGATGCGTTCCTTCGGCTGACGTCATACAAGCCCATTGCCAAGAAGGGACCCACGAGCAAGCAGCCCGATGCGATCGACATGGTGTACTCTGGGTTGGACTTGAAAACAGCGCCTAACACCAAGGCCATCGTCCAAAATGCCAGACCGTAAAAAATGCCAATCCAAGGGTGAACAAGAACGTCTTTAGAACCCCGTGCCAACCATCTCAAGGGATCCAGCCATTGCAATGCAACGACCGTTTTACGAGGGGCTTCTGAGGGAGGGGGAACGAAGGGCGCCATGGTCATAACCGAAGCCTATCGCATTCAAGCCATCTGCATTCAGGGGAAAACCCTGAAAACCTCTCTCCGGCTTACTTTTTCAAGACTTGAAGTGCTTGCGCGATATCAGCTTGTAAATCTGCAACCGCTTCCAAGCCGACTGCAAAGCGCACCAAAGACCCTTTGGCGATATGCGAGGGCCACACGGAGCGCATCGCGCCAAGTTCATAGGGGACAACCAAACTTACTGGACCCGCCCAGCTGTAGCCCAAGCGAAACCATTGAAGGGCATCACAGAATGCGTCGACTTCAGCTTGTGAGAATTTCGGATCCAAGACGACGGAGAACAAGCACGCGGCTGATCCACCCTGGCCCGCTGGATCGCACAGGTTTTTCCAGTGCGCGTGGCCGGGCGAGCCCTCAAGCGCGGGATGAACCACTTGGACGAATTCGGGTTGTTTCAAACACCAAGCGGCCAGCGCTCTTGTCGTCTCGTCGTGGGCCCGGTAACGCAAAGCCATCGTAGGAAGCGAGCGCAGCACCAACTCTGCATCGTTAGCACCTACGGATAAGCCCAGGCGCATGTGACAAAGCTTGATACGCAGATGCAATGTGGCATCGCGTGTGATGACGCTACCCATCAAAACATCACCTCCCCCACTGGGGTATTTGGTCAAGGCCTGTACCGACATATCAACGCCTAAAGGCGCATCGGATCCTGGCTGAAGGTCAAAGGGGTTAAACGCAATACCGGCTCCCCACGTATTGTCTAAAGCCGTCAACACACCATGCTTTTGACACAGGCGAACCAAGCTGGGCACATCCGGAAATTCCAATGTCACCGAACCGGCGGCTTCGATCCAAACCAAGCGGGTTTGAGGCGATAACTTGGCCGCCAAATCCTGCACATCCATGGGGTCGTAATACCGGTGGCTGATGCCCCACGCCTTGAGCTCGCCTTCGGCCAAAGCCTTGTTGGGGCTGTAAGCGTTATCCGGGAGCAAGACCTCGTCGCCGGTTTTCAAGACGGCCATTGCCACCAAAGCCAAGGCAGCTAGACCACTGGGAACCAACACACACTGAAGTCCCCCTTCAATAGCGCACAAGCGCTCTTCTAAGGTATAGGTGGTTGGGGTGCCGTGCAAACCGTAGGTGTACGCCGATTTGTCTTTCCATTCATGGCTGCGCATGGCCGCCACATTGGGAAAGAAAACGGTTGAGGCTTTAAATACTCCTATTTGAGGCGCTTCAAATCCCGCAGGGGCAACGTAGCTGTGGTGAATGAGCGAGGTATTGGGATCGGTCATAGATACGTGGGGTTGTCAGACACTCCACTTTTGAATCAATTGCTCCGGGCGCAAAGCATCGTAACTTTCAAAGGGCTGGTGTATCCACGGGTTACTTGGTAAAAACTCAACCGAATAGTCTGGGGTGAAAGAGGACAAAGCTTTGGTCCAAATCACGGCGCTGCGTAACTCAGTGATGGGTTTGTAGTTGTTTTTTAGCTGGTGAATCACCGCATTCAGGGTGTGGCCCGAGTCCGCCAAATCATCTACCAGCAAAACTTTTCCCGCAATCTCACCCTTAGGAGTCGTAATGAAACGGGCGATATCTAAATTCCCTTGCACCGTGCCTGCATCAGATCGGTAGGAGCTCGTTGACATGATGGCCAAGGGCTTGTCAAAGACCCTTGACAAAATATCACCAGGACGCATTCCGCCCCGCGCTAAACACAAAATCGTATCGAACTCCCAGCCCGATTGAAATACCTTGATGGCTAATTTTTCAATCAGGTTGTGGTATTCGTCATAGCTTACGTAGAGGTGTTTTCCGTCTTCAGTCAACATAAAAAACTCCAGTGAGTGAGGTGAAAAAACAGCGTTCGTGGTTTAGGCCGCTACGGCATAAGGGTGGTGCATCATGATGGTGTGATCACGGTCTGGGCTGGTAGATACCATGTGGATGGGCACGCCTGTGACCTCGGCAATACGTTGCAAATAATTGCGTGCGGCTTGCGGAAGTTTGGCGTAGTCCGTCACACCCACCGTGGCATCACTCCAGCCCGGCAACACTTCATAGATCGGCTTGCAGCGCTCTATATCGTCAGCGCCCATGGGCAAGATATCAATGGTTTGCCCGTCCATTTCATAACCCGTACATAACTGCAGCTCTGTCAATCCATCAAGTACGTCGAGTTTGGTAATGCACAGGCCGCTCAAACCATTGACTTGGGCTGAGCGTTTTAATAAGGCCGCATCAAACCAACCGCAACGGCGTGAGCGTCCGGTGGTTACGCCTTTTTCAGCACCTACGGTACTCATGTGATACCCCGGGGTTCCTGGAACTTCCCAATCCAACTCCGTAGGAAACGGGCCGCTGCCCACACGGGTGCAATAAGCTTTGGTGATTCCCAAAATATAGTGAAGCATTCCCGGACCCACACCCGATCCCGCAGCCGCATTGCCAGCAACGCAGTTGCTAGAAGTGACAAACGGGTAGGTGCCATGGTCGACATCGAGCAAAGTGCCTTGGGCGCCTTCAAAAAGCAAATTGGCACCGTGGTGATGGGCGTCGTTAAGCTCGCGTGAGACATCAGCCATCATAGGTTTGAGTAATTCGGCGTGGCGCATCGCTTCAGCATAAACGGGCTCAAACTCAACCTGTCCATTTTTCATGTAGGGCGCAAGTAGCGGGCCAAAATCAAATGCTGCAGAGCCTAAATACGTGGATAAAACGTGGTTATGCAAATCAAGCAGCTCTCGCAATTTGTGCGCAAAACGTTCTGGGAATTTGAGGTCTTGAACGCGCAGCGCTCGACGCGCAATTTTGTCTTCGTACGCAGGGCCGATACCACGCCCCGTGGTGCCGATTTTGATGTTGCCCCCTTTTTCTCGGGCTGCTTCACGCGCTACATCCAAAGCCGTATGAAACGGAAGAATGAGGGGGCAGGCTTCGCTGATTCGCAATCGCGAACGCAACTCCACTCCGACTTTTTCAAGGCCTTCGATTTCTTCAAATAACTTCGCAGCAGAAAGCACAACGCCATTGCCGATATAGCACTTCACACCGGGGCGCATGATTCCGCTGGGAATTAAATGCAAAGCGGTTTTTACCCCATGGATCACCAAGGTATGTCCTGCGTTGTGACCGCCTTGAAAGCGAACCACGCCTTGGGCGCTCTCCGTCAACCAGTCCACCAACTTGCCCTTGCCTTCGTCACCCCACTGGGTTCCCACAACGACTACATTGCGACCTTTGCTTGTATTCATTTCATCTACTTTATTAAAGAGCAATCACAACCCAGCGCCCGCCTTGCAGGGCGAGCTCGCGGTCACATTCAAATTCGTCTACTTCGCTTTCATGGCCTGGCAAGACACACACCACAGTTTCACCATGCTTTCGCAACGCTGAGATCGCTGCACGCAATTGCGCGTCTTCTCCCCAAGGAGCACGCACCGCGGCTCGAAGAGCCAAGACAGGTGCCACAGGAACCAGCGCCTTGATATCCAGGCTAAAACCAACGGCAGGACGCTTGCGCCCAAAAATGGATCCGACTGCGTCGTATCGCCCACCCCGCGCCACCGCATCTGGTGCGTCAGCAGCGAAAATGGAAAAACGCACGCCGCTGTAATACGAATACCCCCGCAAATCCGCCAAGTCAAAGGAAACGGCGACCCCTTGCAGATGACTGGCTAACCACTTCAGGTGGGATAAAGCCTCTTGGATCGCGGGTAAATCAGGAAGCGCCCGCTGCGCCTTTGCAAGCACCTCCACATCACCATACAAATGGGTCAGTTCCTGCAAGCCCCGAGAAATATCAGCAGGGCAATGCGTTGTCAACGCTTTGATAGCACTGGTGTCTTTAGAGGCCAGCGCGGCATGCACTTCTGCGGTCTGGGCTGGCGTCAATTGCGCCTGCTCAAGCAAGGCGTTCACAATCCGGGCGTCAGCCATATCGACCGTCATCTCTTGAATCTGCGCTACCCGCAGGCTATCAAGCGCCAGCTCGAGTATTTCAAGATCCGCTTCTAAGCCGGAGTGACCATAAATTTCCGCACCCAGTTGCAGCGGCTCCCGCGTAGCATGGGGCCCGCTAGGTCGGGTATGAAGCACCGGGCCGCAGTAGCACAAGCGGGTTACGCCCGATCGATTCAAGAGGTGGGCATCAATCCGCGCAACCTGGGGCGTACTGTCCGCACGCAAACCCATCATTCGCCCTGAAATTTGATCTACCAACTTGAAAGTTTGCAGGTCCAACGCCTCGCCCGTGCCGGTCAGCAAGGATTCCAAATGCTCCAGCATGGGGGGCATCACCAGTTCGTAGCCATAGCACCGGGCCATGTCTAACAAATGGTGACGAATTTCTTCGATGTGGCGGGCCTCGGAAGGCAGCACATCGGCAATGTGATCCGGCAGGACCCAAGCAGACATGAAATAAATGGACAGCTGTTAAAACTGCGATTTTACCGGGCTATGCACCTGATTTATGAAATCAGGTGCGCCAAATCTGCAATTGAGTCGCGCTTACTTCTTTGCCCCAGCGGAGCCGGTTCCGCCATTTCGGAAGACTTTAAAGAATTCCGAGGAACCAGGGTCCAAGACCATCACGTCGCTTTTATTAGCAAAACTGCTTTTGTAGGCTTCCAAACTGCGATAAAACTGGGCGAACTGGGGATCCCGGTTGAATGCCTCGGCATATATTTTTGCAGCCTCGGCATCGCCCTCGCCTTTGATTTTTTGCGCATCGCGGTAAGCGTTGGCAATCGTCACCTCGCGCTGGCGGTCTGCGTCAGCGCGGATTTTTTCGCCCTCAGCAGCGCCGGTTGAGCGCAACTCATTGGCAACCCGCTTACGCTCGGCTTCCATGCGGCGGTAGACCGACTCAGTGATCGCCTCCACATAATCAACACGCGTGATGCGCACATCCACCACATCGACACCCCAGGGTTTCGCACCGCGCACCTTGTCAAGAACCTCCGCCTTCACATCAGCCATCAAGTCTTCACGCTTTAAGGACAGGAGCTCTTTCACCGTGCGTTTGTTAATTTCTTCTTGAAATGCATTGCGAACCACCCGATTGAGTTGACTCGCGCCGGCACCCTCGTTCAGGCCCACATTACGGATGTATTCGGTGGGCTCAGAAATTCTCCAGCGCACATACCAGTCAATCACCACCCGTTGCTTTTCTGCCGTCAGCATCGGTTCGGCGTCGGTGCTGTCAAGGGTCAGCAACCTTTTATCGATGTAAGAGACGTTCTGAAAGGGCGGGGGTAATTTCCAGTTTAGGCCAGGCTCGGTAATCACTTCTTTGATTTGACCTAAAGCGTAGACCACGCCAAATTGGCGCTGATCGACCACAAACAACGTAGAACTTGCCAATGCCAAAAGCACCAACAGCGAAGAAAAAATCAATCCAATACGGTTCATGTGGTTCTCCTAGCGCACGTCACGTTCGCGGGTTCGAGCAGCATCTCGACTGCGGGGATCGGTGCTGGCGGCTGGGGCCGCAGGGGCAGCTTGTGAATTACTGGAAGGTGATGCGGCCGCTGGAGCATCTGCAGTTGCACTCATTTGCAAAATTTTCTCAAGTGGCAAATTCAACAATGTCGAACCCTGTTTGGAGTCAATCAGTACTTTGGTCACGTTGCTGTAAATTTGTTGCATCGACTCTAAGTACATTCGATCGCGCGTGACTTGTGGCGCTTTTTGGTATTCCACGTAGATAGAGCGAAATCGGTGTGCATCACCTTGTGCTTGCGCAACGATCCGGGCTTTGTAAGCATCGGCTTCTTCTTTCAAGCGCGAGGCAGCACCCACCGCACGGGGAATCACATCGTTGGCGTAGGCTTGCGCTTCGTTCTTGGCGCGTTCTCGCTCTTGACCTGCCTTGAGAACATCATCAAACGAGGACTGAACCTGATCTGGGGGACGAACTCCCCCTTGCTGCAAGTTAATTCCAACCACTTCAACGCCCACTTTGTAGCGATCCAAAATGACCTGCATCATGGCGCGAACCCGTGGTGCAATTTGATCGCGCTCTTCGGACAACGCGGCGTCCATTTTCATTTTTCCTAAGACCTCGCGAACTGAGGTCTCGGCGGCCTGAACCACCGCCTCTGCTGGATTTTTACTTTCAAAGAGAAAGGCGCGGGCATCGCTTAAACGGTATTGCACCGCAAACTTGATATCCAAAATATTTTCATCTTCGGTCAACATGGCAGATTCTTTCAAGCCCGTGGCCTTCAAAACGTTGTCGCGACCGACATCGACCGAGCGAATTTGCGTTACAAAAACCATTTCATGGCGTTGAAACGGATAAGGCAGACGCCAATTGAAACCCGCATTGGCGATGCTTTTGTATTTGCCAAATTGGGTAATGACGGCCTGTTGACCCTCTTGCACAATGAAAAAGCCCGTTCCCAGCCAGATCAAGAATGCCAGACCCAATACAACGCCACCACCGATGCCCGCAGTTTTCATATCTGGAGGCAACCCGCCATTTCCAGGACCATTGGAACCGGGACCCTTGTTGCCGCCTCCAAACAAGCCGTTGAGTTTTCGGTTGAAGTCACGCCACAACACATCGAGGTCGGGTGGACCAGACGGTTGCCCTGCCCTGCGCCCTTCTGGCGCAGGCGGAGGTTTGGGAGCATCTTGCGCAGGTGACGCCTCATCTGTTTTGGGCTTTTCCGACCCGTTCTCGTCGGAACGGCCCCATCGACTGTCGTTTAGATTAAACATGCCCAGCTTAAAAAATTTCATTATTTTCCTCTTACTCAACGGGGTTCCATTGTCCACAATTAAAACGCGGCCACACTGTTTTCAGGGGCATTGACTGTGCTGCCTCCATCCACAGTAAGTTTCGCAGCTTGCGTGGTTAAAAATTGACGCAGATTGTCCAATCCCACTGATTCTTTGGCACTGACAAAAATACGGGGAATCTGAACAGAATCGATTTCAAATGTATCTTGCCGGTGGATCGGCAAATGGTCCGGGTCCATCGCATCGATTTTGTTAAATACAAGCAACTGGTCAATAGCATCTGCACCAATTTCAACCAGTACTTTTTGAACCTGTTCAATTTGCAGTGCAAATTCCGGATTGGATGCATCCACCACATGAATCAGCAAGTCAGCATCGACCGCCTCTTGCAAGGTAGCTTGAAAAGCATCAATCAGTCCATGGGGCAGGTCGCGAATAAAACCCACGGTATCGGACAACGAGACCGAACGCGCCGCGCCTTCGAGATAGAGTTGGCGCGTTGTCGTATCAAGCGTGGCAAAAAGTTGGTCTGCCGCATAGGCTCGGGCTTTTACCAGCGCGTTAAACAACGTCGATTTACCAGCGTTGGTATAGCCAATTAAGGAAATGTTGAATGCGCCGCGGCGGTCCCGTTGCTTGCGTTGCGTCTGGCGCTGGCGCTTGACCTTTATGAGCTGGTCTTTGGTGCGTTTGATATTGGCAGAAATCATCCGCCGGTCCAGCTCAATTTGGGTTTCACCAGGACCGCCACGGGTGCCGATACCACCGCGCTGACGCTCCAAGTGGGACCAGCGGCGAACCAAACGGGTACTCAAGTATTGCAGTCTTGCCAGTTCGACCTGAAGCTTGCCTTCATGGCTTCTGGCTCTTTGGGCAAATATCTCTAATATCAAAAAAGTCCGGTCATTGACTGGCAGCTCTAAGCGACGCTCTAAATTGCGTTGTTGTCCGGGGCTCAGACTTTGATCAAATAGCACCTCTTGGGCGCCATGCTGCTGCGCCAACAATTTGATTTCATCGGCTTTTCCTGTCCCTACAAATAAAGCCGCATCAGGCGCTCGGCGCTTGCATGTGATCGATGCGACCGGGGTTAAACCCGCCGTTTGCGCAAGCAGGCCCAACTCAGACAGCTCTGAATCAAAATGCGGTAGGCCCAAGTCAACGCCCACCAAAATGGTCCGTGCTTCTGCGGAGTCAGGGGAGGAAGTCAACGGCTAGTCAACAGTTAAACAGGGCATGCAGCCTTGACAGGCTGATCAGACCTAGGAAGCCTCAACCGGCTCGCTGTTGTCACCACTGCCGGGGATACTTACCGCACGGCCTGGAACAATCGTTGAAATAGCGTGTTTGTAGACCATTTGGGTCACCGTGTTACGCAGCAGCACCACGTATTGGTC
>Ga0209550_10003358_pt1 | contig 15254 bp, 13 predicted proteins | sample LauGreSuBDMM15SN_2_FD_187567 | JGI IMG/M metagenome (GOLD analysis project Ga0209550, IMG submission 187567) | Freshwater lake microbial communities from Lake Michigan, USA - Su13.BD.MM15.SN (SPAdes) (version 5) | ecosystem: Environmental > Aquatic > Freshwater > Lake | place: Lake Michigan...
CTAGTAATGTTGAAATAACAACGGGAGTAACGAAATACGGAACACCTGGTACCTTGAACGCCTATACGATGATTTCGCCTTCGTCTGCGATATCAGTGTATTGTAATACACCACCGGTTGTTACTACTAATTTCACTGGTTCTCCGACAATCACATCAAGTACTGTAGGTAATTATAAAGTTATCACCATCACCCACACCATCACCCATGTTGGAAATTATACGGTTACATTTAATAGGGCAATGAATATTGAAGTGCTTGTGGTTGCAGGAGGAGGAGGTGGAGGATACCAAAGCGGTGGAGGAGGTGGAGCAGGTGGCGTTATTTATAATAATAATTATAGTGTTAGTACTCTTGGTATTTCTGTTTCTATTGGAAGTGGTGGAAGTGGTGCGGAGGGTGGAAGTGGTGAGAATAGTTTAGGCAGCAAGGGTGGTAATTCAGTATTCGGAAATTTAACAGCCATTGGCGGAGGTAAAGGTGGAACTACTACTTCTAGCACTGATGCACAGGGAGGAAGTGGAGGTAGTGGTGGTGGTTCTTGTTATGCTGCAAATACTATGTTAATAGCTGGTGGTGCAGGAACTCTAAGTCAAGGATTCAATGGAGGTTCTAATAATGGTGGTATTAATTGGAATAGTGAGCCATCTGGTTCGGGAGGTGGTGGTGGAGCTAGTTCAGCTGGTGGTGCTGCTGCTACAAATAGGTGTGGAAATGGTGGCAACGGTATAGCTATAAGTATAACTGGTTTATCAACATATTATGGTGGTGGTGGTGGTGGTGGTACTTGGAATTCTACAGCGGAAGGCGGGTTAGGTGGTTCAGGAGGTGGTGGAAAAGGAGGTAGAGGTGGTACATACCCGGTCGCAGGAACGGATAACTACGGAGGAGGGGGAGGAGGAGGGGGATTAAATGGTGGAGACTATCAAAAGGGTGCTAAAGGTGGATCAGGAGTTGTTATTATCAGACATCCATTATACGCTTAACGGACAGACAGTCGCGCTCCCAAACGGCCTTTTAAGGCCGTTAATAAACACATTTTTATATAAACATTTGGTAACACGACTTTTAACGCTCTTATCCCAGGATACTGTGCAAATACAAAACAACAAAAACATATAACTTCAGTAATACCAAATGTTTATCGTATAAACATTTGGTATATCATTTTCCAAGGGAGGGGGAGATTTTATTTTTTGGAAAAGTATTTTATTTTTTACTTTTGGAAAATCATATTTATCCAATTCTTGAAAAATTGAAAAAGAATCGAAAAAGAATTCCAATCGTAAAAAGATATATACACTTTTCCTATCACTACAGTATCATACTCTCAGACTCCGACAATGGTTGTAATATGCAAATCACCTTACACGAACGATCAATACGAAAGCTACTTTCAGCGGTACAACTTCCCGCTCAGCGACTTTCAAAAGTACGCGATCGAAGCCATTGTACAAGAACAACATGTACTGATCACTGCACATACAGGGTCGGGGAAAACATTACCAGCTGAGTTTGCAATCCAGTATTTGTTTGAAAAAGGCAGAAAAGTCATCTACACTAGTCCCATCAAAGCATTATCGAATCAAAAGTTCTATGATTTCACTCGGAAATTCCCCCATATAAAATTCGGGTTGTTCACAGGCGATATCAAAACGAACCCAGAAGCCGATGTGATTATCATGACCACAGAAATTTTAATGAACACATTATTCAACCAAAACAACATAAACCATACATTACAGTTTCAAATTGATTTCGAAACCGAACTAGGCGCGGTTGTATTCGACGAAATACATTACATCAACGACGAAGAACGCGGTCAAGTATGGGAGAAAGCGATAGTAATGCTTCCGCCGCATATTCAGATGATCATGTTATCTGCGACCATCGACGATCCAGTACGATTCGCGAATTGGTGTGAAGAAACCAAACAATCGTCCAAAAAAGTACATTTATCCTCGACCAATCACAGAGTAGTACCATTATCTCATTATAACTATTTGTCCATAAGCGAATCTACCTTGAAATCCATAAAAAACAAAGAAACGCAAAAAACATTACGGAATTATTGCAACAAACTACAATGTATCAAAAACGATAGAGGAGTATTTCAAGTAAAACAATACAATGAATTAGTCCATCATGCGCAGTTATTAGAATCCGTGAAATCATTCGCCAAACGAAAATACGTTCTGAATAATTTGGTACACTATTTACGCGACAATACTATGTTACCCGCGATAGGGTTTATATTTTCACGGAAACAAGTAGAACAGTGTGCTAAGGAAATTACAACGCCTTTATTAGAAGACGACAGTAAAATACCGTATACCGTCAAACGAGAATGCGATCAAATTATACGAAGATTACCGAATCACGAAGAGTACACGAGACTGCCTGAATATACAGAATTAGTGTCGTTGTTGGAAAAAGGCATCGGAATTCATCATTCGGGAATGATCCCTATTTTGCGAGAAATAGTAGAGATCTGTATTAGTAAAAACTATATAAAACTGCTATTCGCGACAGAATCATTCGCAATCGGTTTAGATTGTCCTATCAAAACCGCAATATTTATTTCCATGAATAAGTTCGACGGAAACAATGATCGCAGTTTATATCCTCATGAATATACGCAAATGGCAGGACGCGCTGGACGGAGAGGCATTGATACAGTAGGATATGTGGTACATTGCAATAATCTGTTTAGTATACCCACTGAAACGAATTATCGCGAAATAATGTCCGGAAATCCTCCGAAACTGGTATCCAAATATAAAATATCGTATGATATGATACTTAATGTACTACATTCGAACCCAGAATCGAATCTAGAAACTTTAGTTGCGTTTTGTAGCAGAAGTATGATGAATGAAGAATTACAGAAAAAAATAAAGGCTCAACATTCCGTCGTATTGAGACAATCTGAACCCCAAAACCAAAATAAAGACTTTATATCCAATACACCCTATGAAGTATGTGTAGAATACGCCCAATTAGAAACTACTGTGAAAACAGCTGCTAATAAAAAGAAGAAAGATTCTATTCGAAGAATGGAGCAAATACAACAAGAATACAGAACAATCGACCAGGATATGATACATTGGAGACAATTTGAAAAAACCAAAGACGAACAAGCACAAGAAATAGAATACATGAACTATTTAGAAACGTTTATAACTGTAAAAATAGAAAGTATCTGTACCATTCTACAAACACAAGGGTTTATTCGGGAAAATTATCAATTGACGATATTGGGTACCATATCGTCGTATATCGCGGAAATCGATTCTGTTATGTGGATGAAATGCATAGTCGAAACATGGAATTATTTTGAACATTTCTCGGCCAAGCAAATCATAGGATTGTTTTCCTGTGCAACAGATATCAAAGTGAACAATGAATACAGAATAAGTGTACCAAGGACAACTGATGATTTCTTACAAGAAAGAGTGAACGAATTGAAATATCTATATGAAACCTATGCGACTATAGAAACAACAGCCAGAATATCCAGTGGTATTCATTATGATGCACCGTTAGTGTATGATATAATCGATGATGCAATGGCATGGTGTGATTGTAGCACAGAAGAAGAATGCAAGATGTTTATCAACACGAATTTGAACAACAAAGGAATCGCTATAGGAGACTTTACGAAAGCGATGATGAAAGTTGCTACCATCGCACGCGAAATGCAAACCATAGAAGAAATAGAAGAATGCAAACATCAAATACAATTTATACATAAACTAAGTCAGATCGAAGATATGGTATTGAAGTACATTGCCACGAATCAAAGCTTGTATGTGTAAAAAATCAAAAAAACTAAAAAATTGATTGTATCCGTCCATATGTTTCTGAAAATAAATAACCAAATACGAAAAATGACCATTTCAGAATATGATGAACGAAAACTCAGAGAAATGGATGACCTAGTTAATAGTCATTTAGAACAAGTATATTATGATACCCATTCAAAATGGTGTATTGGTGTGGTCACCAAAAAAGGATGGTTATTGTGCAGTTTACCCGGTACAATCGTATTCCAATATGATAAAAAAGATGTAGATACATTTATTAAACAAACATTAAAAAGCTTGTATAACTGCTCCTTACCATCGACTTATACACTCGATATAGTCAAAATAGATCCATCCTTAGAAGAGTATTGTATTCGAAAAACATACTGGTTAAAAATAATACAAAGAAAATGGAAAACCAAAATGCAAGAGTATCGTCGAAATATTCTATTATTACAGACAACTGATTGTTTGATGTTACGTGAACTAAATGGACGACATACTTTATTTAATATTATAAAAAGAAACAAATTAATAGGTCTTTTACGTAATAAACTATAATTCATCCATCAAAAAATCCCAAAAATAAAAAAGAATTTGTTTTTTATTTTTTATGAAAATAATTATACATTATTGGATGACCCTCCTGTTGGTGTGTCTAACCATGCTTTTTTACTTATTCTGGAAGATTTATCCTTCTTGTCCTTGTCCTTGTCCTTGTCATTGTCTTTGTCTTTAATATTATCTTTCTTGGAATCAGTATTGGTCAGTAAATTCTTTTTCGCATTTCGAAAATCGAAAAATAATCTAATGACCAAAATCAATAAAGGTATAATACTATGGAATAGATAATATAATAATCTACTAATATCTGCTAAGAACTCGCTCAAGAAGTTATAAGAGTTTATAAAATCATGAATATTTTGTTTCGCGAGTTTCAGATTTTGTTCAAGATAATCTGCACATTGCTCATAAAATTCCAACACAGAAGTGGTTATATTATATACAGATTGAATAATACCATGAATATACTTGCTGAAAGCTTGAATAGATGTATAAACAGACGATTGGACATATTGATAGGTTGGCTCAATGACTCCATAATATATTTTTTTCGTGAATATATCGATAGCATCTTTTATAAACCGTGATTCTATAGTTTCTGTTTTTACTTTTAACTTTGTATCAGGTTGTTGAAATAGTACTAAGCCTTTTTCGTTATTCATGATATCTTCATTATTCACGATATCTTCATAGTCATCTTGTTGTTTAGAAGAGGTAGCTGCAGATTGAATCTTTTTAATATAATGAACTTTTAAGGATATATCGGATTGAATATCCTTTAAATTCAATTTTGTTTTACGTGTGGTAATCTGCTTAAAGGATGAATCGTTCGAAACTTCGGAAAACTTCACGAATTTATGCAATTCTAGATCCAAATGACGAATCGCTTCTTTGTCTTCGTTACTGATGCTTTTATAGTCTTCATGTTTCATAATATTATTCACCACTTTATGAAGATCATGTATGCTTCCGTTAGTTATATTCAATTTATTGGAATTGATAGAATGACTCGTGATATTTTCTTGATACTTTTTGTAAATCCCTTCGTGAATGCTCTCGTATAATATGCTAACGGTATGCTTTTTATTGTATCGTAGACAAATCGATAACTTGATGGGTTTGGCAGGCCATATATCTGGAAATAATACATTCATTATATAATTAAATTGATCTATTTTGGGTGTATTACAATCTTCTACCACTTTATCCACAACATTGCTGGATATAGATGTCAAATAGTTCATTTGGGCAGAATATTTAGTAGCATGTTTATCAATAGTTGTCATTAAATTATGATGGAAGTCATGTAAAACTCCAGGCAATATGGTGGTGTAATACAAGAAAGCAATAGATATGAATAGAAAATACACATAATTATAAAGAGTGGCACCTCCTTTTGAAGGAGACGTGTTTTGAGTAAGGTAATAATCGAAAATAAAATGTATCTCTTTATCGGAATAATGGATCTGTTTTAAAATATGGGTTGGTACAACTACTTTTATGAATTCTATAAACGCACTACGAAATAGTTTTGATTGGCCAAAACTTAATATATAATGATTACTTTGCAAAAGTACATCGACATCAATTTTTTTAACATGGTACGTTTCTATCACATAATGTATATTTTGGTATAATTGATAAAATTGTTCTTGATTTATAGGTTTCACATTCGGAAATTCAATAGTACACACTGTATGTAGCTTGTGTAACATCATGGGTACTTTATGTTCGTTTTTGGAATTCCTAAGTTTTAGGGATGCTCGGTTAATCTTATTTTTTAAAGAGGGAGATGTAAGAGATTGGGAATTTCTGGAAGGAGGAAATCCTCGTTTTGTTTTGGTTCTTCTAACAGACGGGTCTTTTCTTTTCACCGTAAAAGAACTTGATGTTTTTACCATTATATATAAATACCTATATATTAATATCACCCGATAAAAAAGATGGGGGAAAATCAAAAAATACCAAAAAATTGATTTATCTAAATAGTATACGAATAAGAGTAAGTACTACTACTACGACTACTTAGTAAACGATACTAATAAATATAATAAAATCATATAAACTCAAAACGGTATAACACTACAAATGTTATTTGAAACTAATTTCGATGCAACCTATTTTGTCGAGTTTGCGAAAACCAATTATAATATTCCAATATCATGTATCATCACGTATATTTTATTCATTTCCATGGGTCCTATCATTATGAAACTATATGATAAGCATAGTACGATTCATGTAACTATTCCATTGGCAGTTTGGAATGGATTTCTATGTTTTTTTTCATTAATCGGAACCTATAAAACAGTACCCCCGCTATTATCGTTGATCCATACCACTAGTTTCAATCAGGTCGTGTGCACTAATCCTGATTATACTTGGGGAAAAGGTTCTACTGGTTTATGGGTTACCTTATTTTGTTTCAGTAAAATACCAGAATTGATGGATACTGTATTTATTGTGTTACGGAGAAAACCAATTTTATTTTTACACTGGTATCACCACTTCAGTGTGTTGTATTTTGCATGGGATTCATATGCGTCCAAAAGTAGTTTTGGATTGTATTTTGTAGCCATGAATTACACAGTACATACAATCATGTACGGATATTACTGTTTACAAACGCTAAAAAAACTACCAAAACATTTTCCTTCTTACATTATAACGTATTTACAAATAGCCCAAATGTTTATAGGCTTGTATATATGTAATACTGCTTGGTACTTTAAACTAAATAATATTCCATGTCATAATAAACTATCCAGTTTAATGATTAGTACGATCATTTACGGATCCTATTTTGTTTTATTTTGTAAATTTGCGTTGGATAAACAAACACGAGGTTGTTCACAGAAACTCGAATAAAAACAATATCTTTTCTTTATGTATACTACAATCCAAATATGCTAGATGAGTATTTAGATAAACTATTTGGAGAACTTGACTTGAATGAAAATCATTGTATGTTATTTTATTACCTTTCTATGTTCAGTGTATTTGCCATTGCGATCGTGTTGGGGCGATTTTCATTGATTTTATTTTCCTTATTTAAATCTGGTAATGCGTTTGTAGCTTTGGCCGTTGCCTTTATGATGTGCTTAGTGATGGTCGTGTACTTGATTGTGTATTATTCTTACAGAGTATCTTACTCGATATGCAAAAAGGTTCTGAAAAATAATATGTCCTAGTAAGGATGATCGGAAAACTATTTTTATACACCTTATATATATGGAATTACGCAACTTACATATAATAGAATTTATATTGGCGTGTGCACTGATTGTTGCGTTGGTATGTAGTATTATTATTTGTTATTATGTGTATATACTGAAAGACAAAGAATTTCATAAGGGGTTCTCTACATGGCAAATGCCGATGATATTCGCTATTCTGGCGGATTTGTATTTGATGAAATGATTTTGAGATATTTTCAAGTAAAGGGGTGTTTTCCTTTTACTTGAAAATTATGCTTTCGCGAGTTCTTGATCAAAATAGTATTTGGGACTAGACGATATTCTTACATGCGTATACGCAACACCTAGACCATGAACGCTTATCCATACTTTTCCTTTTTCTTTCATGAATTGTTTTGCTACTTGTGCTACTTTTTTCCAAAAATGCTGTTGTTGAATTTCAGAAGCGTTGTCTATAAAATCACGTAATGTCGCGTAGTTTTTACCACGAACTGGCATAGGAACAACAAGCATAGTATCCTTGTTTCGATTGGGAAATGCACATACATATGGATGACTGGATGCTTGCATAGGTTCTAGAAAATCCTTTTTGTTTTGAGTAGATGGCAATTGATCGTTTGATCTAAATACTTGTTTGAATTCTACGTTTCCGTCGTTTTTCAATACACTCGTATTCCATTGAAATCTATGTTTCAGTTGTTTTGGATATTGCATAAAAACACCCTTTTCCCAAAGGGCAAGAACGTCTTTCCAAAGCATATATAAGATCTAGATATTATTTTGTTTACATATACATCAACATACGAATCCAATTACTAATTCTACCATAGGATTCTTCTTCCAATATACGAGACATCTTTTTCGAATACTCCGTTTTGAATAATTCATGTTCATTGTGCATAAACACTCGATCGTCGAATAATTTTTGCGCATTCAGTAAACTGGTTATAAAACTAGAATCAATGCGATTCATATTGTAAATAATAGATCGATCAAAGTCATATGCAGCCAACAAATCCGCTTCACGTACTATATGATAAGCTAGTTGATATGGACCTAGATCAGGAAACCCATTCTTTTTCACAGTAGAGTAAGACATAGTGTTCATGATTTGAGCACTGATATCGATTTCGTTCCATGTGAGAGAAGTGTTCGTACGCAAAAAATCGACAATGTAATTTAATCCGTCTTCTTGTTTCATGTATTTTTTGTCGCATATATCATGAAGGATAGAAGATGTGTAAATAATATTTCTGTGATTTTCTAAGTAAGGATTTCTGTTTAATTCGCTTTGCAGTATATTATGAGAGTAATGCAATACTTTCATACTATGCGATAAACCATGAGACTCGTCTATTTTGAATGTGTTGATGGAAAGGAGTGCGAAACGTAGAAGTTTGGGTATGAGAGACATTTTTGTTTATATTACTGTATTACTTTTTATGTCATAATTCGTTTTTATTTGTTTTATTTTTCGATTATAGTTGGGTGAATATTGATATTTATTTCGTTTAATTTATTGATGAATAATTTAATTATTCTAAATTTGTCGTTGTAAATATTCAGTTCTTTTTTATTTTTCATGGACATTACGGAATCCATTAATTGTTTATTGTCATATGAATATTCAATAATATCAAAACAATTTGTACTATAATAGATTAATTCAAGAATATGAACATCAGATTCTATATTAAAATGGTACTTGTTAAAAATATCATTCAAAAACCAATTAAATATTGCCGACATTTCGATGAATTTCAATTCGTAAGCTTCGTGTTTATCATTATCAGTTATGTGTAAATTCTGGTTATTATTTGATAAATGATTGGATATATTTTCTATTAATTCTGAAAACTCAATATGTATATATGTAATGAGGTCATTTATTTCTTCATATTTTTTATTATAACCTTTATCAAAACTATATGTTTCTCTTGCTGACATAGTTGACTGATTAATAGGTTTTGAATAATGATGAAATGTTTTCATTAAAATTTGTTTTTCATTAAAAAATGAGGTATAATCATTTTTTGTTTTATATGGTAACTCTTCGTAGTTGTCTATTGATTGTTTAAATTTATTAATAGCAATTTTAAATTCATTTTCTGACAGGGTTTTATTATTATAACGTATAGTAGCTTTTTGTAATTCATATTCTGCGGTTGATTCGTGTGTATCTTTTATAATAGCGTTTAATAATTCATTTTCAAATTCTGCATGAGTTACTTGATTTTTAAAATCTATAGAATTTATAATATCATTAAAATACTGCATAGTTTCAGAGTCGCGAACTTCATGGAAAGTTTCAAATGTAAGATTATCATATATAATCAAATATATCAATTCATTTAAATTTTCTTTATATTCTAGTAATAGTATATTGTATTGTTCATTTAGAATGTCTTTACTTAGTTGTTTATTATTGTTGTAACGTAATAGTTTCTGTATTCTCTTGTTATTTTTTTCTAAACGAGTTTTCAATTGTGTATTATTGTAATACGAATTTATAATATTTTGTATATCAGTTTTGGTATCTGTTATTTTAGTATATAAAAATGTCATTTCATTAATAAATAATCGATATTTATCATATATTATAATTTTATTTTCAAAATTATGATGAGTAAATCTTGCAACTATATTATCTACTAATAAATGTTTTGTTGTAGGTAAGTATTTATTGTACACTTGTATTTCTTTTAATATTTTAACCGTTTTATGAATCTGTTTATGAATAATTTTCATAAGCTCTTCTGATGACTCGTTGTATGGGTGTCTACTTTTTTTTTTCACTTTCGATTTCGATTGTTTTTGAGTAAAATATTTAGATTGTTTTAAAAAAGGAAGATTTCGTTTCGCATGGAACGTTCTACTTTGTACTTGTTTCGTTCTTGCACCACCTCTGAAATGATTTTTCATGTTTCTTTTTGTTCTGGATGGAACATTCATTGAACCTCCGCGAAGACGAATTGCTTCTTGTGATCTAAACAAATCTACAGTGATTTTATGGCTCCATACAGTATTTAAACCTTCATATCGTGCACGTAATCCACATAACTCGTCACCTGTACAAAATATAGGGTGTAGATCACGATGTTTAGTTTTAATAATATTAACCGAATTAACCTGTTCATAATCTCCAGCTCGTTTATAATCGCATAAGAATCCTATAATTATATAAGGTTCATTGTAATAATTATCAATAAGCCATAACATAATAGGGGTTAAATCTAATTGCTTCTTGAAAAGGTTATCTTTTTGTTTTTCTTTTAATTGATTTTTTACTTTTTCTTTGTTTTTCTCCAAAGTATTGTTTTCAATATTATTTGAAATAATCTTGATTAGAGTACGTAATGTAGATACGCTACATCCTGATACAATTGAACCTAATACATTAATCCCAAACTCTGTCTCGCTTTTATTTTTTGGATTTTCAACACTTTCAACACCAAATATTACACCAATTTTATTTTTATTACTGAATGGTCCATTACCAGCCCATCTATAATACATTTTTAAATGTTTTACAGTAAATATTTGACTTGTAATATTATATATTTTTTTATTATTATCATGGAAAGGAAATTCAAATGGTTTATCATATTTTTTATAAAATGCGATTGCGGCTTTTATTTTGTCTGTTTTATCGTCAATACCTCCAACGGCTGAGTCGGCTATAGTCAAAGCAGTTGCTAGTGTATAAACACGATCTCTAATTCCTTTAAAAATTTTTGGCAAATCACCAGCTGTAGCATCTATTGGAAATACAACATCTGTATTTTCATTGGGTCTTCCACAAAAATTCATAATAAAATTAGCAGCATAATTTAACCCTTTCATATTATTTTCATTTTCAAAAATTTCTACTTTTTCTACTTTTCCAGGCATTACAATGGAAATGGCTGTAATATTTTTGTTATTTAGAATGGCTTCACATAAAGGACCATAACTACCATTGTTCTTGTAATCATTTAGAATATCTGTCAGATTAATTTTTAATTCTTTCGTATTTCTTATGTAACTTTTTATATCACTAATTTCGGTTTTGCTCGTACATAATGAGGGTAACGTTTCATGTAAATAATGCTCATAATAGGAATTAACATTGGGTTCAATTTTGCTTAGAATTTTATCATGTCCAAATGATTCTTTTAAAAACATTTTTACATCTTCTTCAAAATTCTTTTGAAATAAAATATTCAATTCAAGTTGAACATTTGTAGAATCTCGTACATCTTTTCCCACTTTCCACATATCATGTAGTGTATCAGCACACCTCATATTTACATCTAATAAATTTTGCTTGTTTATATCACAAATATGGTCTTTATTTATCGGATATTTCAAGCAATTCATACAATTGAATTCGCTTCTATATAAATACAATATAATAAAAACTAATATATACCTACAATTTATATATCAGTATGTCTCAACTATATGGTGTACCGCACGGTTTACTCATAGGACAACAATCCCGTGTCGATGAACTAAATGAACGGATTTCTTCCAGACAATTCCCAGACCAACCTTTAGCTCCGAATTTCGATCCTAGACCAGTGATGACGAAATATTCCCATTTTCCGGCCATGGACAATCGTGCTAAAGCCCATGTACCGATAAAACCGGTTTTAGCACATTCTGTAAAACACAATTTCAGTCCAGCGACACAAAACGGACCACCTGTTTCCTACCTAGCCAATATAGATACCGAATCCGTATTGCGGAATCAAACGACTGCTTTACAACGCAACGCACCACAGTCAGTATATGTTCCGTCTACTTCTAGCGATCTTTATAAAGTCGATGTAACCTCTAGTACAAATCAACCACAACCACATCGTCTTTTGTTTGAAAAATCCTCTACCTATACTACATCACGATCCCAAAGTGTCTTGGAAAGTAACATTGGTAAAGATACGTTTTATAACCATACACGCAATCAACTACGTAATATGTAGACTTTTATATTATAATTTATTCTTTATAATATAAAATGGACCAGACTCTTGAAATTCTGTTTCTGCTGTGTATCCTGATCAGTGTGTATATCTTATACTTTAGGCTAAACAAACCAAATCATACATCCAGACTAGAAGGATTCACCTCCATAAGTCCCTTTGAGTTCAAAGACAATCAGGCAAAATACGATACCTTTTATGCCAATCTATACGATACTATTCATAAGACCAAACCACAAACCCATTTCGATTTCCAACAAATCCTTCGCCTAACTCAACCGAATGCTACTAGTAACTTTTTAGATATCGGCAGTGGCACCGGAACCATGGTCAATCGCATAGAACGTGCAGGATTCCGAGCATTCGGTCTAGATTCTTCCCAAGATATGATATCGTATGCGACTACGAATTATCCCCACAACGAATATATATACGGCGATGCTACCAATACTATGCAATTCGAATCCGATACATTCACCCACGTCGTATGCACGCATTTTACGATATACGAAATCGAAGACAAACCGCAATTATTCCGTAATATATTCAAGTGGCTGAAGCCCGATGGAGTATTCATCCTTCATTTGGTGGATGTACAGAAGTTCGATTGTCTGGTACCGATCGGGAAAGTAGCGGGGGTACCCAATATTCAAGACTATACGCCGACACGAGTAAACGCAAGCTCGACTGAATTTCCCGGGTTTTTTTACACCCATGAATACCATTTTTTACATGATCATCAAGCAACCCAAATCGAAACGTTTGTGGATAAATCGAGTTCTGCCATCCGAAAACAGGAGACGCGTCTTATGCTATCTCCCATAGAGGATGTTTTGAGTTTAGCCAAACAAGCGGGTTTCCAAACGAAGACCCATATCAACTATATGGATTACAATCATGACCAGTACCAGTATTTGTATGTACTTGAAAAATCATAATATATTTTTATAAGGATAATATATTATACATGGAACGCAATCTTCCTATACTTCCAGTCGAAATCGTGAACTATATATTGTACTTAGCCAACAATGGCAAAGAAATGTACTACAACAAAAAACGGAAACGATATTCTATTCGATATACATCCTACTACATGGATTCCTTAAATAAATTGTACAGCAATTGCAAAATATATACACGATGTTTGAGACAACCTAAGATCAGTTATACTTATGAAACACAAGTATGTTTTCCACCCACTGTAGTAAAACAAGAAATACATAATCATGGGGATGATGAAAACGATAACGATGCTCCCAATACAGTCTGTTCGTATAACTCGATGGTTACAACGACGGAGAAATATTTTGTTACAGAACGGAAGAAAATGATTGAAAGTATTTGGAACCGCTATTTCATGAAAGAAAAACTAAGTAATGGAAGTAAATATATGTTTATTGGGATGTGAAACTTGTTATCATTTACAAGTATGTTTTCGTTACCCAATAGAGAACGTGACTTGATTTCCGCCGGAAATAGAAATAGTAGGAGTTTTGCCTAAACCGGAAGCAAGAGCATAATAAGTGATAGCCTGATAAGGAGCAAAGAAACTTCCAGTCAAAGAAGCGTTACTTAAATCAGCTGAGTTACATCCCGAAATGACATACTGAACAGGAGTACCATAAAGTAAAAGAGAGAACAATTGAAGGGTAACGGTATTGCCAATGGGTACCGAATTTTTGTCAATCGAAATCTTACTAGGAAATCTCGAATTAAAAAGAGGAAGAGAACTATATTTATTCGCATATTTTAAATAAATGGTAAAATTCGTAAAAGAAGCTAAATCAGTAGCATTCAAAAAATTGTTGTTGTATTTGATTAAAGCAAAAGTGTTATTTTCTGAAGCGGAATTATTATTAAACCCAGCAGCGGTTCTGGAGAAAGTGATAGAATTAGTTGATAAATCAATGAAATTGTTACCGCCACTAACATCAATCGTAATACGTTTTGAAAAAGAGTTAAGGGACGGATTAGAAGTTCTGATAGCAAAATTACACAATGTCGAAAAAGAATTCATAATATATATACTATAGAATAGTTTTCGAAAAAACAACTCTCATCCCCAAAAAACAAGATATTCTAAAACATTTCCCTTTTTATCAGATAAACCATGGGTATTACGGAAATGATAAGAAACTCTAAAACATAATATATGTCTAGACTATACCACGAGTACAAAAACCCATAATATGCTAAATGCTTATATAAAGAACCAAAAATCAACGAACTTTTTATATTGCTTTCATCAAAAAAATAGAACTACTCATATAAATCAGATATCCGTTACCAGAGTGCCGCATTGTTGTGTATGCAAGAAGCTAGCGAAGCGTTTGTAGTGGGGCTGTTCGAAGAACACAAACTTATGTGCAAGACATGCGAATCGAGTAACAATAATATCAAAGGATCTGTTGTTGGCGAGAAGAATCCGAGGTCTGGATTAGAGTGAGGTAAGTATAAATAAGGCAGTTAATGATTAAACAACCAATTTTTATTGTAATGTAGTGCAAGAACAACAACATATAATGAGTCCAATAAGTACAACGGCCCTTAGGGCCGTTCGGGAGCGCGAAGCGCGACCATCCTAAGATCCACCAAAGATCCATCCCGATAAGTACGAAAGGGTAAAAAATTCTTAAAAAATTGATGGTATTTTGTATAATAAAGTGAAACATATAATAACAAATCCAATAAGAAATAAATATGTTTTCGAATAACCTCTT
>Ga0209550_10003360_pt1 | contig 15247 bp, 13 predicted proteins | sample LauGreSuBDMM15SN_2_FD_187567 | JGI IMG/M metagenome (GOLD analysis project Ga0209550, IMG submission 187567) | Freshwater lake microbial communities from Lake Michigan, USA - Su13.BD.MM15.SN (SPAdes) (version 5) | ecosystem: Environmental > Aquatic > Freshwater > Lake | place: Lake Michigan...
TAACTAACCGTCATTTTAGAATGATCGGTTATCATAGGTGGTAGTTTAGGACTTTGTAGTAGAATGGAATTCGCAATGGTAGATATTCCATTTTCTAAAAATCCCGAAACCGTAATATTGGAAAAGAGATTGTATTTTTCATAATTTTTTTTAAACATGGGATCGGAATTCACTAAATCCGCAAAAAGATATACACCGCCCGCCATATCTTTTAATAAGGTTTGGTTAAAGTTATTTTTCGACAGTAAACCGATGGTGCCTAAACCCGATTTAATCGCAGTTGGTAAGGCATCATATAATTCTTGATTTGCCGATTTTACACGGATCTGAATAAATAACGGATCCTTTGAATTTGGAGGTCCAGTAGAAGTTCCCTGTGAAAATGCATACTCTTTTGCAGTGGTTAATGCCTCGAGTAAACTTACCGTGGGTTCATTACAGTCCATTTGATATTTATTTTTTGGTTGAACCGAATATCCTATTACCGGAATTATCGTGGTTACCGCTTTAGACGTATAAGTATTACTACCAGTAGTGCTACTAGAAGAATAAACTTCGAAATCGATAAAACGACATCCGCGACTTAAAACAGTAGTAACCATACTTAAATCCATGATATTTTTAGAACTATTATAGGCCGTATTCCAGGATGCTTTTATAAAATATTGATTAATCGGTAAATGGTTATCATGCGTATTCATCAAATTGATGGACGCTTTAAAGGATTCTTTTTTTATTTGTGTTTGTGTTTGAATATCGATACGTTGGTTCCATAAACGATAAATAATGACAGACGCAATGAAAATAGTAAGAATTAATAAGATTTTTTTATGTATTTCCATCGATATATATTTAATTATTAAAAGAAAAAAGAAAAAGAAAAGAAAAGAAAATGATATAATAAGATCATACATCATTAGATATGCCGGGAGGATTATTAAATATTATTGCATTGGGAAATGCGAATATCTTTTTAACCGGAAATCCGTCTAAAACCTTTTTTCGTGTAACTTATTCGAAATATACGAATTTTGGACTACAGAAATTTCGTATCGATTATGACGGGATACGCGATCTACGATTAACCGAACCCTCTACGTTTTCTTTTAAAATCAAACGGTATGCGGAATTATTAATGGATACCTATATCGGTATTACTATACCTGATATTTGGAGCCCGATTTATTCACCTACTCCCGATACGAATAATGAATGGGCTCCTTATGAATTTCGATGGATACAGAATTTAGGAACAAATATGATCAAGGAAGTGAATATTCATGCCGGATCTTTTCTTTTAGCTAAATATTCCGGTGAATATATTGCTGCATCCGTGGATCGTGATTTTACTGCAGAAAAAAAGAAATTATTCAATACTATGTCTGGAAACGTTTTAGAATTAAATAATCCAGCAAATGCGTTTAATCGGGCCAATACCTATCCTTCTGCTTATTTTGCAATAGATACCGATGATACTATTGGAACCGAACCCTCTATTCGTGGAAGACAATTATATATTCCCATTCATGCCTGGTTTACATTAGATAGTCGTTGTGCTTTTCCACTCGTGTCTTTACAATATAATGAATTGGAAATTTCGATTACTTTACGACCTATACAAGAGTTATTTCAAGTGCGTGATATATTTGATAACACCAATAATTATCCTTATGTTCAACCGGATTTTAACCAAGCCCGTTTTCAAATGTATCGTTTTTTACAAAGTCCGCCTTCGGCAGATACCTCGATTGAAACTGGTAATTATACAAACCTGATTAGTAATTGGAATGCCGATATTCATTTAATGAGCACCTATGCGTTTTTATCCAAAGAAGAAGCAAAATTATTTGCAGCAGAAGATCAAATATATTTAGTGAAAGATGTATTTCAATATCAATTCGATAATGTTACTGGATCTAAAACGGTTTCACTTCATTCCAATGGAATGATTTCGAGTTGGATGTGGTATTTTCAACGAAACGATGTATATATGCGAAATGAATGGAGTAATTATACAAACTGGCCATATCAAAATATACCATCCGAAATCCAAATGGCACCATATTATTCGAATGCACCCACCTTAAAAGATGTGGTTACTAATCCTCAATTAAAATTGAATGGTAAGTATTTAGGACCTTTAATTCACCCAAATGGATCAAATACTGGATTCTATACTACTGGCAATTATAGTGCGGATAATCAAAAAGAAATTATGGAAACGTTTGCGGTTATATTGGATGGAAAATATAGAGAGAATAGTTTAACTTCTTCCGTATTTAATTATATTGAGAAATATACACGAACGAATTCTTTTGCCAAAGAAGGATTATATTGTTATAATTTTTGTTTAGATACGAATCCACATACATATCAACCATCGGGAGCTATCAATCTAAGCCGATTTAAAAATGTAGAATTGGAGATTACTACTTATGTTCCCCCAATTAATAGCACGGGAGCATCTTTCCAAATTATATGTGATGGAAATGGAATACCGATTGCAACAAATAAATCCAATTGGAAATTATATGATTATAATTTCAATATGACATTATTTGAAGAGAGATATAATATTATTTCATTTATTGGAGGGAACTGTGGTGCATTATACGCCCGATAATGTTTGTATTATATATAGAGTCGTTATATAATACAATGTTATCGAAAGATGAATTACTAAATAAAATGGAGAAAATAAAAAATAATAGAAATTATAATAATATACTTCTTTTTCCTACTTTAGAAGGTTTTACGGACAAACATATCCCAGAAGAAATTTTGAAAAATGAAAAAATCAAAAACTTTTTACAACCTGGAAGACAAGAAATACTAATAATGGATGATAGTAATACAAAATATTACGATCCTAACAATCCTAATCAAAGTAAAGGTTCGAATGCAACCGGATCATCGAATAGTAAAGGATCATCGAATGCAACCGGATCATCGAATAGTAATGGATCGAGCAGCGGTAAAAAAACGAAAACATTGACGAAAGAACAATCTGCAAAATTAGATAACTTATCTTCTTTTATAGGTGTCGAAATAGAGGATCTCGATGCAGAGTTTTTATTAGATGATACCTTAGATAAATTAGATAATGTATTAAGTGATCTTAATTTACCGGATGAAATTCCGGAAGATTTAGAGGACGTGACCGAAATGCTAAAACCAGAAAGTTTTGCTGTATTTTTGGCAGGGATGTCAAATTTTCTCATGTTTTTTATTAGTTTGTTCAATAATATATTAATCTATTTTTCCGTCGTAATCGCTCAATTATCTTATGGTAATTTACCTATTACCCCATTTGATAATATGGGTGCGCCGATTACAAAACCGAATTGGCCATGGAAATTAGATTTAAATGTAGACCCGAGTGATAATGTGGTAATCAATCCAAAAACCGCAAAGTTAATAGACCCCAATGGACCGCCTCTTTTAATTGGTAATACGTATGTTCCAGCATCGGTCTATGCTGAAAATCAACAAATATTATATGATAGTTCTATCATCTACAGTATTTTTACACAGATCATACTTGTGATTGTTACCTGGATATTTACGAATAATGCATATTTTTATATTTACTATGACAGCACTTCTTTACCATTACGGGTCATTAGTCCCGAAAATATTACAGAAGAAGGAGTAGTAGAAGTGAAAAAAGGATCGTTGATTTTTTATACGCTTTTAAATACTTTTATTGCATCCCCATTTGATATTCTTATTTATATTTTCAAAGCAATCAAATGGTTCGCAAAACTAATCTATCTATATAATTTTCCATCCTTGTTATACATTCTGTTATTCATGCTTATTTTACTTTTTAATCTGACTTCCTTCTGGGATTTATACAATAGTTTTATTAATAATCCTTTTGCATGGGTGCAAGATAAATTCTTTTTATCTTTTATGTTGTATGGTGTTATCCGGCATTATTTATTAGTTGCTACAATTACTTCTATTAATATGGGACCAACTATTACTAACTTTATTACATGGTGTCTATATAACCTTTTCATTATTTTAGCGATTGGCGGTATTTTGTATGCGGTATATCCTGTAATGCGAATTGCATTTTATTTTTGGTTTATTTATGTTTTCTTTGGATTTTACGGTTTCAGTAATAATGCATATGATGATATAATGAAACATGAAAATAAAAAATGCGAATCGAATGTTTTCAAAATCGGGACATTTATACGGGATGCCATTGTTTATTTTTATTCGTATTTCTTTTATTTCGTTATGTTTGTTTTGATTATTTCTAATTTTATTTATCTAGCAGAGAATCCTATGCAAAATTCGAATTCATCTTCTGCAGTTAAACTAGTATTAAGTGTTTTATTTTTATTTGCATTCATGTATTTAGTCTATTTTATTCTAAACAAGAAATCTTATAAATCCAATACGAATGTGGCATATGGTGATTCCTATAAGGATAATTCACAGGAATTAGAAAATAAACTAAAAAATATTCCAATGAATATTGCACCAATAGACGTGGTTGAGAAGAAAGAAAAAGTGTCACCAACACCAACACCAACTACAACACCAATTACAATCAAAAAAAATAGCTTCTTTGAACGATTATTAGAGGATATTAAGATAGTAAATGAAAAAATCGGTGGTGATTCAATTGTTGAAAAGTTTGAGACAAAAATAAAAGAAGTAAATGATATTTGTAATGAAGTCGCAGATATTTTTAAGTCACCTATTAGTATTCAAAGTGTGACAGGAGAAGTGGAATTGAAATTAAAAGCGTATAATGGGCTAAATAGAAAACAAATGGAGAATGTATTAGCATTATTCAAAGAAATGATTTTAATGAAAATAGATGCAAACGTTTCTAAATTTTGTAATCGCGCTATAGCCATTATTAAGGGTATTAATGATAATGAAGTGAAAAACATAATCGAAAATGCGAAGAAAGCGGAAGAAAAGAAGAAAGTGGGAGAAGAGAAGAAAGGGGGAGAGGGAGAAGAGAAGACAGAAGAGGAAAAAGAAAACATAATCGATACTTTGAAAAATACCACTTTTATGAAAGAAATACAAACCGCATATGATGAAGATATCGTAGTGATACAGAATAAATTAGCGGACATGTTAAACCGTATCTTTAACACGGAAATACAAATGGCAATTAGTATTACTCAAATTTATAATAGTGGATTCGCAATTGCTTTTATACAAGCACAACCTGAAATTGGTTTCTTTTGTTTTGTGATATCCCAATTATATCCAAACGCTACAAAAGCCAGTTTAATAAATACAATTGGGAGTGTTGCCAGTATTGGTTATAATAGTATAAAATCTAAATTTGGTAATCTGTTTAGATCTAAAGCCAAACCCGAAGGCGAAGGCGAAGGCCAACCCGAAGAAAAACCTATTGCTGTAGAAGCAATATAAACAAGTAATATGGATATATATAAAATGACCAAATCCAAAACCAAACCCGCCAATAAACATCCATTCGTAAGTGTATGCACCCCAACTTTCAATCGACGACCGTTTATTCAAACCATGTTGGAGTGTTTCCGCAATCAAGATTATCCTAAATCTCGTATCGAATGGATTATTATCGATGATGGAACGGACAAAATCGGGGACCTTATTACTGCCGCTAATATACCACAAATCAAATATTTTCCGTTAGATAAGAAAATCGCATTAGGAGCGAAACGAAATCTAATGCACACAAAATCGAAAGGATCGATTATCGTATATATGGACGACGACGATTATTATCCACCAGAACGAATTAGTCATGCAGTAGAACGTTTACAACAAAATCCGGCCGCATTATGTGCTGGTGCGAGTGAAATTTATATTTACTTTAAACATATTCAAAAAATGGTGCAATTTGGTCCTTATGGTCCAAATCACGCAACTGCTGGAACATTTGCATTTCGAAGAGAATTACTAGACCAATGTCGATACGAAGAACATGCGGCTATCGCAGAAGAAAAGGCGTTTTTAAAGAATTATACGATTCCATTTGTGCAATTAGATCCTTTGAAATCGATCTTGGTCTTTTCCCATGAACAAAATACCTTTGATAAACGTAAATTACTTGAAATGAATTTCCCGAATCAATTTCAAAAATACAGCGATAAAACCGTAGATATGTTTATACGCGGTGGAGAAAAAGAAGCGGCGATTAAAAAATATTTCATGGAAGATATTGGACCACTTTTAGAAAAATATGAACCCGGTAATCCTCATTATAAACCAGATGTCATTGAACAAATCAAAAAGATTGAAGAAGATCGTGCCAAAATGATGCAAATGCATGATCAAGGTCAAACTCAACCGCAAATTATGATACAAAATCCAGGAGAAGCACCCCGGGCATTAAGCACCGAAGAAATTGTCCATTTAATCCAAACCCAACAACAACAATTACAACAATTATCCCAGAGAAATGCAGAATTGGAAAATATGTTGCAACAAATGATGCATCGGTGAACGATAAAACTAAAAATCTTTTTGCACGTGTTCTTTGAGAACTTTCACATTTGCCAACATGATTTTCAAATCCATTTTACGGTCGGCTTCTTTTACATGCGCATGTTTGTGGAGAATCGCTTCTTCTAATCTATGCACTGAATTTTTATAGGCCATGACTTTATCATTCCATCCATTTCGCTGTGCTAATAACATCCAGCCTAGTTTTTCAAACATAGAGACATACCATTGATGTAATCCATGACAAGTATGTTCATGAGGGACCGTAGAGATTATATGTTTATGTTTACGATTGCTACGTGTTTTCGCCATATTTTATATAGTATAAAAATATTATTTTATATAAAAATAATATTCGTAATTTTTTACATGGTTAAAATGCCTAAACATTTAACACAACGGCGGGAGCAGGATGCATCATTATCATACTTAGTTCCCACACATATTTATTGGTAAAGCACCAAACCAGACCAAATACTAGACCATGGACAATAGCAGTAGACCATTTACCTCCCTTTGGTGGAAGAGAAAGTAGAATTCCGGGAGTTAGAAGAACGAACAGTAGAAAGACGTAAAGAAACATAATGACATTCATGTCCGCAAATATATAATATCCAAAGAAAACAATGTAAAAAATTATTCTAAAATTTCGTCTTCGAAATCACTTTCTTCCATTTCGTCTAAATATTCCAGATCCCCTTCTTCCGAAATATCCTCTTTTTTTACATTTTTGTCTAAAAATCGATACATCCGTTTTATATCCAACATATCCACCTCTTCTTTTCCTAAATGTTCTTGGATTTTTTCTACCCAATCCATATTTTTCGATTGGGTATTATTTCCATATAAGATTCGAAGTTCTTGGAAAAAAGCGACTAAATCATTTTTATCCATATTCATTTTCTGGCAAAGTCCGTATAAAAAAAGCTGGTTGTTGTATTCCGTTGAATATTTTGTCAATACTTTTGTAAAATCCACTTCGTTTAGGGCGAATTTTCCCGTATGTTTTGGAAATGCATCGTGATATAATTTATTATTGTAAAACGTCTTGATGAGAGAACCCATTTCATTGAACTGCCAGATTTGACTTTGGAACGTAATTCTACTGATATAATCTGCAAAACACATGTTTTCTAATAATATCGAATAAAAAGGAAACGCCTTTTCACTTGGTTCTTTTGCTAAAGGATTCGCAATATTTTCATGCCATAATAATGCAACGGTGGTTCGATCGGTTTCGTTCATAAATGGAATATGATCTTCTAAGGATATGGTCTTATTCAATAATCGCCATGTGATTTTTTTGGCATCTTCGTTCAACATTTTTACATGGAATATGTTTTGCACCGTTTCAATAGTTAATAATTCCGGTTTTTTTTTCCAGATTTGAGATAAAAAGAGGACTTTCCGTAGATCTCCCTGAATATATTCATGGATTTTACTTTGAACCGAGGTATGAAAAGTAGAAAATGGCGGGAGACAGATTTTTAATAAATCTTCCGTTTGTTTCTTCGTGGGAATTTTCAATTCAAAGGTATGACATGCTTTCATTAATTCACGGATTTTCTTGTCGTTTTTGTGATTTCCTATACAAATAATAGGATTTAGCGTGGTGTTTTCCGCCTTTTGTTTTTTCGTTTTTTTCTGTCGTATTAACTTGATGAGTGCATCTATACCCCCTTTATCACCATTGTTCATTCCGTCAATTTCATCCATTACTATCGCGATTTTTTTTACTTTACGATTCATTAAATCTAAGACGTTTCGATTCGAGAGATGATTTGAATCGATGGTTTGGAATAGGGATTTATTTCGCACATCTCCTGCATCGTATACAATGGCATCGTATCCTAATTCTTTCAAGAGCTGAACCACAAAATGGGATTTTCCCGTTCCGGGAGAACCGTAGATATATATTCCTTTTTTAAACGTGGTTTGCTGACATCTTTCATCGAACGTGCTTAGAATCGTCGTGATTTCTTTTACGATCGTTTCTCTCTCAAATAGGTGATTGATTGGTAATTGTGTTTGTGTTTTCATATTATGGTAGTTATGATTATTTACAAATAATATGGTTCTTGTAAATAATAAAGATTTTTTATATTCATTTTATCCGCATTTTAGACTGGGATTTTTTTTTGTCGTTCCGTAAGAACTTTTTTGTCGTTCCGTAAGAACTTTTTTGTCGTTCCGTAAGAACTTTTTTAGTCGTTCCGGCTTATCGCCCGAACTTAGAAAAGTCACTGCCAAGGGGCATATAACTCGAATTTCCTTTGTTTGGCACGGCACCATATAAATTGGAATGATCTACGTTAGATGCGATGTTTTTCGGTAATAGTTGATTTGCAGCAGATCCTCCTCCGTAAGAATTAGCATATCCATATTGGTTGGACCCGACCCCGACACCGACCCCCTGATTTTGATTTTGATTTTCTCTTTGTCTGTCTCCCAAATCACTGATTCCACCCACAATATCTTTTCCAAGATCGATGGTTCCACCCACAATATCTTTTCCTAATCCAATCGCAGTGGAACCCATCATATTTATTTGATTTAATGCACCTGAAGCAGTATCTTTCGCCAAATTTACTGCACCTGATCCAGTATCCTTTACCAGATTTACTGCACCAGATCCAGTATCCTTTGCTAAATCAACTGCTCCTGACGCGCCTTTTTCTATTGTATTTTCAACACCAGCGATAATATTCGCGGGTTGACTAATTGCATTGTTTAAGACACCTCCCACCGTATTTGCCGCATCGGTGATTGTCAATCCATCTCCAGTTACATTCAAATTTCTATTTTCATATCCACCTTCCGCTAAAGATGTCCCATCCTTCGTTTTTGTTCCAGATCCACCATTTCCTCCACAATTCGTGCATGTTCCTGTCGCAGGACAAGATGGACAGGATGGACAAACGGGTGGCACGATTTGGGTTTTCATAATATAATCGTCGGAATAATTGAAATTCGGCCCATTTGGATTATTGTTCAGTCCTTTGGTTGCCCAATGATAAAACCAACGATAATAATCATTCATCATATCAGTTGGTCCTCCAGTGGATGTAGATTCTCCAGATCCTGCCCATGTCCCTGGTCCACCTTGTTCTCCCCATGCCCCTGGTCCTCCTTGACCCCATCCATTGGTTACTCCTAATCCAAAACCATTCAGTCCTCCTATACTTTCTGCTCCTCCACTATTAAGTCCAACAAACTTGGACGCACCTTCTCGACCATAACTGAATCCAGCATCTAAACCTATATTATTAAATCGCTGAACATTAAATAAGGTATATATAGTAGTATTGCTTTCATATTCCGTTGGTTGAATTAAAGCAAGCATAATATTTTTTCCGTTATTAATATATAAAACCATTACGTTTCCAAACTTGTCATATTTATGCCACGCATCAAACGTTTTTTCACTACGTTTTTGTGATTCAACACTATTATTTGAAATAATTTCTCCATCTTGGTTGTATGCAGTAAAATCTTTATATAATTTATCTTTATATATAATTAATACTCCCGTATTGTTATTAAAAAAAATACTATCACTTAATTGATATACTAAGTTTTGTGAATTATAGCTTTCTTGAATCATAAAGGTATTCAACATTGGACTTGTATTTAAATCTTGTGATAATATTCCATTATTAATAAATGGTAATGTATTTTTAATTTCATTATGCGATTTTATACTATGTTTTTTTCCTGGTCCAAACCATGTGGTATTTACATTCGTCTTTTTTGTATTATTTATGATATGAATGTAAGTGCTATCATTCCAAGGTAATACAAATACAGTATATTCATCTGTATTTTTACTTTGGGTTGTATAAATCATTTCGCAGTAGGATATCTTAAATTTATTTGTTGCTCCTTTTGTTGGTGTAGTATTGGTTAATGTGTTGTCGGTATAAGAATACGTTTCTACGTCGTTAGGATTAAAATACTCATCACTATCGATTGCATTGGTTATATATATATTTTGTATAGAACTACCATCCGTTTCTGCTTTACCAGTCATGACATTTCCAATCATTACATTACCGTTGATAGCTGTGCTATCTACTTCTATTATGTTTGCATTGTCTTGATCAAAGAAAATATTATCATAAATTAGCACGACATTTTTACCAAATTTCCCACTCGTTGGTCCAGAGTAATCTTTAATATATACTACTGTGGATAATGGGGATCTTCCATTATAAAATGAAATCATTCCTTCTTTGGTATGAAACCAATTACCTACTAACATTGAAATAATCAATGCGCCTAATACTATTAAAAATAATGCAAATAACGATAATTTATATGTTGCCATTTCGAGAGAGCCTATATTATTATATATTATATATTTCTAATAAAATTGAAATATAAAATGAATTTATGTTATTGTCTAAAGAACCATGGATGTTAATTTCGATTTGCAAAATAAATATGGTGTTAAAATGTTTTACCAACGAGAGAAAATCGAGATTGGGATCGATGAAGCCGGTCGTGGACCGCTTTTTGGGAGAGTTTATGTAGCCGCCGTCGTTTTACCTAAAGATGGTTCTTTCGATTTCTCTCAGGTTCGGGATAGTAAAAAAATCACGTCTAAAAAGAAAATCGCGGAAATCGCGGATTATATTCGTAGCGCATCTCTCGCTTGGCATGTGGAATTTGTGGAAGCTTTGGAAATCGATATCATCAATATCCGTCAGGCGGTGTTGAAAGGTATGCGAGAATGTATTCGACATATTTTAGAACGTCTGGAAACGAAAGGATTGGGGAAGGATGCCTTTCTTTTGATTGATGGGAATGATTTTACTGGATATCCGGTATATGATGATGCGACGGGAACTTTAGCCAGTCTTCCTTTTGAAACCGTCCCTGGTGGTGATAATTTGTTTGCATCTATTGCTTGTGCTTCTATTTTAGCTAAAACGGAGAGAGATGCCTATATTCGGGATCTTTGTATCGAAATCCCGGAATTAGATGCTAAATATGGATTGGCGAAAAACATGGGATATGGAACCAAAAACCATTTAGACGGGATTTTGCAACACGGAATCTCGCAATGGCATCGAAAAACCTATGGACGATGTAAAGAAGCTAGCGTTTAGAATGTCCAGAACGTTTAGCATTTGGATTTGTTTTATTTTTTAGTTGGGAGGATAGACTACGGGGTAGAGGACTACTAGCTCTTACTGCATTTTTGCTTCGTTCATCCAATTCTTTCCAGTTATCTGGATTTAATGTATTTTTATATACTGTATTTATATGTAATTTAATTTTGTTTACATCTGCTTCACTAGCTTCTCTTTCTCTTTTTTCGCTAGCTTCTCTAGCTTCTCTAGCTTCTCTTTCTTCTCTTTTTGCTGTAGTTTCTATTAATTTGTAATATATATAATTTAATGGATTTACACCACCATTCTTTTTTTTATATCTACGGGTTTTTCTCCCCTTTTTGCGTATTCGTCTGGTTGCCATATTTTATAAATATATAATCACTGTATAAAATATTGCTAAACTAAACTACATGTTCGATTTGTATATACGATATCTCTCGAACCCCAAATTCTCTCTTTACAAATTCACGGAAAACCTCGTATCCTAATCCCCATTCTTTCACATCACATTTCCTCCGGATTTTCCCTTGGATTTCCAACGATTCTCGAAACCGGATTCCTTTCTCTCCAAACAGCTGAAAAGGATAATACTTCAATAATTCCGGAAAATAATAATACATAAATGTCGCCACCAACATATATTCAGAAAAACGATAATACGTCGCAGACAATGCCATGATTTTTTCTTGCCAATTCACCGAACCAATTCTCTCGACCAGTTCCCGAATCACGATATGATGAAATATAAAATGATGTGGAACGAATGTCCCTTTTTCCAATGGTTCTACCGTTTCTAATCCTAGAATCGAGAGAATAGAATCGTGATATTGAGCCCGATTAAATTCGTTTTTCGCGGTTTCCTGTAAAATAGCAAATCGATATTCTCTCGATTCCTCGTTGTATAAGTCCCATTTTACCAGAGGAATAAGATCTCCATCCCATACGACGAAAGGATCGGATAAATTAGGAATTCTGTTTACTGCATCCAATTTAATGATTTGTTGAAACCACCATCCAAATTCTCTTGATTTCTCATCGATACAAGTATATTTTCTCTCTAAATCTTCCTTTCCAAATATATTTTCATCGATCGTTACAATTTTCGTTCTTCCTTTTTTCCAAAAGAGAGAATGTTCCAGTATTTCTAAAGTAGAACGGAAATCGGTGATAATATAAATGGTTCTGGGAGAATAGAAGGATACAATGCCTTCTATGACCGTTCGTAGAATGACATTGTTTTTTTTTACCGGAATTACAAAATCCAACAAAACCGGAGTTTCTTCGGTTTCATCCATTTTGGAGAGAGAGAAAGATATTTATATGTTTACAGAAAAAAAGATGAAGCCAATTTTAGGATACAGGTAACGAGAACGATGCGACACTACTTAAAAGAACTATATTTTGGATTATTACCTATTGCACTTTTACCATGTTCTTCCTTTGGAATGGCAAATGGAATGCGTTTTGGATTTGAGAGTAAAGATCCGGTAGATGCGTTTTGTCAAAGCATTGGACATTCTAGTATTGGTATCATTACTGGATTTACGTATCCTATTTCTTTACCACTTTTAGCCGGTTATGTTTTGTTTCAAAAGAAAAAAGAATAGATCGACCCAATCCGTTTTCTATAATTGGTTTGATAAGTGATATCGTAAATATACAAAGTATAAATGGAGAGAAAAAGATACCATATGGAGGTCGGTAAAAAAGATGCCCTGTGATTTACTATAATGAATGAACCTATTCTTACCATATGGTTGATATGATGAAATAGTTGATAATATACTGGATTCGAAGGAAACAAATCGGTAATATCTTTTACATTATATGGTTCACTTCCAAGAATATATTCCGGATTCTCTCTTTTTTTGATGATATAAGAGAGAATACATTCATCTTTACAAAGAATCCACGAAACCGGTATCGCGATATTTTGTAAAAGGTATATTTTGTCGAAAACGTCGAAAGGAATCCATGGAAAATATCCATAAATACTTTGTAGGATCATTCCGGCTAAATGTATTCTCCCAAATAATGTATTTGACATTTTAGATTCTTCAAGAACCGGAAAAATTTTTATATTTTTATAAGAAAAAATTGAATATATTTATCTATTCATGTTAGATAAGATAAGATAAATATATTTATAAAATGAATCGCACTGGATTATATCGAGTGCAGACCGATAAATTTTATACGAATCCTTCCGTGGTTCGTATTTGTATGGAATATATCCGCGCGAACCTTACAATTGATCCAAAAGATATTATTATTGAACCCAGTGCTGGAGATGGAGCTTTTCTGGGAGAAATCGAGGGAATGACCGAACATACCTTCTTTTACGATATTGCTCCCGAACATCCAAAAATATTCGAGGCCGATTTTCTAGAAGTAGATTTAGACGTTTTGAGAGATTTAGTGGATGGTCGAAAAATCCATTTTATTGGAAATCCGCCCTTTGGTCGGCAATCTTGTATGGCGTTTTTATTCATTAAGAAATGTGTGAAATATGCGGATTCGATTTCGTTTATTCTCCCAAAAAGTTTCCGGAAAGAATCCATGCAACGACATTTTCCTAAATGTTTTCATTTAGTCTTTGAAGCCGATTTGTTGGAAAATGCGTTTTTAGTGGATGGAAAAGTCCATGATGTTCCTTGTGTCTTTCAAATTTGGGAGAAACGGGAGATGGATAGAGATGTATTGCATCGATTGGAACCAGAAGGATTTGAATTTGTGAAAAGAGATGGAGAACCGATTCCAGATATTTCCTTTAGACGGGTTGGTGTGAATGCTGGAACAATCGATACGGAATGGAGAGAAAAAAGTGAACAGTCACATTATTTTATACGGTTTACTAATGGAGTGGATCTTCTAAAAAATATACAACGGGTTCGGCGTGCAGAATTTTTGTTTAATAATACGGTAGGACCCAAATCGATTTCGAAACAGGAATTAATAAGGGAATGGAATAAATGTTTAGTATAATATATAGACATAGGTATGCTAAAAAAACCACCATCCGTGATAATGAAACCAACCGTAAAAGACCGGTTAAAAAAGGTTGAAAGAGAATTTAACGAAAAAGAACACAAAATACAAAAATATGATAAGAATATTATCAGTGATTTTATTAAAAAAAAAAAACCTAATAAGAACAAAAAAGTGGTTCCATATAAAGATCCTTTTGCATATATACCAGGTAATGATGAAAGGCATGACGAGTTTTATAGTGATATAGTTGATGCCGATGTAGATTACGAGAGTGATAATAGTAATGACAAAAAAATGTTTCTAAATAAAAGACATAAAAAACTCACTAAACCAGACAATAATGTAGATAACAAAAACGCACGAACGATAGAAGAAATACAGAAAATGCTTGATGATTTACCACCTAGTCCATTTAAAGAAGATTTAATACGACGATCATCCTCTAAAGATAAGATGGTAAAAGGTGGAAAAACGAAACGAAAGAAACGAAAAAATAAAAATAGAAAAACATGTAAACAGAAGTAGATTTTGATTAGATCATAAAGAATTCCCGAATCAGGTCATCTAAACGATTCAAATAACAAATCGTATTTTTTTCATATCCTCTCTCGAAAATATGAAATGCTTTATTTCGCATCTTATATATGTAAAAGGAAATTATATTATCC
>Ga0209550_10003361_pt1 | contig 15247 bp, 8 predicted proteins | sample LauGreSuBDMM15SN_2_FD_187567 | JGI IMG/M metagenome (GOLD analysis project Ga0209550, IMG submission 187567) | Freshwater lake microbial communities from Lake Michigan, USA - Su13.BD.MM15.SN (SPAdes) (version 5) | ecosystem: Environmental > Aquatic > Freshwater > Lake | place: Lake Michigan, USA...
CATGGAAGTAGTGTATGATCCAAATGAGTTAAGAAGCAATAAATTAGAAGGACAAACATTCTTGGTATCTGGCAGTTTTAGCATCAGCAGAGACGACCTTAAAAAGCTCATAGAACGCAACGGCGGCAAGAATGTGGGTAGCATTTCCAAAAGTTTAAACTACCTCATTGCTGGCGATAAAATGGGTCCGGAGAAGTTGAAGAAGGCAACGGATTTGGGGATAAGGATGATAAGTGAAGATGAGTTTTTGGGGTTACTTTAATTGCCTTAGTTGTAGCAGCCCTTCGACAAGCTCAGGATGACGTTCCCTTCGACAAGCTCAGGGTGACGTGATTAGGGTACTCGGTAACTTAAAAAGGTCATGATGCTTTGAAAACTTTCATCATCTAGGCCTTGGGCTACAGCATGATTTTCTTTATCAGCTTTTATAAAAGCCGCATTGTAGTTATGCAATTGAGCATTTGTAAAATTGGGCGAATCAGTGTTTCCTGGTCCAAAAATTCCATGACAAGAGGCACAATATTTTTTATACAATATCTCTCCTTTTGTAAATTCTTTTTTAATATAGGATTGGTAATCTTTGGACGAACCCTCTAACGACTTAATTTTAGAAACTGGTTTAACAGCACAAGCAATTACAAAAATTGATAGGAGAACATAAATTACCCATTGTTTATTCATTAATATTCACCTCCTAGTTTGCGCGTATTCAAAATCTTTTTGGAAGACAAAGGTAAATTTTTTGGAACATTGTTAAAATCCAAATCTTCGTCCAATGATTTTAAAAAGGCAAGAATGGCGGTTATTTCAGTTGTTGAAAGATTTAATGAATCTGCACTGAGTGTTTGATTAGCTATATTTAACCCATGCCCTGCTCCACCACCATTATTATAAAACGCCATTACTTGGTCTAAATTTTTAAATACGCCATTGTGCATATAGGGTGCTGTTTTATAAATATTGCGCAAGGTTGGCGTTTTAAAAGCACGTAAAGCCTCATTTGATGGATAAATACTATATCTACCAGAATCTGCACTCAAGCGAGAATAAAGAGAGTCGGCAGGTGTTCCTAAAACCTCAAACTCACTATTGGTATAGGGTGGCTTAACGCCATTAAAGATTGGCAGAAAATGGCAAGTGCCACATTGGGCTTTGGCCATAAATAAATTAAAGCCTTTTATCACTGAGGTATCATCGATTCCTTTTTGGTTCATCATTTTATCGAAAGCAGATACGCTATTATTTTGTTTGGTATAAAACAATGTTATGGCAGAAGCCACATGATTAAAGGCTGGTTTAGGATAATTTGGTGTTTGTTTAGCAGCGAAAGCCAATTCCTTTTTATAAGTTTCAACACTGTTGAGGTATTTTAAAATAAGCTTTTTATCAGCCCCCATTTCTAGTTTATTAGTAGTTACCTCCTCTACCTGCTTTTGTAAAGAAAACAAATGTCCATCTAACATGGCCAAATGGTTATAAGACACATTGAGTAAACTTGGTGTATTTCTAGTCAATACACCATTAAAATTGAATTGAACAGCTGTGGTTACATTGTTATCTGTAAAAGCCATGGATGGTGAATGGCAAGAGGCACAAGATCGCTTCAGATTTCCACTTAAAATAGGATCATAAAACAACTGCTCCCCAAAGGCCGTTAAGCGATTTAATATAGCAGTATCTTGCACAGGTTGAAATACCCCTTTTGGTGATAAGCCAGTATAAAGTTCTTTAGAAAAAATACTTGTAGCTTCATTATTCAATGAATAATCCTGTAGATTTTTACTGAATAATTTGTGGGAGTTGATTAATTCTTGTTGTATGGTAAATAAGGGATTTACATAATTCTTAATCCATAAAAAGGAATTAAAATTGCCATATTCTTTTTGTGATGATACATATTGAATTGCCTCAAGAAATAGTTTTAAATAACTTTCGCTAAAAGCTTGTTGCGGAAATCTATTGTTAAATGCTATATAATAATTATGCTGTTGTATTAAAGATTGATGCAATTCCTCTAAGATAAATTCTGACTGAGGATTTTCAAATCCTGTAGTATAAATAGTGGCTAGGTTCAGCAAAAACAAACGGTTGCTAAAATGTCCAACCCAAGCATTGGATTGCATAGTAACCAATGAATCGCGCTTAAAATTAACAATTCCACTTAGGGCAAGATTCAAGTACTCACTTATTTTTTTTCTATCTGGCTCCGTCTCTCCAAGTTCAAGTTGCATCAGTGTTAATCCACCTCCTATCCGTTTGTAAGGCGGCTCCCATTTTTCAAAAACCTCGGTTTCCCACTCAACTGGTAATGGCCCATTGATCAGTTTATAATTAATAGGATCAAGGTAGCGCAACATTGGATCAACCGCTTTTAGTTTTATTCGGGCTGAACCTAAATTTAATTCGCGCAAAGGATTTGCAGCAAGTTGATTTTGTAGCTGTAAAAGTTCTTTTTCTAAGGCTAAAACCCTATTTAGGTAAAGGGTTTCTAAGTTACTTTCCTCCTTTTCAACCAGCGTAAATGCCATGGCACCAAAGGTGAATAAACAAATAATAAACAAAAAGTTTTTTGGGATTTTCATAAAACGCAAAAGCCTCGTGGGGTTATCCCACGAGGCTTTTATAAGCTAAATTATTATCTATTAATTTTCATCAATTGCTGTACAACTGTTTGATTATTGGTATCAGTAATTTTAACGAAATAAGTACCTTCAGATAGGTCGCTTAAATCAAATGAATTTACTTTTCCAGCTTGTTTTGTAAAGCTTGTAATTTCTCTACCATTTATATCAAAAATAGCAATGTTAATTTCTAAATTAGATTCAAAAATCAATTGTTGGGCAAATGGATTAGGGTATATTTTTAAACCTTCAATGGTTGCAAGTTCATTAACGCCAACCGTTGAAAGCGATACTTTTAAAGTTGCGGTATCACCTACACAGGTATTTGCATCAGTTTGTTGAACTCTTACATCACCTGTAGCACCAGTTGCAGCCCACGTTACACCAATGGTATTTGTATTTGAACCTGAAGCTTGCGCTCCATTGTTTATCCACCATTGGTAAGTAGATCCAGGAGCATTGGTTACAGAATAACTCTGAGTGCTATTGTTAGCAGCAGTTGTTGGTCCAGTTACAGTAATAGCAGCTGGTTTAGCATATACAGTCATTCTTTTAGCTGTAGAATCTATACAACCATTATATGCATTTGCAGCAACTAACCTTACATCATAATTTCCTGCAGTAACATAAGTAGCTTGTCCATTTTGAGTATTTGCAGTGCCACCATTGCCATAGTTCCAATTATAAAAATTTGCATTGGTTGAACTATTGGTAAAGCTAAAGTTGTTATTGTTTAAACATTGAGTTGAATCATTAACTGTGTATGCGGCTGAAGGTCCTTTAGAGAAAGTTGGATCTAAAGCAATTACAATGGTAGTTGCTTTATTAAACACCACGTTATTTCCAGCAGCATCTTTTTGAACAGTGGTATTGCTTGGAGAAGGTGATTGAATAGATAAAAACATGAAACGCTCATCAGGAGTAAGGGTCATACCAGTTGGTTCAGACTCTTTAGGAGTGGTCATAAATATTTCAAGCTTAGGATTTGCTTGCGTATGACCAGCTTTTACTAACCAAATATGATCGCGACTACCATCTTGCAAAACGTATAAGTTGCCTCTGCTATCAAAAGTTAAGTTATCATTTCCACCACCCCAATCTTCAGAAACAACACCTTCTGCAGTGGTAATTCTGTATGATTTACCACCTACATACGTTTCAAATTCACTTACCGTTGTACCATTATCTTTGAATCTATAAGTTCTGTTATTACCTTTAGCAGTAAAATATATTTTCTTGTCAACTGGGTTAATCTCCACATCTTCTACACCGCTAAATGGTGTAGCTCCAAGAGTTGCAGCAATACCTCTTGTGGTATTTCTTTCTGCTTGTGTTGTATTAGGAACAGGTACCCAAACCCCAACGGTAGCGCGTGGTTCAAAGTTTTGCAAGGTGCTATCTAATTTCAATACATAGATGGTACCAGATGAAAGGTCCATTTTATTATTGGCAACAAATTTGTAAACATTTCCGCTTCCTGCATCTTCTCCGTAGTAAGCGGTAAGGCTATCACTTTTAAAACAAACATTCTCATGCGACATGCGACCCATAGCCCATAATTTTTGACCTTTACCTCCAACTTGTTGTTTAATTTTTTTGGTCCTAGGATCAATTTCTACCATCCAACCTAAATCTTGGTAACCGTCGCTATTGGCATCACTAGCCACATAAGTCTCTTCGCAGGTTACAGATGTTTCCCATGGAGTAACCCCACCAGAACAATTGGCTGCAGTTAAAACAACATCCTTAAAATCGATGGCTCTTGAACTATCTACCATCCAAATTCCTTTGCTACAATCGAAACGAACATCCAATAAAGAAACAGCACCTGGGCCAGTTTCATGGTTAATGGCAACCCATCCTTTTAAACTACTACCTCTATTAGGGATATAACCAGTAAAATCGTTTGAACCTAAAGCTACGCCAGTTCCTCCAACATAAGACTGACCTTGTTCAAATATTTTTTGGAATGCATGTACAGCTGGGAAGCCCATTGAATCTACTTTTTCTATTGGTAGAATTGAACCAAAGCAACTAATGTATGAATCATTAGGACCATTGCAACCCAGTGCAGGAGCGTTTGCACGCATGGTTCTGTTAACTATTTCTATATCAAAACCCATATCATTGGCATTTGAACCATTATGCAATTCAACTGCTATTACATTTTTACCATTTCTGAAAGCTGTTTTAGGAATATCAAATGAATATTTAACCATCTCTTTCATTCCTTCAATATTTGCTGTAGCCATAGTATTACTATCTACCATACCTGCTGGTAAATTTCTCCTTAAAACCTCTATGCCATTTACAAAAATTAAGGCACCATCATCACAAGTTAGGTTTAATTCTAAGGTATCTGCAAGTGTTGAAACATTGCTCACATTAATTACTTTTCTGAACCAAGCTGTGGTAAGATTGGTATCTGTTTTGGTAGCAATAAATGCATCACCATAACCCAATGGGGCATTGCCGCTTTTCCAGGTTGAATCTACATTTAAAGTATCTTTCCATGCACTAGAAGGCTTCATTTTTTTATCCCAAAAATACCAAGCTTGTTTATTTGCCACAGGGAAATTTGTAACAGCCAATGGGGTAAAATTGCCACTTCCGCCGCCGCCACTAGTTGTTCCTCCAAGGTAATTGATAACAAGCATAGGTGCTTTTGGCGCATCGCCATCAAATGATTCAACTTCGCGGGTACCAGTACCTTTGATATAAAATGCCATTGCATTTCCAGCGTTCCATCCACCACGGTTTACAATGTTTTGAACCAAATTTTTAAGGTCAGCAGTTCTTTGATCTACCCCAGCAGTACCAACTACATTCCAACCTGTGCCACCAACAGCCCAATAAACTGAATCAGTTGACTTACTTCTATTGGTTAAAAAGAATTTAGCAGTATCAAACGGACTAGCATTATCTGAAGGTTCAGATCTGATTATAACATTACATGGATCTGAGTTCTTAGCAGTTGCATCTACTGTAAATTGAATATAGGCACTCTGAATTTGTGCACCATTAGGAATTTGTAAACCTGTAAATCTCAAGCCTACTAACTGAGGGTCGGTGGTGGTGCTTTCCCATCCAAATTCTATGTCGGAGCTGTTGTAGTCTATATCACCTAAGCCTTTAGTTTGAGTTGGCGGGCCTGCTATCCATTCTTCCAAATCATCAAACATGGCATCTATGCGCTTACTAACTGCAGTTACAGGTATATATTCAATAACTAGTTGAGCCGCTTTAGGAGCATCTCCATCAAATGATTCAACTTCTCTTGTTCCAGTTCCTTTTAAAAAGAATGCCATGGCATTACCGCTGTTCCATCCATTGCGATTTACAATATTTTGTATCATGGCACCTAAGTTTGGTGTGCGTTGGTCAACACCAGCTGACCCTACAGTTGACCAGCTTGTTCCACCTACCGACCAATAAACTGAATCTATTGATTTAGATCTATTAGATAAATGGAAGGCATTGCTATCAAAAGTGGTTGGGTTATCATTTGGTTCATAACGAATTACTACATTACAAGGATCAGCATTTTTTGAAGTAGCATCAACTGTAAATTGAATGTAAGCATTTTTAATCATTGATCCTTTAGGGATATTGATATTTTGAAATCTCAAACCTACAAGTTGAGGATCAGTAGTGGTGCTTTCCCATCCAAATTCTAAATCAGAACTATTCCAATCAATGCCACCAACTGTTTTAGTTTGAGTTGGAGGGCCAGCAATCCATTCTTCTATATCATCGAAGGCAGCACTAACTCTGGTAGAAAACATTACAGGAGTGATATATTCAATCACCAATTGTGGAGCTTTAGGGGCGTCGCCATCAAATGATTCAACTTCTCTTGTTCCAGTACCTTTCATAAAAAAAGCCATCGCATTTCCGCTAGCCCAACCATTGCGTTCGACTATTTGCTGAACCAATGTTTTTAAATTTGCAGTTCTTTGATCAACACCAGCCGAACCAACAGTATTCCAAGAGCTACCTGTAACATTCCAAGAAATAGAATCTACAGATTTACTTCTATTGCTTAAATGAAAAGCATTGCTATCAAATTGTAGTGGGTTATCATTTGGTTCATAACGAATTACTACATTACAAGGATCAGCATTTTTTGAGGTAGCATCAACTGTAAATTGTATGTATGCTTTGGTTATAATTGCTCCTTTTGGTATGGTAATATTTGTGAAACGTAAACCAACCAATTGAGGGTCTGTGGTGGTACTTTCCCATCCAAATTCTAAATCTGAGCTATTCCAATCAATTGCTCCAACTGTTTTGGTTTGGGTTGGCGGACCAGCAATCCACTCTTCCATATCGTTGAAAGCATGGTTAATTCTGGTTGAAAAGGTTGTTTGTGCTTGAAGTTTGCTTATAAATAAAAACAAACTCAAGGTAATGAGTATTTTATTAAACATGATTAAATATATTTATTCAAAAAAAAGGAATATCAGTTAATGCTAATTAATAAACAGGTTATGCTTTCTTTAATTTTAAATTATTTTATTGTTGCTTCATTTTTTTTTACAGAAAAAACTTTTTTATTACTAAAAACCACATATCAATTTATGGATATTTAGGCCCAATTTTAATTTGACTTTAATTAAGGTAACATTATAGTAATAATAAGCTTACATTCTCGTAACAAAGCATAAAGATTTTCGTTACAAATCAAAAATTTATGCGACTAATATTACGCTTATTCCTCTTGTTGGCATTGTTACAAAGCCATCAACTATTTTCTCAGACCTTAATGCACTATTGGCACTTCAACAATTTTGTGGGTGTAACGGCTGCAACTAATCCCGATAATTTAGTTCCATATAGAGCAGACTTTACGGTTTTAGATACCAATAGTGTAAAAACTATTTATAAAAAACTACCAGGTACTTCCAATGCATTTACCTCTTTTTGGGATGGTTCAACCATCGGCGATACCACTAATTTACGTTTGGGTCAAACAGCAGGACAATACTTAAGATTACGTAACCCAAGTGATAGTATGCAATTGCAGTTTTTTATACCTTCAACTGGCTACCAAAATATCACTTTAAAATATACCATACAAAGATCAAGCGCAGCAAATGGAGCTACAGTTAATAGGTTTCAATATAGCTTAGATAGTGGTACAACATGGATTTCAACTGGCCTATCAATCGACACATTTGCAACAGCAGCAACTTGGACTACCACTCCAGTAACTGTGAGCATTAATAATCCAGCTGCAAATAACAACCCAAGATTAGCCTTTAGAATTTTATTTCAAGGAATTCAAAATACTGGAACTGGCGGAAACAACCGCATTGATAATGTTAGTATTGAAGGGAATCCATTTGTGGCACCACAACAAGTGCTTTTACATTACTGGCATTTCAACAATTTTGTTAGCGGCTTAACTGCGGCAGTTAACCCTAATACCATTGCACCTTATAGGGCCGATACATCTAGAATTGATACCAATACCGCCAAAGTTGCCTTTAGAACAATTGCTGGAACTTCATCATTGTATGCTACTTTTTGGGACAATGTAACTGGTGACACTTCTGCTTCAGTATCAGGATATGCTGCCGGTTTGGGACTTCGTCCGCGTAACCCAACAGATAGTATGCAATTATTATGGTATATTCCAACAACAGATTATTATAGTCCAGAAATTAAATTTGCTTGCCAACGATCTAGTGCTTCTAATGGTGCTGCGGTGCTGCGTTTTGCTTATAGTATAGATAGTGGAGCAACTTGGTTAAATACTGGCTTGTCTATTGATACCTTTGCTACTTCAGCTGCTTGGACATCCACTCCAACAATTAGAATCACCAATCCACTTGCCGAAAATAACAGGAGATTAGTGTTTAGAACCATTTTTGGTGCACCTGGAACTAGCGGTACCAGCGGAAATTTACGCATGGACAATTTTAGCGTTAGAGCAAATACTGCACCTAGTACTGGTGGACCAATTGTAGATGTTACGCCTCCAACCGTTGCATTTAACCCTACAAATGGTGCTACATTAATTAATCGTACTACTAAGCCAAGTCTTACTTTTAATGAGAATGTAAGGTTAACAAATAATATTGCCTTAGATTCAATAAATATTGACACCATTGTAGAATTGAGATTGAATAATGCAATGGGTGCTCCTATTCCATTCAATGCGCAACTTTCTGCAAATGCTAGAGTAATCACCATCTTTCCAGATACCCTGCTTGGTTTTGGAGTAACCTATTATGTGGCTTTGAAAGGCAATAGAGTGAAAGATTCGAGCAATAATGTTCAAGCCAATACACTTGCTGCAAGCTTTACTACTGAAACAGTTCAGACCATTTTTAATGCAGGAGATTTATTGCCTTTGGCCTATAGAACCAACGCTATTGCTACACCTGATGAAATTGCTTTACTTACTTTTGTAAATATATTACCAGGTACTCGCATCAACTTCACAGATGCAAAGTACACAAGCAATATTCCAGCCCAATGCACTGGAGGATTTACTTGGACAGCTCCAGCCTCTGGTGTACCTGCCGGTGCAACATTAATAATTAGTACAGATAATGGAACTGCAAATGTTGGTACTATTACAGGGGCAACTTTTGGTTTAAGTTCTAGTGGCGATCAAATAATAATTTATACAGGTACAAATACCAACCCAATTTATGTAACAGCCTTAAGTTCTATTGCATGGGCAACTGCTAATATCGGTTGTACGGGAAGTTTATCTTTAATTCCTGCTGGATTAAATAACACAAATTCTTTTACATTGAGTCAGGTAAATGCCTATTATAATGGTACTCAAAATGGAACCATTGCCCAGTTAAAAGCAGCTATTTTAGATTCGGTTAATTGGATTGGTGCTCCTGGTAGTTCAGCTCCACAAAATTGGCCTACCTGTACATTCTTTGGTCCGCCAACTGTAAAAAGTGCAAGAGTAGTAAATGCTACCACATTAGAAATAGCATATAGTTCTGATATGGATAGTGCTTCTGCAGTTACAGCAGCTAATTATACAGGCATTACTGGAATCAATAACATTGTTGTTTCAAGAAATGGGGCATTAGCAGATACAGTATGGTTAACTTATACTACCCCATTTGTTGGTGGTTCAACCAATACCTTAACCATTAATAATGTAAAAGACGATTTAAATAGAACCATTTTTACGCCTTACGTTTTTTCTTTTGTATACAATACCAGCATCGCATTTGATAAGGCATTTGTTTCGGTTAAAGAAGATACAGGATCTGTAAATATTCGCTTAAATTTAAGTAATCCATCTACTTCATCTATTAGGTTAAGCTTAAAAGCAGCGCCTTGGACCAATGCTGATTCTACCAATGACTTTACCTTTGCATCTCAAACCTTAAACTTTACAGGCAGTAGCAATTCTATTCAAAACTTCAATATTCCTATTGCAAATGATGTATTAAAAGAGCAAGATGAATACTTGGTAATAGAAATGCAAGTGCTTTCTGGAGCAACCATTGTTGGCAACAATCAGTTGACTGTTTTCATCAGAGATAATGACAACTTAGCACCAGTTGAAACCAAAGAAATTGAATTGGTTCATAAATATAGTTTTGATCCTAATCCTGCAGGAAGCACTACCGAGGTAATAACTTTTGATTCAACTAGCAAGCGTTTATTTACCAGCAGTGCTATCCAAAACAGGGTAGATATCATAGATTTTTCAAATCCAGATAGCGCTGTAAGAGTAGGTTCAATTGACATGACCCCTTATGGTGGTTTAACCAGTTTAGCTGCTCACAATGGAATTTTAGCGGTAGCTTCTCCAAACCTTAACCCTCAGTTAAATGGATCGGTTGTATTTTTTAATACAAACGGTACTTTCTTAAAACAAGTAACCGTAGGAGCTTTGCCAGATATGATTACATTTACCCCAGATGGCAAAAAGGTATTAACTGGCGATGAAGGTCAGCCAAATGATGCCTATACAGTGGATCCTGAAGGTTCGGTAAGTATTATTGATATTTCGGGAGGCATTGCTAATTTAACACAATCAAACGTTAAAACATTAAACTTTACTCGCTTCAATGCTGTAGAAACTGCACTAATAGCCTCAGGTGTGCGCAAAACAAAAGCCTCAAGCACTTTATCGCAAGACATAGAGCCAGAATACATCACTGTCTCAGAAGATAATTCAAAAGCTTGGGTTGCACTTCAAGAAAACAATTCAATGGCTGAAATTAGTTTAGTAACAGATAGTATCATTACTATTTGGCCATTAGGTGTAAAAGAAATGAACGCAATGGATAATGGTTTTGATGCTTCAGATAATAGCACTGTGGTACATCTTTCTAATTGGCCAGTTAAGGCATTTTATATGCCAGATGCCATTGCAAATTACAAGGTAGGCAACGACCGCTTTATAGTAACTGCAAACGAAGGTGATGAAAAAGAATATGCTGGATTATCAGATAGAACAACGGTAGGTAATGTTGCCACTATTTTGGATCCAACAATTTTCCCGCATGCAGCTTGGTTAAAACAAACCTTTAATTTGGGTAGGTTCAGGATAACTAACTTAAATGGAGATACAGATAAAGATGGAGATTATGATGAGCTATACACAGTAGGAGCTCGTTCATTTAGTATCTTTAATGCTACAACCAAGCAATTGGTTTATGATAGCAAAGGCGACTTTGAATTGATTACTTCACAGCATCCAAAAAGTAAAGCTGTGTTTAATGCCAACCATGAAGACAATGGACTTAAAGGCAGAAGTCATTCAAAAGGACCAGAACCAGAAGCCATAACAATGGCTAATATTTGGGGAAAACAATATGCATTCATTGGCTTGGAGCGTGTTGGAGGTGTAATGGTTTATGATGTTACCAACCCATTATTACCAGTTTTTGTTGATTATAACAATACCAGAAACCTAAGTTCTTATGGAGGCGATAATGGTCCGGAAATAACTTTATATATTTCTCCAGAACGCAGTCCAAACGGTAAACCCTATGTATTAGTTTCTAATGAAATAAGTGGAACAATAACCGTTTTTGAAGTAAAAAATAACAGAACACCATCTGCTTTAACTTTTACACAAGCAACGCAAAGCGTTCAAGAAAGTGCAGGCTCAGTAAATGTTAAATTGAACATCACACCTAAAGCACAAACTAACGGAAAGGTAGTATTGAGAAGAGTTAACGGTGTAAATGCTACATCATCAGATTATACCAATAGTCCGGCTTTTATAAATGATAGTTTGGTTTTGAACATCAATGCAAACGATTCAACAATTGGCTTTAATATGAATATTGTTGATGATAGTCAGGATGAATTGAACGAGACCGTTACTTATCAAATACTATCAGCTACTAACGGTTTCAGTTTAGCTAGTCCAAACAGCTTAAATTATACTATTTTGGATAACGACACTACCCTACCTGTTCGCACAGCTAATTTTGCCTTATCTAATCTTAATGCAAAAGAAGACACAGGCAATGTTAACGTGAAAATAAACTTGAATGGAGCTTTAAGTGGTGCTGGTCAAATTGTGCTAAAAGCCAACAAAGGCTTAGGGTTAAGCAATGAGGACTTTAGTACTACCCCTACCTTAAGTAGCAATGATTCATTGATTATAAACCTTGCGAATGGTGCAACAGAAGCTAGTTTCAATTTAACTATTGTGAACGATACTTTGGATGAAAATAATGAAACCTTAAATTTCAGTATTGTAAGAACTTCAGCTAATATTTCCATAGGTACTAACTCACAGTTTGATTTAACGATTATAGATAATGATAGCTTGGCGAATAGTATTCAGGAAATAGGTAAGCCAGGGAAAATGATAAGCATGTATCCTAATCCAAACAATATGGGCATGCTTTATTTTAGCGAGTATGTTGCTGTTGAAATTTTCGATATTCAAGGTAAGTTATTGCTCTCAGACAATAGGGTAAATGAGGTTAAAATTTCCAATTTAGCAAAAGGAATTTATACAGTAAGATTGGATGGAACTACCACACGTAAATTGGTTATTGAATAGATAGTACTTCTAAATTTTTATAATAGCCATCAGATTAAAACCTGGTGGCTATTTTTTTTGCTTTATTGCCTTGAATATAAAATCAATTTGCCAAAAAAGATCTTACTAAACATTGATTGCTTCTAAAACATGGGATTTTAAATATCTTTGAATCACTTTGAACCCAAATTACCATCAAACTGAAGAAACCATATGTGCCCTTGCTACTCCTGCTGGAGTGGGCGCAATAGGCGTTGTGCGCGTGAGCGGAGCGGATGCCATTAACTTTGTTAGCAGAGTATTTTTAGGTTCAAACCTACAAGAAGCCAAAACACATACCTTGCATTTTGGCAAAATTATGGATGGGCAAGAAATTGTGGATGAGGTATTGGCCAGCGTGTTTGTTGAACCCAAAAGTTATACGGGCGAAAATACCATTGAAATCAGCTGTCATGGCTCGCCGTACATACAGCAACGCATCTTGCAAGTATTGGTAAAACAAGGCGCTAGGTTGGCACAGCCCGGAGAATTTACCTTACGTGCTTTTTTAAATAAAAAACTCGATTTGACCCAAGCCGAAGCGGTGGCAGATTTAATTGCATCGGATTCGGAAATGAGTCATAAAACCGCCATGAACCAAATGCGCGGCGGCTTTAGCAAAGAGATTGCCAACCTCAAAGAGAAGCTGGTTAATTTTGCTTCCTTGATAGAATTGGAATTAGATTTTAGTGAAGAAGATGTTGAATTTGCCAGCAGACCAGAGCTCAAAGAATTGGTTCAAAGAATTTTCGGTTTGATCCAAAGCCTAACGGAAACTTTTAAGGTAGGCAATGCCATAAAAAATGGTGTACCCACAGTAATTGCTGGCCGACCAAACGCCGGTAAATCGACGCTACTCAATGCATTGGTTAATGAAGAACGCGCCATAGTTAGCGCCATTCCGGGCACCACCCGCGATACCATTGAAGAAGCATTTATCATTGAAGGCATCTTATTTAGGTTAATAGATACTGCCGGAATAAGAGAGCATACTGCTGATATTATAGAAAGCAAAGGCATTGAAAAAACGCATGAAAAGTTAAAGCGAGCCAGCATTGTACTCTACTTATTTGATGTATTAGAAACCAGCGTTGCAGAATTAGAAAATGAGCTCATTGCTTTAGGTGATTTGGGCGGATTGGTGATACCCATAGGTAATAAAATTGACCTCGCCAATACCGATGAAATCAAAGCTAAATTTGCGCATCGCGAAGACATCCTCTATATCTCCTCTAAGGAGCAAACTGCGATACAAGCGATTAAAACCAGGTTGCGGCAAGTAATAGACAAAGACCAAATAAACAACGATGTAATCATCACCAATATCAGGCATTTCCAAGCATTGAGCTTAGCCGGCGAATCACTAGAATGCGTATTATTCAGCATAGATCAAGGTCGCAGCGGCGAACTTCTGGCCTTCGACATCCGCAAGTCCATTTATCATTTATCGGAGATTATTGGAGATGTAAGTACAGACGACTTGTTGGAGAATATTTTTTCGAAGTTCTGTATTGGGAAGTAGCTTTTGGCTGTTGGCCTTTAGCCGTTAGCCTCTAGCTGCTGGCTGCTGGCTGAGAGTAACTTAAATGGACAATGGTTGTAATCCCGGAAAAGTAAATTTAAACATTAGAATAAAACTGTGAAAACCTTTAGTAGCAAAGGTTTTTGTGTTTTGGGGCATTTTACAATTTTCGATAGAATGGCGTTTTGGACACTATTTGTTGCGCATTTGTTGTTTAACAATCTTAAGCAACAAGTGAGCAACAAAATTGAAGAGTGAATTTAATTTAAGATAAATATCCTTGGGGATAGGGAATTTGCCCAAAACAGAATTTCACTTTAGGTAATTGAGTATGTGTTATAATACCAAAATAGTTGGCACATAAAACAGTCAATTTTTTTTTGTAAATTTGGTCCTATGAAGCAACGAATCTATATTTACACTTCTGTTTTTGGAGGTTATTTTGATGAAGAGTTTTCCGACCATACCATTCCTTTGTTCGACAGACTTAGGAACAACGAATTTACTTTGTTGTTTTCAAGTGTAACTCAAGACGAATTATCAACAGCACCTCAAAATTTACGAGACCTTGTAAAAGGGATAAAGTTTGACAATACCGAATTTCTTGAAACTACATCAGAGACTATCGACCTTGCCTCTGAATACATTTCGGAAAAGGTTGTTGGTCAAACCAGTTTTGCAGACTGCTTACATATTGCAATAGCTACAATAAATCGTGCTGACTTTTTAGTTAGCTGGAACTTTAAACATATAGTAAACATCCAAAGAATTAGAGGCTACAATTCAATTAATATTAAAAACGGTTACAAACAATTAGAAATTCGTTCACCAAGAGAATTTGAAAAATATGAAGACAACTGAAAAACAATTTGACGCAGTAAAATTGATGCGTCAACAACGAGACAAATTGAGCGAAAAGCTATCAAAAATGTCCAAATCAGAAATTTTAGAATACTTTAAAAACATCAAAACAGAAACATCAGTTAAACCATGTGCAAAGTAGTTCTTTACCATTAAGTAATTTTACCATTTTTGAAGTGTTTTTATGCTTATAGCTTCTCCTTCAATGGT
>Ga0209550_10003362_pt1 | contig 15241 bp, 10 predicted proteins | sample LauGreSuBDMM15SN_2_FD_187567 | JGI IMG/M metagenome (GOLD analysis project Ga0209550, IMG submission 187567) | Freshwater lake microbial communities from Lake Michigan, USA - Su13.BD.MM15.SN (SPAdes) (version 5) | ecosystem: Environmental > Aquatic > Freshwater > Lake | place: Lake Michigan...
TGCCCCAGAGCTAGATTCAGCAGATCGTGCAATTGCATACCTTCGCACCTCTGTTACAAACCTATCTCTGAACATCATCCGCGCTCGCGGAGCACGTCCCAACTTGGTTGCTATCGATGCTGACACAACCCAGGAGCGTTTGAACGAGATCGCCTCTGAAAACCACATCGATCTCGATACCACAATTGCTGCAGCAGAAGATGCCGCGATTATTCGCGAAGCTTTAGCTCGCCTTACATCAGATCAGCGCACAGCGTTAGTGATGTGGGAAATGGAAGGCCGCAGTACAGAAGAGATTGCAACTGCGCTTAACACAACCCCAGCAAATGTTCGCCATATCTTGGCTCGCGCTCGCAAATCTATGGTGCGCGTTCTTGAAGAGTGGGTTGTTGATGAAGCAACCGGTTTAACTGCACTCAACGCACTTTCAACAACTTATAAGAAAGCCGCTCAGATTGCCCAGAAGTCATCTAAGGCTGCTCTTTCACTTCTTCTTGTTATTACAGCTTTCCTTGGCTTTAACTCAATGACTGGCAATGAAGGATCTGTTGTTTCAACGATTCCTTCAATGTCATCAACTACAGGCCAAGCTCCAACAACTGCAGCTAGCCAGTCACCAACAGCTGCTGCTAAGGCTGCCGTGGCAGCTGCAACTAAGAAGGCTCAAATTGCAGCCCTTAACGCCAAGATTGCAGCGATTTCATTCTTTGGTCTAGATAAAGAGGGAATCCCAACAGGCTTCTCTGTAACTGACTCAAATAACACTGCAGGGGTTGGCCGCGTTACTAAGGGCACATCAACTGTTGGAACAACTGGAATTGTTATCAATAACCAGTTCATCACAGGCTCTGCTGGTCCAAACGTTCTAATTGACCAACTCATCACAGTTGATGGAACTGGAACTAACTACTCAGTTAATGGCCTAAACATTGGCTGGGTTGGCAACTGGGCCTCAGTTGAAGTTAAGTCAACTGACACTTCTATTGATCGTCTTGCTAACGGCAAGTACCTCATCACAGCCACATTTAATCTTGGCTACCTCAATGAATCAGATTTCGTAATCCCAACAGGGTCCCGCGGCTATGACCTAGCTGATGCTCCTAAGTCGATTACAACACGCATTCTCATGAATGCAGGCAAGACACAGGTACTAGCGCAAGCAGTGCAGGTGAACAACTAAAAATAGGTTTCCTTACCGCGTCCGGATACACGGTGGGGAATTTGGTGAATCAGCACGTGCGATTCATCGAACCGAATCAGAGAAATCTGATTCAAGCCGAGAGTGGGAAATTCTCAGTCTCGACTAGTCGAAAGGAAACAAATGTCTACAAAGACAAGCATTAAGCGCATCGCGCTTGTTGCTGTTGCTGCGATGGGCTTCGGACTTGTGTCTGTTGTTCCGTCAAATTCAGCTACAGCGGCAGATACGATGACTGCTTCTTCTACTGCTTCTTCAACAATAAGTGGAGTTTCAGCGAAGATTTATATAACTCAGACGTTCATCGGCGCTGCGGGTGATTTTGTGGATGCAACTGCTTATGTAACATCAGCACCTGCATACAGCACTGCACTTCCATCATGGACAGTACTAACTACAGATTCTGCAACTGCTCTTGGTTATACAACAGGAGTAAATGCAGACTCATCTAAGGTCGATCAAGTTATGACTGTTGCTAACTCAGAAGCCTCTTCAAAGTATGTTCAAGCGGTTAACATGTTGTCATTCAACGCAACAGTTCCAGGTACATACGTAGTTAAGGTATATCAGACAAATGCCATAGCTTCAGGCCCAGGTGCTGCTCAAGCAGCTCCAATTACTTGGACAATCACCGTCGGAAACACTAACCCAGCAAACGCGACATACTCAAAGGTATGGATGCAAGCGGGTGCTGCGGGTGGTTGCGGAGATAATTGCCTATATGCAAAGGCTTTTGAAGACTATGCAACCACAACAGTGGTAGCTGATTTGATTGCTGGAGATACAGCGGCTGCAGCAAATGCAGCTAACGTGTCAACAGCTGCTGTTGCAAACACAGCGGCATTAGCAGGAACTATTGTTGCTAATGCAGCAGTTTTCCTAGCTAACAACACTCGCACACTAGATAATACTCTTGCAGCTCCATTGACTGTAACTATCACTGGTCCTGGTTTTGTGGGTATCAATGGTCGCAACATCATTGGTAAATCGATCACAGAATCTACGGCATACACAGCAACTGATGGTTACGGCAGTGGAACAGCCAATGCAAAGGCAAAGAACGTCTTCATCTACTCAGATGGAAATAACGGCACTGCTACTGTGACTTTCACAGTAGGTGGCGTAGTTCTTGCAACTCGTACGGTTATTTTCTACGGAACAGTTGCAAAGGCTGTTGCTGATAACGAGTCATCTGTTGTTGACCTTGTTGGTGGAGAGTATGCATACGGCGGAGCTTCTGTTTATCTAACAGATTCAAATGGAAACCCTGTTCTAGGTGCAGCAGCATCGATCGCCGCAAAGTCATCAGATACTTCAGTTCTGCAGAGCCGTTCAGCATCAGCTTCAAATGGATGCTATGACTACTCAAATACTGCAGCTGGTGAATATGGTCCTGGTTACTACATCTGTACAGTAAAGGGCACACCAGGTATTGTTTCAGGTAAGACTGCGACAATGACATATTCTGTTTCTAGCGGAACAACTGTGTTAGCTGCTTCAAATGCAGTTACATTCACAACTGGCGACGCAAAGGCTTCGTCAATTGTTCTAACACTAGATAAGACTGATTATGTGCCAGGTGAGTTGGCTAAGCTAACAATCACTGCAAAGGATGCGTCAGGTAACCCTGTAGCAGATGGTAAGTACTTTGTATTTAACTCATCAGCTGCAACTACTTCAGCATTCGCCGGTCTTTCAACAAGCGCCCCAGTTACAAAGGCACTCTTTGCAACTACGGCCGCAACAGCAACAGCGGATGCATCAGGCATTTACTTCTCTAAGGGTGTTGCCTCAACAACCTTCTACATGCCATACGCATCTGGAACATTCACACTCTCAGGAACGACTTCAGGCTCAAGTGCCTCATTGTCTACTGGATTAAAGAATGCCGGATACGGAACTGGTGTAAAGGTAACTGCTAATGTAACTTCAGATGCTGTGGCTCAAGCAGCAGCAGATGCAGCAGCAGAAGCAACTGATGCAGCTAACGCAGCAACTGATGCAGCTAACGCAGCAGCAGAAGCAGCAGATGCAGCAACAGCTGCCGCACAAGATGCAGCAGATGCAGTAGCTGCTCTATCTACTCAGGTTGCATCACTGATTGCTGGCCTAAAGGCTCAGTTGACAGCGTTGACAAACCTAGTAATCAAGATCCAGAAGAAGGTAAAGGCATAACCTGCCCCCTTTGATCTGATAAAGATCTAGAACCGAAGCCCGGCTCGCTCGAATGAGTGAGTCGGGCTTCGGCCTTTTCATATGACTCATAGATGTATTCTTGGAGCACATGAGAAGGCACACTAAGAATTGATTGGGTTTTGAAGCTTAAACTCAGTAACCTTATAAATGTGAAAAATGTAGATAAATTGGCTGTGGGTGGACTACTAGCTTGGACGGCTAGCTTGACTACGTTGATTGTTATGCCATCTAGCGCGTTTGATCCAATTAATGTCCCAAAATTGCTAGTTATTGCCATCGGAGGATTTATAGCGCTTGGTGCCCTAATCACCCAAATAAAATTTTGTTTGGCTCGTGAATACCGCTCAATTCAATTATTTGCCTTCGCATTCATACTTGATCTTTTAGTGGTTTTAATTATTTCAGGGACAAATTTCAGTCAAGAGTTTTTCGGCACCTTTGGCAGAGCCACAGGTTTTGTGGCATACATTTCCTTAACTTTCTTACTTGTTGCCGCAGTTTTCGTTGCCGACACATCACTCTTGTCCAAGATTAAATCAGCCCTTCTAATCTCTGGAGCTTTTTCTAACCTTTATGGATTATTACAAATCGTAGATGCTGATCCATTTAACTGGGTGAGTGCTTATAATCCTGTAATTGGATTCCTTGGTAATCCAAATTTTCAGTCATCATTCCTAGGTTTTAATGCTGTTCTAGTATTTGCCTTATTACTCAATAAGAGAAATAAGTTGTCCATCCAAGTATTGTTATTGATAGACCTAATAGTTTCAATCTATGTCATCAAATCTACAGACTCTCAACAGGGACTTTTAGTTGTATTAGGTGGCGTTGCATTTGTTAGTTTGATTTGGGTTAACAAGTCTAAGTTGAAATTCCTTACCATTCCAGCGCTTATTACATCCGTCTTTGCCGGACTGTTAGTTGCATTAGGCTCGATCAATAGCGGACCATTGGCCGGATTGCTCTATAAGTCATCCGTCACCTACCGCGGAGATTATTGGCGAGCAGGCTGGGAGATGACTCTGGCACATCCTTTTTTTGGAGTCGGATTAGATAGTTATGGTGATTGGTATCAAAGAGCCCGCACTGAAGAGGCCACCCTAAGACGTGGTCCAGAAGTGGTTTCGAATGCAGCTCACAATGTTTTACTGGATTTATCATCTAATGGCGGATTTCCACTGTTAGTAATCTATTTGTTTCTTATAGCGCTAGTTTTTGTCTCTTCAATTAAGGTAATCCGCAGAATTGAAAATTTCAATCCGATATTTTCGGGGCTATTTGCGGTGTGGATTTGCTATCAAGCTCAATCTTTAATCTCTTTGAATCAACTTGGTTTAGCTGTTTGGGGTTGGATTATTTCCGGCCTCCTTATTGGTTATGAGATAAACACTAGAGGCAAAGATTTAGCCCCATCCTCCATGAATAAAAACCTAAAGTCCGGAACAGCAATTGCCACTTCAAGGCAAAAGATTAGCGCCAATGTTTTAGTGGGAATGTTTCTCGGAGGACTTGTTGGATCAGCTGTCGGTTTGCCCCCTGTAATTGCCAGCACAAAATTCCTTTCCGCTATAAAGTCGCAGGACTCTGTGAAGATTCAAGCGGCCGCCTATATTTCTCCATTGGATGCAAATAATATGTATGTGGTCACAAATATTCTTGCAAGCAATAAATATAGAGCAGAAGCACTAGATGTATCAAAAGATTCGATTGAGAAATTCAAAGACAACTATTCAATTTGGGCTGTCCGAAGCACAATTGAGGGTTTAGCAGAGACGGAAAAGAAGGAAGCTATAGCTCAGATGAAGCGCCTTGATCCCTACAACCCAAATTTGAAATAACTAGGTACTCTTAGTCCATGCGTGTTGTAATTATTGGACAGGGCTACGTAGGTCTTACAGTCGCAGTCAGTGCAGCCTCTGCTGGGCATTCAGTTATTGGGTATGAACTTGATGAATCACTTGTCAAACAATTAAATGCTGGAACATCACATATTAAAGGAATCAGCCATGCAACCCTGGCGAGCCTAGTGAGTAGCGGTAAATACAGTGCAACAGCAAATGTTGCAGCATTTGTTAATTGTGATGTAGTAATTATTGCGGTTCCAACCCCTTTGGATGATGCGCGACAGCCTGATCTATCGTCGGTTCATGCAGCTGCAGATTTGATAGGCAAACACGTCAGATCGTCTATTTTAGTAATTAATGAGTCGACATCGTTTCCGGGCACCTTACGAAATGAAATTGCTGCTCGCATTCACAGTTTAGGGCATTTGTATGCATCTTCTCCGGAAAGAATAGACCCAGGCAATACTGATTGGGGAATAGAGAACACACCACGACTAATAGGTGGGCTCTCACCGGCTGCAACAAAAAAAGCCATTGAGTTTTATGGAAGTTTTTGTGACTCTATTGTCGAAGTTTCTACTCCTGAAGTTGCAGAAGCCGCCAAGCTTTTTGAAAATACATTTCGTCAAGTAAACATTGCTTTAGTAAATGAATTTGTGCAGATTGCAGATGCATTAGGTATTTCAGGCCGTGAGGTAATTAAGGTAGCGGCAACAAAACCTTATGGTTTTATGCAATTTAATCCTGGTCCTGGTGTTGGTGGACACTGCATACCAATTGACCCCAGCTATTTGGCGCATATAGCTAATGAAGTTGGTGTACCAGCATCTTTTATTTCCCTGGCAAATGAAACAAATTTAGCGATGCCGGCATATATTGTTAAACGCGTGATTGCAGGTTGCGGCGGATCAATAGGAGGTAAGAGAGTTGTTGTAGTTGGAGTTTCTTACAAATCTAATGTGGCAGATACACGTGAGACTCCTGCTGCGGCAATAATAGATTTACTACGGGAACGCGGTGCTTCTGTTACTTGGCACGATGATTTGGTTGGAGTTTGGCGGGGGGAGAGCTCCGGGACTATCAAGGGGTCCGATGTAGGTGTAATAGTGACACGGCATGATGGGCTTGATACCAACGCCCTGGGTGAATGTAGCTATATCTTTGACTGCACGGGCACAATTGCTGATGTGGATGGGATTTAAGCACCAGCAACATCACTGATTATCTGGGATAAGTTCTTCGTTGGTGTCCAGTCAATAGCAGATTCGATCTTTGAAATATCAGGAATGCGACGTTGAATTTCTTCAAAGCCAGCAGGGTAAGCGTCCGAATAAGAGGAGTATCTAATTGGCGAATTTGAACCGGTCACTTTCAGCACCTTCTCTGCAAGCTGGTTAATGGTTACTTCACCTTTTCCACCTAAGTTATAGACATGGCCGATTGTCGAACTTGTATCGACGATTTTTGTGATCGCTTGCACGACATCTGCGACATGACAAAATACCCGAGATTGAGTGCCATCTCCATAGATTGTGATTGGCTCATTCTTAAGGGCTGCTTGAACAAATCTTGGAACAACCATCCCGTATCGACCCGTTTGGCGAGGCCCAACAGTATTAAATAAGCGAACCGTAGTTACAGGTAGTTTCTTTTCTTGATGTAACGCGAAAGCGATAGCTTCTTCGATTGCTTTAGCATCACTGTATGCCCACCGAATTTTCTGTGGGGATCCTACAACTCGGTCATCACTTTCTATCAACGGTTGTTTCGGATTCTTCCCATAAATTTCGGATGTACTTGCAATAATGATTCTCTTATTAAATTTAGCCGCTGCGGATAGTACAACTTCACTTCCGATGATATTTGTGCTGATAGATTCTAAGGGGAATTCGAGAATTGTTTTTACTCCAACTGCAGCTGCCATATGGAGCACTAGATCAGCGCCATTAGTTAACTTTTCAACAATTTCAACATTACGTATATCACTATCTATTACCTCTGTATTACCATTAAGATGTGCAATATTGTTAATCGAGCCAGTAGAAAAGTTATCCAACAATGTAACTCGATGGCCAGAATTTACATAATGCTCGGCTAAATGTGACCCAATAAAACCGGCACCCCCGGTGATTAACACGCGCATGCTCAAACCCTATTTGACAATCGATTTATAAAGGTCAACATGAGCCAAAATCATTCGGTCAACAGAAAAAAGAGAAAGGGCCCGTTTCTTAGCTTGCACCCCCATGGCGTTGCGCTTGTGGGAGTCGATCAAGACCGAATTAAGCGCTGCTGCAATTGAGCCTACGTTTGCGTTGGTGACCATGCCAGTTTCGTGATTCAAAATTACCTCAGAAACTGAGCCCACATCTGTGGCGACAACAGGCAAACCTGCTTGTTGTGCCTCAATTAGAGCAATAGGCATACCTTCATTCACGCTGGTAGAAAGGATTACATCTGATACCCCATAAACATCCTCCGCCTTCACCCATCCAACAACTCTTACATTTGCAGGTGCTTCTTCCATTACTTTTTGTAGTAGATCGCCACCACCAGCGATAACAAAAAGCATGTTTGGAAATACTCGGGCAACATCTAGAGCTAGAAGTGGGTTCTTTACACCTGTGACTCTAGCCACCCAACCGATTATTGGCTTGTTATTGCCCGAAAGTCCAAGATTTTTTTGAGCTTCTTGCCTTGGAGTAATACTCAGTGGAATAACTCCAGGTGGAATACTTACGTATTGCTCTTTAGTCCCAATACGTTTTTTTATCAATTCTTTGCCAACAGTTAAGCCGACTGAAACCAGTTTTGTAGACCTCCTTGCCAAGATTTTTTCAATGAAAATAATAATTCTAAGTCTTAAACCAGAAAACTCAGGATCTGCAAGTAAATGACCATGAAAAGTATGAACTATAGGAACTGAACGCTTTTTTATACGTGTTAAATAACCAGCCTTAAATGTGTGGGTATGAATAATATCCGGTTTAACTTCCGCAATAATCTTTTCGAGCTGTTTATAGGCTTTGTAATCGTTGAAAGGATTAATCGCTCTACCGAGTGCAGGAATACGGAGTATTTGTATAGATTGTGAAGAACGATCCTCTGCTTCCAACCCTTGAACAAAACCTGTTGCTATGAATGTTTCAATTCCATGTTTAGGGAGTTCATTCACAAGTTGTGTTAGATACCGGGCTGTGCCGCCAACATTAAGACGTGCAATTACATGTAAAACGCGCATAATTAGTTGGCTTCATAGCTAGCAACAACCTCTTTTGGATTGCCGATCATTCGTACAAGACCGTCCTCTATCCACACAGCTTTTGTGGCGAGTTCTAATACAGCACTCATGTCGTGGGTAACTAGCACAACTGCCGCACCATTTGAGATTAACTCCCGCAAGCGATGCTTCGATTTCAATCGGAAATCCGCATCGCCCACAGAAAGGACTTCATCCACTAAGAGCACTTCCGGTTGTATATCGGTTGCGGTTGCAAAAGCTAATCGGGCAACCATGCCTGAGGAGAATGTCCGAAGGGGAAAATGCATGTGATCACTAACCCCTGCCCATTCGCCGATCGCATCTATTCTCCCTTTGACTTCCTTAACATTTCGCCCCATTAATGCTGAATAAAAGAGAACATTTTCAGCACCGGACATCTCAGGGTGAAAGCCGGCACCAAGTTCAATCATTGGTGCGATAGCACCTGTAACACTGGATGTGCCCTTAGTTGGGGGAAGAACACCTGCTAAAACTTTGAGCAAAGTAGATTTACCAGCTCCATTGCGCCCTAGAATTGCAACAACTTCAGATTTATCAACAGTAAGTGAGATGTCTTTCAATGCCACATAGTCAATCATGCGAGCTTTACCTTTTATAGCATCGCGGAATAACTCTTTTAGGGAGCTTGATTTGTTAATTAAGACCCGGTAAGTGAGAGTTAGATTCTTAACTTCTATAATTGCCATCAGAGCATGGCCACCGTCCTTGGCCAGAATTTCTTAAAGACGTAGGTTCCAAGTAGAAGAGCACCTATGCTCCAAATCGCCATGTAGATCCAACTAAAAATTGTCGGGCTAGCATTATTAGAAAATGCCCAGCGGAAAGCATCTAGATAACTTGTAAGTGGGTTCCAATGAATTATCTTCTGTATAGTTGGATTCATAATCGAAACTGGGTAAAAAACCGGAGTCAAGTACATTAGTATCAATAGAAGCACGTTAACGATATTTCGTGTGTCATCAAAGCGGATAAACATGATTGAAATCGCAAGACCAAGCCCAGCAGAAAGAAATGCAAGAGAAATTCCAATGACAAAAACGAGAGGTAATGTCCAGGCTATTGACTGCCCGGAAATAAAACACACTAATGCAAGAGGTAGCAATCCGATAACAAAGTTTATTAGTCCAGCGAGTGCGGATGAGACAGCAAAAACCTGCGGAGGAATAAAAATTTTAGTGAGAACGCCAGCATTATTTGCAATAGATTCTGCGGATTGCATCAAGCTTTGATTAAAGAAGGTATATAGCAATATCCCTGCCATCAAATAAGGTGCAAACTGTTGCCCATTTGGTAGACGAGATGCAAATACAAATGAGAATACATACCAAAGAACCAGGCTCGTGAGTATCGGGTTCAAAAGGCTCCATCCGATGCCGATAACACTGCGCTTATAGCGAAGAGTAAGTTCACGATTCACTAGTAAACGAATTAGCTGGGCGTATTTCATAATGCTCAAAGAGTACTTGAAAAAACAAAGACTCGCGCAGTTTGCGCGAGTCTTTGTTTTAGTTAAAGAGATTAGTTAATTGTTTTTTGCTTAAATCGAATAGCCAACTTGTTATAGAGGGCTTTAAGTTGAGCTACTTGCTTAGACAAAGCCATAATTCGAGCAGTTAGATCAATCATGTTCTTATCTGAAGCAGCCTTATCAGCTGCTCGTCCAGCTTTTTCTGCAGCCAAGGCAACTTCTGCAGCGGCTCGCCCAGCTTTTTCTGCAGCCAAAGCAGCGTCGGCAGCAGCCTTATCAGCTGCTCGTCCAGCTTTTTCTGCAGCCAAAGCAGCGTCGGCATCAACAACGTCTATGAAAGTAGATATTTGCCTTATTGCAACTGGGAGACCAACCACGTTTACCGCGTTTATTGAGAGCGAAAGTGCAGTCCTACCCGGAATTGATGGATAAGTTACAGTGAATTCGCTGTTACCTTCAAGATTAGTTGAAGTTGGAGTTGTGGCACTTAAGTTGATTAAAGACAAAGTTGGAGTTACACCTACGACAATATTTCCAAAAACATCAGTAACTTTCGAAGAATATTTGACAATTGTAGATGTGCTTGCAGTTGTAATTGGAAGGAAATTCAAGTTATATGCTGGACCTGCTGTACCCCGAATATAGTATGTAAATGTGCTTCCAGAATTTGAAACAGTAATCGTTCCCAGACCACTTGATTTTGTGAATGCAAAGAATTCAGCAGTAGTTCCAATTCCTACATTGAATGTAGCAGAAGTGGCGCCCGCACCAGAGGTCACTGGATTTAAGGTTGTTGATAAACTTGAAATAATTAGAGCATTTTGTGCAGTTACTGAAACTGAAGTTCCTGCATCGATGCCGCTCATTGAAAATTTGACAGCGTCTGGGCCATCTACCTGATTGTCTGCGGGAACACTCACTGTTGCTGGAGTAGAAGCCACACTTGCTGTGTTGACATTAACGCCATTGATTGACAAGACAATCGAAGGGACAGCATAGGCTGGGGGGTTGATCATAAATGTGCCGATTACCCCAAGACTTACCACTAACGCCGTAAGCTTTTTCTTTTTCATGTTGCCCCATTTCATGTCTTATAAATATGGTCAAAATCTACCTCGTTACGCGCAAATTATGGGGATGACGCAAGCGTGTCAAGATGGATAATTCGGGGTCAAAGATGCTCTGGCAACCGCGCTGATGCTGGTCGGTGGGGATGGGGCTAAGTACTTTACTCAGCCCGAATTAGGGAGGTATCAGATATTTGTAGTTGATCGAAATGAAAATTCTGCGTGGAGCATCTAAAGTGAGCCTCGTGAAAACGCGATTTCCCTCATTTATAGCAATCCTTGTTGGTTTTTCTGCATTGGGTCTTTCGCCTGCGCTAGCTGTTGATGAGCGTGTTATTGATGTTGTTTCAGTTACATGGGCCGGAGCTGTTGCACCCGCTGGTGATGTTAACCAGGTAGCTAAAGTGATTAACACTGAAGTGAACGATGACTGGAAAAAGTTCACAACTCTATACGGTGATACTAAAGATCGGACTATTTCTTTTGTGAGTGGCAAAGTATTAACTGAGCCTATTTCTTTAGTGTCAAAGATGGCATGCTCTGGCGCGGCTGCCTCTGATTTTTTATCATCAATTAAGCCTGAGGCATATAAGCGTTTGGGAATTAGTGATTACTCTGCACGCTATTTAGTTATTATTGCACCAAAAGCTGGTTGTGTTTGGTCAGGTAGAGCACCATTGGGTGGCGCTACGAGTGTTTCAGGAATGTTAGTACTCCATGATTCAGCATCTAGCTATGTCATCACACACGAACTAGGACATACATTTGGTCTTGGACATAGTAATTTCTTGCGTTGTGATAACGCGGCAAATGATGGTGCATGGTCAGACACCTGCAAAGCAGTTGAATATGGTGGAACCATCGATGTGATGGGAAATATTGATACTTCTTCTCCCTTGAATACTTTTCATCAATGGCGGATGGGGTATTTAGATGATTCACAGATTAAACAAGTCTGGCAATCAGAGGTTATAAACCTTGCACCCAGTGATTTTGCAAACGGTATTAGAGCGATCTACATACGAGATGGTAAGGCTGCGTATTGGGTGGAATATCGCAGAAAGTTAGATGGTGTTGGTTATAAGCCAGGTTTGGCTATTTATCGCCTTGACCCACCACCTATTTCCTCCATTGTTTCACCAAATCCAGAAGATTCCTCAGCTGCAGAGTTTGGCTCTGCCTTGGGCACCGATGTGTGGATGCTCAATTTAGATACCTACCAATACCGCGACTCACGCTCTGTTGGTGGCTCCATGACTGCGCTCACTGCAACAACTTATTCTGGCAATGTTTCCTTCAGCGCAGTTGCATCTGAAACTGGGGCGGTTGTAACAATAAAGAAAAAGACTGATGACGTGGCACCTCCTGTGCCACCGGTTATTCCTGTTGATCAGTGGAAATCACCTAATATGACAATCATTAAAGCTGGCTATGAAGATGCAGACACAGCAATTACTGGCTTTGAAGCTCAAATTGGCGGAGTGGTACAAAGCGTGAAAGCCTCACCCATAGATGGTTGGGTGCCTACGTATTTAAGTCCATTCTTAACTCCTAAGACTCTTTATCTTCGCGATCTACCCGAAGGTTCTTACAACTTTGCACTTCGTGCCATAGATATTTTAGGCAATAAAAGTGATTGGTCACCGACAATCAAAGTAGTCATTGACCGGGGCCGCCCTCTTGTGACTAATGACTTTGTAATTAATGCCATCAACAGTAATGAAGTTTCACTTCAATGGGCCGGTGTTACTGACACTGGAAGCGGTATCTGCCAAGTAAATCTTGTTGATGAAGAAGGATTGATGATTCAAAGCTCAAGTGTAAAAAATGCGCCCGTTTTAAGGGTAGGTGCTGGGACGACTCTTGCAGGCACTGCTCAAGTATTTGATTGCATTGGTAATGGCATGAGAGGCGATTTAAGCCTGAGTGCAACATTAGTTGGGGCAGATAAAAGCTCTAAGACTGGCAAATGGAGCCCGGCTGGGGCTGCATATGGCGCAGGAGCCATTAAGTGCATTGGCAAGTGCACTGCATCACTGAGCGTTGCCGGCAAGAACAATGTCTTAGTTGGTGCAGGGACGGCAACCGTTGCAATTGGTAATAAAACAGTTGCCACTATTGCAGATAGTAAGGTGGCAAAGCTGCGCGTGGGAGCAAGTATTGATACTGGTGCGAGCAAAAGAGTTGTGCGAATAAGTGGATCTAACTTTGTTCTCATTGGCCTATCTTCCTTTACAAGTACGATAGGTAGCTTCAAAGAGTTTGATAGAGCTCTTGAAGTAAATGATCCATCCCTTAGTGAAAGTAAGCAAAGCATTTTGGCAAAGTATGGATTTCGCAGTAGTGACTTTGGGCAAGAGTGGACAGTTCTACCTATGCAAAAGGGAACAACCCTTGATGATCCATCGCTAGATTTATGCAATGGTGTGTTTCTCTCAGAAAAAGAGCGCATAGAGCGCCGCCAGGTCACTGCTACTAAGGAAGGAAGTACTTTTGCTTTCCTTTCCACTGAAGTAGTTCGATATTCATCGGCTGCAGCTGCATCTGCTGCGCAAAAAGAGCTAGTGAAAGTATTAAATGACTGCAAAACCAATAAGGGTTACACCGACCCCACTGGCACACTTGTCCCTTATGACTTTAAAACTCTCAGTAACATTCCTGCCGGTGTTGTCAGTGAATCTAATCGAGCATTTGTTTATACAAATATTGATTTAGGTGCAAATACCAGAACCCTGCTTGGTTTTTACCAATTCAACGGGGATATGTTTACAGGCCTCTACGTCATGAATACAGCGGGCTTCACTGACGCTCAAGTAGCTAAGTGGCTAAAAGTGGCCGCCACAATGGCCACTCGACTGAAGGGCTAACACCCCACATATACTCATCCCTGTGAGTATCACCTCGATGCAGTTTGTCATCTTAGGTGTTGCCGCTTTTGCTCTCAGTGGTCTTCTTACAGGACCGGTTCGGGCGCTAGCCATCAAATTAAGTGTTCTGGATCTACCCAACATGGCACGCAAAACCCAACTAGAACCAGTGCCTTACTTAGGTGGGGTGGCAATTGCAATCAGCATTATTAGTGTTACATACGGTGCAATTTTCTACTCTGATAATACGAATACAACTTTTATGTTAGTTACCTATGCGCTTTTGCCTGCCGCTGTTTTAGGTTTGATGGGTCTAATTGATGACATCAGAGGTCTACCAGCGCTGCCTAGACTGATAACTCAAACCGTTGTTGCAACTCTTGTGGCGATCTTTTTACTCAATCGCGATATAAATGCCATGCCATTTGGTAATGAGCTACTTAACAATATTATTAATATTGTTTGGATTGTGGCAGTTTGCAATTCAATTAACTTCTTTGACAACCTAGATGGTGGAGCTGCAGGCAGTGTTGCAGTCTCAACTCTTGGTGTTGCCATTATTGCTGCAAATCAAGGCCAAGAACTAGTGAGTGCACTTTCGGTTGTTACTTGTGGTGCAACAGTGGGGTTTTTACTCTGGAATAAATCTCCAGCAAAAATCTATATGGGGGATGCAGGAGCACTTTTCCTAGGTGTATTAGTAGCCGTCCTAACTATTCGCCTTAATCCTGGAATTACCCCTAAGATTAATTCCATTGCAATTTTGCCGATGCTCCTTGCAATTCCAATCTTGGATACTTGTATTGCAGTCTTTTCAAGGTTGCGCCGAGGGATTTCACCATTTACTGGTGGTAAAGATCATTTGTCTCATCGCTTAATGCGAAAGGGCTTTAGTAAGCGTGGTTCCGTTTACTTGCTATGGGGCATGCAGGCTAGTTTTGTAATGACTGCTTTAGTTGTTTACTCATTTAGCACCACTCTTGGCACACCAGGCGTAGTTCTAGCGGGAGCTTATTGGTTAGGTGCTTTTGTGTGGTTCTGGCGTATTCCATCCAGTGACTAAGCAGAAACCCCATTCAGCTTTTCAACTTCCTCCCCACTTAACTCCACAACCTGAACAATCTCTTCTACCTGCTCCACAGTTCTAGCTGATGCAATAGGAACACTGACGCTTGGTTGAGCACGTAGCCAGGCAAGTGCAACGGCTGAGAGTGAAACATTGTGGTTTTTAGCAACTTCATCCATAACTGTTAGAACTGCGTAGTTCTTATCAGTTGCATACTCTCTGGCACCTGCTGCTCGCTTTGAATCTACTTCA
>Ga0209550_10003363_pt1 | contig 15235 bp, 15 predicted proteins | sample LauGreSuBDMM15SN_2_FD_187567 | JGI IMG/M metagenome (GOLD analysis project Ga0209550, IMG submission 187567) | Freshwater lake microbial communities from Lake Michigan, USA - Su13.BD.MM15.SN (SPAdes) (version 5) | ecosystem: Environmental > Aquatic > Freshwater > Lake | place: Lake Michigan...
ATGGATAAGTATCGTATCCATGATGTCTCAGCTGCAGATGCTGGCAATACAGAAGGCTCAGGTTGATCTCTAGAATTCCAATCACAGATATCTCCCCCGCGGTTTACTTCGGGGGAGAATTTGTTGCGGTAAAGGCGATTGCTAAAGAGAGCATTTCAGTAGCTGCCACAATCATTATTGAAGGTCATGAAACACTTACCGCAGAAGTTTGCCTATACAACGCAAAAGAGAAGATGGTTGATTGCCAACCATTAGTACAGCGCTGGCCAGGAACAGATCGATATGAAGGTCAATTCACAGTTCCAGCTGAAGGTGACTTTTACTTCGTCATTAAAGCATCAAGTACATCCATGTACCGAACCGTGACAGGTGAATCTGAAAAGTATCCGGTTCGAGCAGATCGAGATCGCGCTCTTGTTGGCTCTTGGTATGAATTTTTCCCACGAAGTGAAGGTGCTGTTAGAAATGCAGATGGCACAGTTGTAAGTGGAACTTTTGCAACCGCTACAAAAAGATTACCTGGTGTGGCTGCAATGGGCTTTGATGTCTTATATCTTCCACCAGTTCATCCAATTGGAGTTGCGCACCGTAAAGGCAAGAACAACACCTTAGATGCCAAAGCTGATGACTGTGGAGTTCCCTGGGCGATCGGAAACTCTGATGGCGGACATGATGCGATTAATCCAGCTTTAGGAACGATGAAGGATTTTGAAGATTTCGTAAAAGCTGCAGGTAAGCAAGGTCTTGAAGTTGCCATGGATTTAGCGCTACAGACTTCGCCTGATCATCCTTGGGTTAAGAGCAATCCAGAATGGTTTAACAAGCGGGCAGATGGAACTATCGCATACGCCGAGAACCCACCTAAGAAGTACCAAGATATCTACCCAATCAACTTTGATGATGATTACGAAGGTATCCGCAATGAAGTATTGCGAGTTATTCGTTTGTGGGTTTCCAAGGGTGTAAAGATTTTTCGAGTTGATAATCCGCACACCAAGCCGGTGCACTTCTGGCAGGACTTACTGGCAATTGTGTACAAAGAGAGCCCAGAGGTTGTTTTCTTAGCGGAAGCATTTACCCGCCCTGCAATGATGCACGCATTAGGAAAGGCTGGTTTCCACCAGTCATATACATACTTCACCTGGCGAACAAGCAAGTGGGAGCTCACCGAGTACGGACGTGAAGTTGCACAAGGAACAAGTGCCTTCTTTAGACCAAACTTTTGGGTTAATACGCCTGATATCAATCCATTCCATTTGCAGAGTGGAAACCCAGCGATCTTCGCACTACGTGCAGTCTTAGCTTCTACCCTTACTCCCTCATGGGGAATGTATGCAGGGTATGAACTGTATGAACATCGCGCCTTCAAAGAAGGTGGCGAGGAGTACATGGACTCTGAAAAGTACGAGATCAAGGTTCGCGACTGGGAAGGTGCAGGTAAGAAAGGTTTAACACTTGCTCCATTTATCGCTCAATTAAATGCGATTCGTAAAGCCCACCCCGCGCTGCAAAGACTTCGTAACTTAACTTTCCATGACACAGACTCTGATGCGATCATCGCTTATTCAAAGCGCGAAGGAAAAGATCTTGTACTTGTAGTTGTAAACCTAGATCCAAGCTTTGCTCAAGGAACAACGGTTCATTGGAATATGGAAGCACTTGGTTTTTCCAGTAACGAGTTTGAGGTAAAGGATCTACTTGATGGCTCAACAATGACCTGGAGCCCACACACCTATGTTTCACTTAATCCAACACGTCCTGTTGGAAAAGTCGCCCATATCGTTTCGGTAAAGATCTAACGTGGGCGTATTCTCAAAGCTTTTTAAAGGTCAAGCTAGCAACAGCATTCAACCTGCCTCATTTCTCAACCCTCATTCATCATTAGGTGAGTTAGATCTTTATCTGATCGCAGAAGGTCGTCATGAACAGCTATGGAAAGCACTTGGCGCACAGGTAAAGCGTGATGATTCGGGAGCATTGCTGGGCACTGCTTTTTCTGTCTGGGCTCCTAACGCTCAAGCGGTTTCCTTAATTGGAGATCATAATTATTGGGATCGCAACTCTCACAAAATGCATCGCATCGGATCTTCAGGAATTTGGGAGATCTTTGTCGCTGATATTGGAGTAGGCACAAAGTACAAGTTTGCTATTTGTGGAATTGATGGACGCTGGGTTGACCATGCAGATCCAATGGCGCGAGCAACAGAGATCCCTCCCCTGACCGCATCTGTTGTAGAAGAGTCTGCGTATCAGTGGAATGACAGTTCCTGGCTTGAACAACGCTCGCAGTTTCAATCATGGCGTTCAGCTGTATCTGTATATGAGGTTCATCTCGGTTCATGGAAGATTGGTCTGAGTTACAAGGAACTTGCAACTGAGTTAGTTGAGTACATCCAACAACAAGGATTCACCCACGTTGAGTTCCTCCCGGTTACTGAACACCCGTACGGTCCTTCATGGGGTTATCAAGTGACCTCATTCTTCGCGCCAACATCTCGATTTGGTTCACCTGATGAGTTTAAGTTCTTAGTCGATGCGCTCCACAACGCTGGAATCGGAGTGATCCTAGATTGGGTGCCTGCTCACTTTCCAAAGGATGAATGGGCATTAGCAAAGTTTGATGGAACAGCTTTATACGAACATGCCGATCCTCGACTTGGTGAACATCCTGACTGGGGAACGCTGATCTTTAACTTTGGACGCAATGAGGTTCGAAACTTTCTCGTTGCAAGCGCTTTGTACTGGCTCACCGAGTTTCATATCGATGGATTACGTGTTGATGCAGTGGCATCGATGCTCTACTTGGATTACTCACGCGAAGAAGGTGAATGGTTACCCAATAAGCATGGTGGTCGTGAAAACCTAGAAGCGGTACAGCTGCTTCAGGAAGCCACATCTACCGCCTATAAAACCCATCCCGGCATCATGATGATCGCTGAAGAATCAACTGCTTGGTCAGGTGTTACCGCTGATACATCAGGTGGCGGACTTGGATTTGGCTTCAAATGGAATATGGGTTGGATGCATGACACCCTGCAATATCTGTCTCATGAGCCGATTCATCGCGTCTATCACCACAATGAGATTACATTCTCAATCTTGTACGCCTGGAGCGAGAACTTCATGCTCCCTCTTTCACATGATGAGGTTGTTCATGGCAAGGGTCAATTAGTAAATAAGTTTCCGGGAGATCGCTGGCAAAAGCTGGCAACACTAAGAGCGTTATATGGATTTATGTGGGCCCACCCAGGTAAGAAGTTGTTGTTTATGGGTAGTGAGTTCGCGCAAAATGATGAGTGGAATGAGAGCGCTGGCTTGCAGTGGTACTTAACTGAGTACGCAGAGCACCAAGGTGTTCAAAAAACAGTTGCCGAGTTAAACGCTGTCTACAAATCAACCGCTGCCTTGTGGGAGAAAGATACAAACCCTGAAGGATTTACCTGGTTGGTTGGAAATGATGGAGCTGCAAATGTGGTGGCCTTTGCTCGCTGGGATGATTACGCATCAGCTCTCGTGAGCGTTACCAATTTTTCACCGGTTCCTCATGAGAATTACCAACTTCCCTTTCCTAATGCGGGTATCTGGTGCGAGGTGTTAAACACCGATGATGTTAGCTTTGGCGGAAGTGGTGTCAGTAATGAGCCAGTTATTGTCGGTGCTTCTCAAATCGCTTCGGTAAGAATCCCGCCACTGGCGACGATTTGGTTTAAGCGCTCTTAAAGATCTTTGCGAAGTATGGAACGGTTAACAACATAACCGCCGGAATGAGCAGCGCTATGGTCAATGATGTTGCTTGAGCGGTCCAAGCAATTACCCATCTGACTACAAATACCAAGGCGATGTTAATGACGCCAATTTGCCCGATAACCACGCTAGATGGGAACTTTGAGCGTGTATTTGCCGCGTTCATGACAGATGGCCCTAGGAATGAGGAACCTAAGCCTGCGACTGTAAAGCTGATTGAAAGAATGACAATAACTAGGGTTGTATTTGAAGTTCCCACAATGCTGACAGCGATGATTCCCGCAATAAATGAAAGACCCGATAGTAAAGATGCTCTAACAACCAGATAATCAATTGAATACCTCGGTAGGAGATTGTGTAGGTTTAAACGTCCAACGATCATTGCGAGCGTAAAGAGGATGTATGGAAGAGTATGAATTCCTCCAACAATCTTCATATCCTCTTTGACATAAATTGCAGCCCAGTCACTGACCGCATACTCCAGCATGATCACCAAGAGCAATGCAGCTGAAACTTGTCTATCGATGGTAAATCCCTTAAACATATCGCGAGCTCGATGCTCTGAATCCGGGTTGAGATCTGCCTTTACTAAATTTGGAGAAATCCTGTGAATAATCATGGACATCGCAACAAAGCAGAAGGCAGAGAGAAAGTTTGTGTAAGTATCTAAAGCCACACGATCAACAAGTAAGCCTGCGATGATTGAGGAGATTAGGGCACCACTACTCCAAAAACCGCTCAGCAGCGTAATGATCTGCTTCTTTGTTCTATCTTGATAAAAGAAACCTTGAGAGTTGATAGAGATGTGAAAAGCTGAAATTGCCCCGCCTTGAATGATGATGAAAACTAAGAAGAGCAGACTCGATGTACTGTGAGTTAAAAACACCAAACTGGTTGCAAGTAAAAATGCCCCAAGGTGAAGCATCCACCGTGCGCCATACTTGTGTACTAAATGGCCGACAGTTAAGAGCGCCACCAAGTTTCCGATTGCTCCCATGCTGACCAAAGAGCCAAACTCTCCATTAGTGAGTTTGAGATTTGCCTTTACTTCAGGGAAGCGAGGCACCCACGACATGATCAAAAGGCCAAAGAGGAAGAAAAGCCCCTTAATAAGGTTGAGTTCATGCTCAACATTGATGGTTTTTCTCAAAATAGTGCACTAGCAAGCTCTTTACGAGCTGCCACCAAACGAGGATCACTGGGATCAACTAATGCAAAGAGATTAAGGAGATGATCCTTCACCTTGGAGCGATCATCACCTGTTGTTGCACGTACCGCGTGCAGTAACCGTGTGAATGCCGCCTCTACCCCACCATTAACAATCTCCACATCAGCTGCCTTTAACTGCAAGGCGATATCTCCAGGATTGTTGGTGGATTCATCGATAACTTGGTTGAGATCTAAACCTTCAGTACGCATGAGCAACTGTGTCTGTGCTAATCCTAGTTTTGCAAGGTTTTCAGATGGTTTGCGAGAAAGCCACTTCTTGTAAGCAGCCTCTGCTGCTAGATAATTTCCTGCCTCTAACGCTTCCATCGCTTCAATCTCTTCTGCTTCCATCTGTTCAACAGGTGCTTGTCCGACACCTTGTTCTGATGCAAGTGTTAAAACCTTGTCGAGCACCATGCGCACTTGTGCTTCAGGGTAAGCCTGCTCAAAAAGCGGAACCATCTGTTCTGCAATAATTGCAACCGCATATGGAACGGTTTTGGTCTGAAAGGCTTGAGCCACTTGAGGATGCGCTTCAATATCAACGCGTGCTAGAGCAAAGGCTTGCTTGTAATCTCCTTCTAGCTTTCCTAAAAGTTTCACCATCTCGGCAGACTCTGGAGATCTAGGTGACCACATCAAAACAATTACTGGGCGAACCAGAGATAGTGGAAGGATTTCAGAGCTCAAATTCTCGACCGAAACTTCGATACCTGGCATCGGAATTGAAGGATCCACCTTTGGCTTAGTTAAAGAACTTAAATCAAAGGCTTGCCCAAAGTTAGGTGGCAAACTCATGTTGCCATCCTATCTATTCAATAACTATGTCTACGCCTGAGTCGCGGCGTAATGGCAAGATTTCAGCACAGTAATCATCGGTGGCAGCTTCTAAACCGACGTCATAGCCTGCTTTTTCACTCAAATACCAGCGATTTTCAAGGATTTCATGGAACATCTGGGCTCGCTCTACTCGCCCTCTCATGTGATCGGGAACTCTATTGATTACCGGCTCAAAGACTTCATAGATCCACTTCTTAGCCATCTCTTGAATGGGAATTCCCATCTTGTTTTCACGTGCGTTATATCTATCAAAGGAAGCAAGCAGTCGCTTAGCCTGCAACTCTTCTGCATCTAAACCAACTAATTCACGTAAGCGCTGTGTGTGATATCCAGCGGCGACTAGCTTTGGCTGGAATGAAATCATTTGTGTATCACCATCGATGGTAATTGCAACCTCTTCAACAGCAAATCCAAGATCATGAAGTTGGCGCATCGCTCTTTCAACTGCGTGACGATCCTTTGGATCTAGTAATTGTCTTTCCTTAAGAGCGGCCCAAATTCGACGATAACGTCGAATAACCGCTTCAGATGCACGAACAGGATCCATACCTGGGTAAAGAACTCCAGATAAAGCAAGATCCTCAAGTTCTGCCGCTACGTTGAAGTGAACGATATCTAAATCATGTTCACGTTGGCCATCACTCAAAGTTTTCTGGAACTCGCCAGTTTCTGCATCCACAAGATAGGCGGCAAAGCCCTCTGCATCTCGGCGGAATAAGGTGTTTGAGAGTGAACAATCTCCCCACCAAAATCCCAATAAATGTAATCGGACTAAAAGCAAAGCTAAAGCACTTGCCATCGTTGTAATCTCATGGGCGGTAACCGCTCCAGATAAGAGCACTCGATACGGCAAGGAATATGGAAGGAAACGAGTAACGATTGCACAAGGAAGCTCTTCGCCATTTGCATCGACTCGACCTTCAACAACAGCAACTTGTTCAACACATGGAGCATTCAGGTGTGAAAGCTCGCGAAGAATTTTGTACTCGCGATTTGCAAACTCGGAAACCGTTTCTTTCACCGCATAGACCTCGGCATCAGGGTCATTACTGGCCCGAACCAAACGCACAATATGTCGTGAAATTCCGCGCTTTTCAGCAAGGGCTGGATCCTCAGGCCACTCTTCAAGGGGCAGGTGCCAGGGCAGGCCGGTAACAGCAGCGATCTCTTCGCCTAAGCCTGTAATGCGCAATGCCATGCTCGTATTCTCTCGTATAAATGTGTCGGGAACATGAACACCACGTCTCTATAAGAGTGATCTATGCACTTTAGAATGCTCCTATGGCTATTTCACAGCGCATTAAGAAGGCAGCTACTCGACCAGCAAAGGCAGAGAAGGTTGCTGCTGATTACGGAACCATGGGAGCTCCTATCAATCGGGCTCACCCCTTTTACTTTGGGTTTATTGCAACCTTGGGTGCGCTTACTGCCATTTTATTGATGCGTGCTCTTGCGAGTGTGAGCCAGATATTTGTTCTCATTCTTATCGCACTGTTCTTAGCAACTGGCTTGAATCCAGCGGTTGAAGCGCTGCGAAAGCGAAACCTATCTCGTAACGCTGCAGTTACCGTTATTTTCTCTTCGGTAATTCTCTTTGTGATCTTCTTTTCACTAGTAGTTATTCCTCCAGTCATAAGCCAGGGAACCAATCTCATTGAATCAGCGCCCCAACTACTCCAAGATTTAATGAAGAATGAAACGATCAACCAACTGAATACTCAGTACGGAATTATTGATACCTTGCAAGAAAGATTGAAATCAGTAACTTCAGATGGAACCTTGTTGATTTCAACATTTGGCGGCGTTATCGGAGTTGGAAAATCTGTACTTTCCGGGTTCTTTACCGCTCTTACCATTTTGGTTTTGACTCTTTACTTCATTACTTCTCTTCCTCAAGCAGTAAATCTTGGGCTTTCACTAGTACCAGCAAGTCGTCGTGACCGAGTTGGGTTGCTAACAAATGCTGTTATCGCCCGAGTAGGGTCATTTGTTGGCAGCCAGATCTTGATTGCTGCTATGGCTGCTGTATTTGTCACAATACTCTCAACAATTCTTGGGCTTCCTTCACCCTTTGCAATAGGCATGTTTGTTCTCGTTGCAGCTCTTATCCCTCTCATTGGTCACTTTATTGGAGCGGGAATATTTACCTTGATTGCCCTGTCTCAGTCTTTGGTAATCGGCATTGTTGCTTTTGTCGCTTACGTTGTATACGTACAAATCGAAAATTACGTAGTGACTCCCCGCATAATGAAGCGAACACTCTCAGTACCAGGTGCGGTAACAATTATCGCTGCCTTGATTGGTTCATCACTTCTAGGATTAGTTGGCGGATTGCTCGCTGTGCCTGTTGCGGCATCAATCATTTTGATTCTCGATGAAGTTGTTATTCCCCGAGCAAATAAGGCTTAAAACTCAAGCGGAAGGGTTGTAGGAACGCCGCTTACAATCGAAACTATCTCTGATAGAACTCGATGCACAGCAGGTTCTCCTACCCATAAGTGCTTAGCCTCATCCACAGCAACAATCTTCATTGTTGGAACAATCGAAAATCTCTTTCGCGCAGCTTCAGGCTGCAAATAGTCATCTAGTTCAGGCACTAACGCTGTTATTGGGCGAGGATCTGTATTCCAATACTCAAGCTGTTCAACTGTTGTGGTGCGCAATGGTGGACTTAGAAGGATCAGTCCTTTATGTCGAGAATCTTTTGCATGCTGCAAGGCCAGGTCGGTACCAAATGACCACCCAGTGACCCACACATTCTCTAACTTCAAAGTGTCAAAGCAGTAACGCAACATCGCTTCGACATCAAACCGCTCCGACTTTCCATTATCAAAGTTACCCGTACTGCTTCCGGCCTCACTTGTTGTTCCTCGAGTATTGAAACGAACAACTGTTATGCCAGCCATCGCGGGCAACCTGTTGGCCGCCTTTTTGTAGACATGGCTATCCATCATTCCGCCTGCAGTAGGTAGTGGATGCAAGCATAAAATCGCACCTTTTGAAGCTCCTAATGGGGCTGCGACTTCTCCGATCAGATCTACGCCATCCTCCGTAACTACATGAAATGGAGTTCTCGTAGCATCAAAGACACTGCTTGGACGTACCGTCTGACTCATGCTTCAAATCCTATCGATACAGGGCTAGGCTTGATGACATGGCAAAAACATTTAACTCATTTAATCCTTCTAATGGAGAGGTGGTTGGGCGCTACCCAATCTTCACTTCCAAGCAGGTCGCTGAAGTTGTTGATCAGGCACACAAGGCATCTGAAGGTTGGATTAACCAGGGGTTCAATGGCCGAAAGAAAACTTTGCTCGCATGGAGCAACTACATCATCAAAAATATTGAGCAGATATCCGAGTTAATCTCTTTGGAAACGGGAAAGCCGCTGAGTGATTCTCGATTAGAAGTCTCTAATGCCGTTAACCATATTGGCTGGGCTGCACGCCATGCAGAGGAGATCATGCGCACTTCACACCGTGCACCAGGTGCGCTTATGGCAAACATGGCAGCAACTGTGGAGCGTTCTCCACTCGGTGTTGTTGGTGTGATTGGGCCATGGAACTACCCAATCTTCACTCCTATCGGTTCAATTGCATACGCCTTAGCAGCTGGAAATACAGTTGTGTTTAAGCCAAGTGAGTACACCCCTGGTGTTGGAATGTGGATCGAAGAAAGTTTTAATGCCGTAGCTCCAAATGCAGGTATCTTCACAACAATTACTGGTTTAGGCGAGACTGGAAATGCACTCTGTACTTCGGCAATTAACAAGCTTTCTTTCACAGGCTCAACACGCACTGCAAAGTTAGTTGCTGCCGCATGTGCAACCCAAATGACACCTGTTGTTTTGGAATGTGGTGGAAAAGATCCTGTAATCGTGGCATCCGACGCAAACATCGACCGTGCGGTAGATGCAACGATTTGGTCAGCAATGGCCAATGCTGGGCAATCCTGTATCGGTGCAGAGCGCGTCTATGTTGATGAGAGAGTTGCCGATACCTTCATTGAAAAGGCAATCGCTCTAGCATCGACACTTAAAGCTGGCGCACCTGGTGAAGGAAATTACGGTGCTTCAACCATGCCTTCTCAGATCGGTGTGATTACATCCCACATTAAGGCAGCGATTAAAGATGGTGGAAAGTTTGCCTACGGAAGTTTGAAATCTGTTCAAGAGCCCTTTGTACAACCAGTTATCTTGGTTGATGTTCCAGAAAGTTCAGCTGCGGTTCGTGAAGAGACATTTGGTCCAATCATCATTATTAACCGCGTTAAATCGATGAGCGAAGCAATTGCGCTATCTAATAACTCTCGCTATGGCTTAGGTGCAAATATCTGGTCAAAGCGACAAGGCAAGAAGATTGCCTCACAGCTGCAATGTGGAATGGTTGCAATCAACTCCACATTCTCCTTTGCCGCTATCTCATCTGTTCCATTTGGCGGCGTGAAGGACAGTGGTTATGGCCGAATTCATGGTCCCGAAGGTTTACTGGAGTACACCTATGCGCGCACTGTTGTGAGAACACGAGTTAATCTGCCATTAAGGATTTTAAGTTTTAAGCGCACACCAGGTACTGATCGTCTTATCGTTAGAGCATCAAAGGTATTAAAGGGACGTTTAGGTTAAGTTCTAAAGTTAAGTTGATTAGAAACGCGGCGCGTTTCGAGTACGTTCTGTATTTGGGCGACGCTTATCTTTCTTTGCCCAACAAGCTGTATGCCAATGACGACGTCCATCTTCATCGTAATCTTTCCAAGCAACAACATGTGGAGTTGCCAATGGAATCATTTGGTCGCAGCCAGGGCAGCGATAAGGTTTTGTCGATCCTGAGCCGGTCAAACGTCTGACAATATAAACACCATCGCTGTGTTCTTCAACGCTCTCACCTGTAGAGGCGATGTTGATCTCCCGAGGTTCCTCAGGCTTTTGTCGCTTCTTTGGGTAATTTCTACGCGGGCTCACAGGTGTATTTTCTCATAGTAAAGTAACCATATGAGCCTCATCGAAGTAAAAGGCCTCACTAAACATTATGGTGATGTTCATGCCGTGCGGGGGTTGGATCTAACAATCGAGCAGGGCGAGATCTTTTCGATATTAGGCCCCAATGGTGCTGGCAAGACAACTACAGTAGAAATTCTTGAAGGATTTAGAACACGCGATTCTGGAACTGTTTCAGTTTTAGGTTTTGACCCCAGCACAAGGGGCCATCAATCACGAGAGTGGCGAGACAGAATCGGAATCGTTTTACAGACATCCTCCGATGCTGGCGATTTAACTGTTATTGAAACAATCACCCACTTCAGTGGCTACTACTCAAAGCCAAGAGATGTTGATGAGGTTATTCAATCTGTTGGTTTACAGGAAAAGCAGGATGCACTGATCCGTAATCTTTCTGGTGGCCAACGCAGACGGCTTGATGTTGCGCTTGGAATTATTGGAAACCCTGAACTTCTCTTCTTAGATGAGCCCACAACTGGTTTTGATCCTGAAGCTCGACGAGCATTTTGGTCATTGATTAAGAAGCTACGCACAGATGGCGCAACGATTCTGCTTACCACCCACTACTTGGATGAGGCTGAGGCGTTGGCTGACCGAGTTGCAGTGATCAATAAGGGTGTAATTGTTGAGATCTCGACCCCTGCCGAACTCGGTGGAAGATCTACCTCACAAGCCACAGTGCAATGGCGAGATGGCGACCAGATTAAAGCTGAAAAGACAGATAATCCAACTGCTTTGGTTTCATCACTATCAACCAGATTCAATGGCGAGGTACCTGAGTTAATCGTCACCCGCCCATCTCTCGAGGATATCTACCTAGAGATGATTGGAGGAGTTGATGAATAAGATTCCTAGCGCCCTTCAATTAGGTATTCGACGTGGTGGCTTAGAGATTAGACAGTTTGCGCGTCAACGTGAATCTGTTGTCTTTACCCTCTTGTTTCCAGTGATATTGCTAGCCATCTTTGGCTCCGTATTCCAAGACACTATTGCACCCGGTGTCACCTTCTCTCAATACTTTGTAGCGGGCATGATCGCATCAGGTCTTGTTAACACTGGTTTTCAGGCATTAGCTATCACTATCCCGATGGAGCGTGATGTAGGTGCATTGAAGCGATTACGTGGAACTCCAATGCCGGCTTCTAGTTACTTTATTGGCAAGGCAATTTTGATCTTTGTCAGTATGGTTATTCAGATTCTGCTGCTTCTAGGTTTTGGTGTTGCGTTCTTTGGATTAGATATGCCAACTGATTCAAGTAAGTGGCTAACATTTACCTGGCTGGTTCTGCTTGGAAGTGCATGTTCTACCGCACTTGGAATTGCATTTTCTATTGTTCCAAAGAGTGGGCGTGGTGCTTCAGCTGTTGTTTCACCAATAGTGATTATCTTGCAGTTCTTTAGTGGTGTGTTCTTCGTTTTTACTCAACTACCATCATGGATGCAACAGGTTGCCGCAATCTTCCCGTTGAAGTGGCTCACACAAGGTATGCGATCTGTATTTCTGCCTGACTCCTTTGCCTCGCAAGAGGTTGCAAAATCTTGGGAGCTTCCAACTACCTTCTTGGTATTGGTCATTTGGCTCATCATTGGAGTCTTTTTTAGCGTGCGTAAGTTCAAGTGGGATCGCGATTAAGAAGGTTATTGCACTTGTTCTGGCGCTGGCAGTTATAGCGCCAGCGGCTCACTCTGCGCAGAGCTCAACAGTTGCAGCACCAAAGAAGGCGAAGATCACTCCATCTCCTTCTCCTGCTTGGCCGCCCAAAGGATTCATTAAGAGCAAAGATGGCAATACCTTCGCCAAGATTCCGACCTCAAAAGAACTTGTTGGATTAGCTTCAAATGACAAGGTGCTAACCCGCGCACTGGCACGCAAGATCGATGATGTACCTGTTTGTGAGAAGTTTTCATGTGGCGCGGTACAAGTTGCCTCATTAACTGGATGTACCTGGTGGGTAGTGACCGCAACTGTTCGTGGGGTTGTTTCAGCGGAGGATAGAACCCAGAAAGTTTTTGGAACGGTTAGAACCACTTACCCAGAAACTGGCGCAAAGAAGTACGCGACAATTTTGATTGTTAGCCAAGAGCCAATCGAGTTAGAACACTCTGTTTCAAACATTAAAGCCTCATGCCGAAAGGATGTTCCTCAGGAAAAAGTTCCGGGAACAACCTACACAGTTACTCCCTAGCGATTAGCTCCTGGTACCCACAGCTGATCGCCGATCTCTTTATTTGCATAACGAGCAAGCACAAACAGCAAATCAGAGCAACGATTTAAATACTTAGCTGTTAATGGATTAACTCCCCCACCAAATGCATGGATCGCAGCCCAAGTGCAACGTTCTGCGCGGCGAACAACTGTGCGCGCAACGTGAAGATGTGCAGCAGCTGGTGTTCCGGATGGCAAAACAAATGAACGAAGAGATTCTAAATCAGCGTTGTACTTATCGATCTGCTCTTCCAAGTAAGTAACTTGTGACTCAAGAACACGTAGTGGCTCAAAAGCTGGAGAATCAACAACAGGAGTACACAGATCTGCACCCACATCAAAAAGATCATTTTGAATTCGCACCAATAGTGCACGCATATCTTCTGTTAAGCCATCGGTTGAGAGAACAACGCCGATTGTTGAGTTAGCCTCATCAACCGTTGCATACGCTTCAAGACGTGGGTCATTTTTTGAGGTACGGCTCATGTCGCCTAGAGATGTTGTTCCATCATCGCCAGTCTTTGTGTAAATGCGCGTTAAATTAACCATGTGCTTACCTTATAAGTAGACTGCACCTATGGCATCCCACGATCGCTTCCGCATTGTTGGCGGAACCTCCCTACGCGGAGAAGTCTCTGTGACAGGTGCCAAGAACTCAGTTTTAAAGCTTATGGCAGCCTCTTTGCTGGCTGCTGGAACAACAACTATTAGAAATGTTCCAGACATTGCCGATGTCGACATCATGGCCGATCTCTTGACCCGCCTTGGTTGCACAGTTGTTCGCGGTACAGATCTGGTCACAATTACCGTTCCTCAAGAGCCAGCACACCGTGCTGATTACGACCTTGTACGAAAGATGCGTGCCTCGATCAATGTGTTGGGTCCCCTTGTTGCACGTGTAGGTCTTGCCGATGTGGCACTTCCTGGTGGCGATGCAATTGGATCTCGTGGCTTAGATTTTCACATCAAGGGGCTTGAATCACTAGGTGCAAAGGCCCATATTGAACATGGATATGTCATCGCAGAAGCTCCCAACGGATTAGTTGGCGCACCAGTTGAACTGGATTTCCCAAGTGTTGGTGCCACTGAAAACATCATGACCGCTGCGGTGCTAGCTAAAGGTGTAACAACAATTGATAACGCAGCTCGTGAGCCGGATATTGTCGATCTTGGAGAGTTCCTGATTTCAATGGGTGCAAAGATTGAAGGTTTAGGATCGCCTCTCATCACAATTACCGGCGTTAAGGTACTGCAACCAACTGATCACACAACAATTACAGATCGCATCATCACCGGTACCTGGGCATTTGCCGCAGCCATGACTCGTGGAGATATCACCATTCATGGTGCTCGACCTGAACATCTTGAACTTCCACTAGAAAAACTCGCTTCTGCTGGTGCGATCATCACATCTACTGCAGATGGAATTCGCGTAAAGATGGATTCACGCCCTCAAGCAATTGATGTTGCAACACTTCCCTACCCAGGTTTTCCTACCGACTTACTTCCAATGGTTATCGCCCTCAATGCAATCGCTGAAGGCCATTCCTTGGTAACTGAAAATGTTTTCGAATCCCGCTTCATGTTTGTCAATGAACTCAGCCGCTTAGGCGCGCAGGTAAGCGTCGATGGCCATCACGCCTCAATTACAGGCGTACAGGAGCTCTCTGGCGCACCTGTTGAAGCCCACGATATCCGCGCAGGTGCAGGTTTAATTCTCGCCGCATTAGTTGCAGAGGGTGAAACCACTGTAGATCAGGCTTTCCACGTCGACCGCGGCTATCCCAACTTCGCGCAACAGTTACAAAGCCTTGGAGCTCAAGTCACCCGCGAGTAAGTCCGGAAATAAAAATAGATTTTCAGTTTCGAAAAGAGTGTAGTTGCTTCTGCGATTCAAAGAGCAATTTTTAGTGGAAAAAAGTGTGTAGTTGCTTCTTCATCTTTTTGGAACTAGAAAATTGCTCGCTTTAGTTGACGGACTCCGTAAGAATTGAAACGCGGTTGTTTGCAACTGATAGGAAACCGCCAGAGACTTTGAACTCTGTTGCCTCTCCATTGGTGCCGTGGATTACAACCTGGCCGTCGACAAGTACTCCAAAGAGCGGTGAGTGATTGCTCAGAATTCCGATATCACCCTCGATGGTACGAGCAGAAACTGAAGTAGCTTCGCCCGACCATACACGCGCTGTTGGAGATACGAGTTCGACCTTAAGTGTCATGATCTATTACTTCGCCAAGCT
>Ga0209550_10003364_pt1 | contig 15235 bp, 8 predicted proteins | sample LauGreSuBDMM15SN_2_FD_187567 | JGI IMG/M metagenome (GOLD analysis project Ga0209550, IMG submission 187567) | Freshwater lake microbial communities from Lake Michigan, USA - Su13.BD.MM15.SN (SPAdes) (version 5) | ecosystem: Environmental > Aquatic > Freshwater > Lake | place: Lake Michigan, USA...
GGTCGGGCCGGTCCGCGATACCGCGAGGCGCGCGTTGCGAGAGCCGAGACCCTCCGCACCGGCGTGCGTGCCGTACGCGCGCCCCCGGTCGGTACGGTTGGTACGGTGTACACTGTACTGTGGGGACCGGACCGTGAGGGGTCCGGTCGATCGATTTCGATATAAAATCTCGATGCTATACGCACCGCCGCGGCCCGGTCACGCGTCGGGCGGTCGGGTGGTAACACGTTTATCTAAATACTCAAGCGCGAGCTTCGAAGAGGATCCAGAACGGAATTAAACGCGCACACCGGACAGACGACAGTTTGGCTGGTTCAGCCCTGAGCGCGGTCTCGGGCCGCGGCACGAGGCGGCACACACGCACACGCAATGCCACGGCACGTTTTGACCCGCCGGGGGCGAGCTCTGCGCACATTGTGCCAGCGGCGGATGATGCCGGTGCCTGAGTGCTGAGATCGAGCGGACCTCGCTCACCCCCGCCACGACCGCGCTCAACGTGGAGCAGGACCGGCCGCGGGTTCAAGGTTACGGCCCAAGGTGCATGGACCGACGCCACAACAGTAATCAATCTACACGGCACAAGCGTACACGAGAGCTGCATGCAGCATGCAAGCCCAATCAAAGTGCGCTCGCTCACCTCGATGCGCCAGTGACCCCGTTGTAGCCAACAAGGAAATCGTTGTAGTCGCGCGTCGCATCGTCAGGCGGTGCAGTCTCGTCCATCTCGTCAAACATGACCTCGGTGATCCGATCGACCCACGCCTCCGAGGATGACTCCTTAGGGCGCAGGATGTACTTATGGCGGCTCGTCTGGATCTCGAAACCATCGCTCAGGTCGTCGTCGACGAAGCCCTCTTTGAGCGCTGCGGGGATCTCGACCGCGACATCCTCCTCGTTGAGGGTCACCTGCGCCTGCATCAGGTCGATCGCCTTGCCGCGGATGCGCTTCTCGAAGGGGTCGACGAAGCCCGTGTTGGGCTGAAAGTGCACCACGTGCTTCGTGCGCAGGAGAATGAAGTACTCGAGCTGCCATTCAGCCTTCTTCGGTTTCTTGGGCGTCTTGCCAGGTGCCACCTTTGGCGGCACCATGTCGATCACCTTCATGAGCATGTGGCCCGAGTGCGCGATGTCGTCGTATTCGAACATCTGAGGCGCGTCCGTAATCTCGTCCATCAAGTGCTCACCGCCGCCGTCTGCCCCCGCGCCCGTGGGCGCCGTGCCGCCCGCCGCGCCACCCAAGGGCGCGTTCGGGTTGATTCCGAAGACAGTCGTGGGCGCGATCGCCTGCCCAAGGTTTGCCAGGAAGCGGTCGAGCAGTCCGATCTCATCCTGCGCCATGTCGTTCGTCTGCTTGTACTCCTCGATGGCCTGCTTTATGATCGACTTGGCGCCCTGCGGGATGTTGATCGTGAAGGCGCTCTTGTCGTTCGGGTCGATGGGCGCGCGCTTGGAGACGACGCGCGGGCCGTATGCGAGCGCGGAAAGCTGTGGCAAGCCCGCGCCACCCCCGCCGCTCCGCGAATCTGGCCCGCTCTGCTGCTGCGCCGCCTGCCGCTGCTGCATTGGAATCCCTGGGGCCATCGAGTGGCGTGGGTTGGTCTTGGGTCTGGGCCCGCTCTCACCCCCGCCCCCGCCAGTGGCCGCCGCGCCGCCCCGCAGCTCCTGCCGCGTCACCGGCTGGGTCGCCTTGGTCTCCGGCTGCTTCGTGCACGTCGCCGCGAGGATGTTATGAATCTCGGACGAGCTCAGCTTCTCAGCATTCTTCTTCTTCTCTTCCTCGATCTTCTGTTTACGGGCAAAGATTCCCTTTTTGAGCACACTCTGCGCGTGGATCTTCTTCTGGCGCTCAATCTCGGCCAGGCGCGCCCTCTCCCTGTCGCGAAATTGCTTCAGCTTCTTGATGCGCCGGCGCCAGATCCACTTGCGTACAGCGTTTTGCACTTTGACCCTCGCCTGTTTACGACCTTGGAACTCCTGGATCTTTTTGACGAGGATCGGTACCATCTCGTCCAGATTGGCGTCCTTGAGCTCCTCGAGAAAATTCGCCTTGCCACTGCGCATAAAGATCTTGTACATGCCTAGCTGGTAGTCTTCCTTCGTCAGGCCGTAGGCGAGCGCAATCGCCTCGACAAACTCCGACGGCGGCAGCGCCTGCACGAAGTCGGGCATAAACGACTTGTATCGCTCGTGGATGGATGCGTATGGGATGCGGGACGGGAAGCCGCGCTGCATGAGCTCGACCGCCTCCAGCGTGCCCGAGCACTTGAGCTGCGTGAGCACGAACGCGCCATAGAGCAGGTTGGGTTTGAGCTCGTTGTTGGGCTTGATGCACCGGATGAAGTGCGCGTCAGTCGATTCGAGCGCGTCGAGCAGCTTCTTGAGCGAACCAAGGAAGCCCTTCGAGACCGTCTGCTGAACCTGGGGTTTATTCGCGGCGCCGGCGCCGGCCTTCGAGCCCTTGGCGTCCTCGTCCTTCTTGGCTATGAAATCCCTGATCAGCACCTTCTTCGATTTCGTAAGAAACTTTTCGTAGTCCTCCGAGAGCTTGTCGTTGTTCTTGTCGAGCCAGCCGAGCACCGAGTAGGTCACGTCGCCTGCAAAGTGCTTGAGGACGAACGCCTCCTTGTCCGAGAGTCCCTTGGCGGCGCCCTTGCCACCACCGCCCGCCTTGGGACGGCACAAAATCTTCGTGCGTGCGTGGTTCTCGTGCAGCGTGGTGGCGAGGGTCTCATCCGTCGCCTTGGGCGCCTTGCACACGGAGTCGAGCGCGGGGAAGATGCCCTTATCCTTGCCCTCGCAAACCTCGATAATTGCCGAGTTGTCCGTGTACGTGATCGCCTCCCACCTGATGCCGTCATTCTTGTATGCGAGCTCCTCCGCCTTGAAGACGGCACGCAGGAAAAAGTTTTGGAGCTTCTCGTTCGCAAAGTTGATGCACAGCTGCTCGAAGGAGTTGACTTCGAAGATCTCGAAGCCGAAGACGTCGAGCAGGCCGATGAAGTCAAGCCCAGGCGCCAACGCGGTGCCGAGCGACTCGTTAATGCGCACCACCAGGACGTCAAAGAGCCGCTGGTAAATCGTCTTGCAGAAGGCATCGCGGCCCAGGACCGCCTTCTTGGGGTCCTGTTCGATGGTGTAGCTCTCGGTCTTGCTCACTTTGAGCGTGGCCTTGAGGAGCGCCGCCTCCATGTCCGAAGCCGACGTACCAAGCAGCGACGCCGCGAGCGTACACACATCCGGCTCTGAGATGTAGGATGCAGCGTCGTTGTCCTCGTCGCCAAACGTGAGGTTGCCGAGCGCGAGGATGGCCGCCACCAGCTCCTGGACCTCGCGGTTCTCCGTCCCAGTGACGCCAATGTTGCGCAAGGCGTTGACAAGGCCGCCGTACTCCTCTTGGTCGTTCACATGCGGGATCGTCAGGCAGCCTGAGCGCTTAAGCAGCCGCGCCCACTCGGGTTCACTCGAGGGCAGCAAGCGTGCGCCACAGAGCACGTGGTAGAAGATATGATAGTTGCGCTCACCGCTTGCCGTGGTGGCGACGACGCGCGACTTCTCGAGCAAAAAGGTCTGCACTTCCGCGCCCACGAGCCTGTGGCGATCGTTGAATCGCATCGTCACGAACTTGCCGAAGCGCGAAGAGTTGTTGTTGCGCACCGTCTTCGCGTTGCCGAGGGCCTCGAGCACTGGGTTCGATTCGAGGATGCGCGTGGCGAGGTCGGAGCTCTCATCGCATGCGCGCCAGACCAGGTAGTTCATGCACTGCTTGTTCACCTCCGTCTTGCCGGCGCCAGACTCGCCCGACACCACCAGCGACTGCGGCTTCTTCTGCTTGATCAGCTGCATGTACGCGGCCTCTGCCATCGAGAACGTGTGCGCCGGCCGGTCCGGGTGGCCCACTGGGTATTTCTTGGCCTTCCCCATGAGATCCGGTGTGTACAGGCGCTCAATATATTTGAACGGGTTGATGGCCACCAGGATCGGTCCGACGAATGTGTAGATCTCGTCGAGGGCGTACCGCTCCTTGGAGTTGGCCAGTAGTGTCGCATCCGAGAGGTGCAACAGCGCGGTGTGGTCACTCTGGTGGTGCCCCACCGGGTTGGCTGGGAAGAAGAGATCCGTCTCATATTTGTCGCCCGTCTCAGTCTCGATCTGCGCAAACTTTCCTGCGATACCCTTGAGCGTTGCGATCACGAAGACATCGGGGTTCTGCACATCCACGTCCCGCACCCACACCTTGCTTCCAAGCTTGAGGCCGCCTTTTTTCTTGGGCTCCGAGTCGCCCATGCTGCGTCAACCGCTGTTTGGAGGGTGTCTGGACTGATTGGAAGCTAGCGCCCGCAGCACTCAGCAGGAGCCACAGCGCCTTGTCAATTTTCGTGCCTCCTGCAACCAAGCGGAAGTTCTGTGAGGGGGGGATTTAATTGGGTTTCGCCGTCAGGTTTCAGCAGCGAGTACCCATTCGTTACAAGCGTACAGCCGCGACGATGGGAGCGGCCACAATTTCGTTTCGCGCGAACGCAGGGAAACGTTACAAAACATCGCACAAAATCAGCCAGACGATGGTCGTGCTCGCCTCAGTCGTCGCTCCTCAGTCGTCGCTCAAGGTCGGTAACCCAGAGACCACAACCACGCTGCCCTCTGTGCCGATGCCGATGAGGGCAAGGATGCCAACCAAGTTTGCCTTTGGCGGTGACTACGGTGCCGGCGGCGGTAGCGCTGGTGGCGGTGACGAAGGTGGCATGTCTATCGTTCGACAAGAGATGCAGTCGCTCGTGTACAAGAATCAGGGACCCCGGAGCGGGCTCAGCGAGTGGGCAATGCCCATGAAAAAACCACGGAACTGGCGCAACCCTGGGCGCCGAGAAGAGCACCACTTTCGCGGTACATCGATTACGGTTAGGACTCCTCCACACGCAGCGACTCGGGACGCACGCAACCCCGACGCACCGTACGTCATCTCACAAGTATTTCCACCGATAGCCCCGAGAACGGCTTCGCACAGCCATCAGCCGCGCAAGTCATCGGTCGAACCTGCCGAAGCCGCCGAGCCGGCCTACAAGAGCCAGCTGCGTGATGAAGAGCCAGTGACGGAGCATTCAGCCGCCTTCGACGCGGCGGAGGAAGTTGTGCCCGCTGCGCCCGCCGCCGCCCAAAAGAAGAGCAAGCCGTCCAGGTCAGTGTTTGACGACCAGGTCGCACACTACCATAAGCTGCTGCGCAGCAAGATGGCCACGCGCTTCTCGACGCTGCGGCGCGTCTTTCGCAAGATCGACGCGGATGCATCGGGCCAGTGCGACCGTGGCGAACTCAAGTACATGCTCAACGCGATGTTCAACCTGAGGGTTCCGGACGCGGTCATGGAACGGATGATCGACCTTGCCGACCACGATGGCGATGGCAATATCAGGTTTGATGAGTTCGCACGCGTCTTCACAGCCGACGACATCTTCAACATGAAAAACACGCTCTCGGCCGTCGACGTGGCTAAGTATGGGACGGCTGAGGTCGAAGACGAGCGCGCGCCGCTCGACCCCCGCAGTCCGACCCACCAGGTGCGCCGGCACCACTCTCATTTCCCACCAGGCGAGTTCGTTGCCACCAACGACGCGGTCTTCCTCGCGCAAGAGGCGGCGCGCTTCATCCCACGCGTCCTCACTTCTTCGCATGGGCGCGGCTTCGACCACTCGTCGCCTCCTCGCACAACCTTCAAGCCGCCCAATTTACGAGATCGCGCCGCGAGCCACACGATGCTCGCGGCGGGCAGGTCGACCGGTTGCCGCGTGCCATTCACACTCGAGTGGCCCCTTCACCTGGAGGATAACAAAGAGCACAAGGAGGCCTTCACGAAGGCTTGAGGAATACATTGTAACCTCATAAGGGTTAGGGGAAATGTAACCTGCAGCCTTTGCCTGTTCGGCGCATGAGCTGCGCAATATTGCCATCGACGCCATCGACGAGAAGGTCCCTGAGGGGGCCACTGAGGAGCGCTGACTGGGAGCGCTGACACGTCGGGCTCGCGCGTCTCGGCGCGAAAGGAACAAAGGATGCCGCGGTGAAGGGGAGATCTCCGACAAGCAATGCCAATTGATCACTATAAACAATGAGTGTGGTGATCATGGTTCGTTTTGGAGATTCTGTTGTGGCGACGCGCCGCCGCGCGCGTGACGCGAACGGTCGGGTCCCTCCTCTCCCAGAGAAGCGATTGTGTTCACGCACGATTCAGCACATCACAAGTGAAAATCACAAGTGTAATGCTGCGATCAGTGACATCAGAAGAGTTGTCTTTGTCTTCACACCTCCAGTCTATGAATTAGGCTTTACGTAGAATGGTGCTCATCACCGGAGCGGCACTCTCCCCCGTGGCGCACGACCTCAAGCGTAAGCAAGCGCTCGCTACCGGGCGCATAACCGACAACGCCACTCGGCTCACGGCGACACTCGTCGACCAGTTCGACCTAAGCCGCACCATCTTCAAGACGCTGCCGCCCCGCTCTTTACCGGCGCTCTTTGCACGCACTAAGATTGACATGCACTACACCTTTGATCCGAGGCTCGCCGCTGAGATAGAGAAGGCGTATTCGCGCGTGCCTAGGCCGGTAGCCGACGATTCGGCCATCTTCAAGTTCATGCACGAGGAGTGCGACTTTTCCATCGAGCATGCCGACGGCTCGTTCCTTGACCACCTGCACTTTTGCCACGAGTACGCGGCACGGTACTACACCACCGCATCCTCGTCACCGCGCGTGCTGCTCCTCCACTCCATCATGGGCGTGGGCACCAACTGCTTCCCGATGACGCTCGAGAAGGTGCCGATGCTCAAGTCACTCGTGAGCGAGAAGGACTTTGCGCAGCTTGAGGCCTTCCCGAGCATCCTCCGGCTACTTATCCATGGCTACTTGCTGAACGAGCTCGCCGCATGCGATGCCACCAAGCTCGGGCGCCTGCGCTCCATCCGATTCCACAGTGCGTGCCCACGAACGCGCGCCGCGCTGCCAGCTCCTGATCGTTCCGACTCGCTCTCCCGGGCGCAACGCCATCCCTCCTCTTCACCCTTTTATGCAACGTGGTTCGCCTCGTCCGTGGTAGGGCTGTTGGACAACGGGCTACTGACACTCACCGCCGCGCAGCTCTTCGAGAACCTCAACTACCAGATGATCCACGCCATCGACTTTCTGCCGCCCGCTTCATGGAAGCGCACGAGTGGCACATACTTCTTCAACATCTTTGTGCAGCTGCAGTCGATCCTCGCCCGTGCCGGGCAGCTGCGCGCGCGCGTCGGGTACGACCCCGCTGAGCAGCAGCCACTCGTCGACGGCGCCATTCCGAATACATGGCGCCACTACCTTATCGAGCTCCTGCCGACCACAATCGTTATCAACTTGGCCGCGAAAACCATCGCCAAGTATTCAGCCCAGGTGGGCCACTCGCTAGCATACACGCTTGAGTGGTCCGACTGAGCCGCCGAGGCGGTTGCCGCCGCCGACGAGTACATGCGTCTTCAGCGCTCAGCCAGCGACTCAGCAGGGGCCACAGTAGATCCTCAGAAGGAGATTTTCGCGAGGACTCCATTGTTTCTCTTGTGATTCGCTAGGTTGTTAAACATGAGACCGTGATTGTAACATGTGAACGCCATGTGAATTGTTTACGTGACGATCATGGGATGAAGTTTATGTCATGAACTATGAAGTGCCGTGAATCGCCTTGCGGTCTCGGCTCTCGCCGCAGGCCGCACGACCGCAGCGTTTACACGACGCAGGAACGCCGGCGTCGATGTTAGTACATGTTCTGGCGACGTCGCTCAGCATCGCGCCGTCGACGCTGCATCCAATTGTTGCGACGGGCCGCTCACATACACCCGTCTTGTGTGCTATCCAACGTGAGTCCGAGCTAAGCGAGGCAGCATGCCTCAGCGTGTGTTGGGCAACCCTGGGAACACTCGCAGTTGCTGCCACCGCCACACGATCATGTGTTGGTCCACCCTTAGCCGTTGGCCGCTCGATACTTGCCGGGGGTATTGCTGCAGCACTCGGGGAGGCGATGTTTTATCCTCTCGAGGTGGCTAAGATGCGGCTGCAGCAGACCGGTATGAATCGGCTCGGGTTGATGGGCGAGCTGAGAGCGATACTTGTTGCCGAGAGCGGCCGCTCAATGCTGCTCACTTGGGCCTCCACGCCGGGTGTGGTCGCTGGCGTGCTCCGTGCCGTTGTCTATCATGGGCTTCGGCTTGGCCTCTTTCCGCCGATTCAGCATGCCCTCATCGCTCTGCTTGCTGGCGGTGGCACCGGTGGCGTTAGCCTGGGCGTGAAGATTCTCATCGGCGCAGTGTGCGGCGCCGTCGCTGCAGCCCTGACGACACCACTGGATCTCGTCAAGACGCGCCTTGCGGTACGCCCAGATGCATATCCCAACTCGATCGGGGCGCTTGTCGGCATAGCCAGAGACGGCGCCAGAGCCGCCACAAGCAGCGGTGCGACACGGGGTACCTCGTCCTCTGCTGGCACCTCGTCGACTGTCGGGACTCCATTCGCTGCTGCCAAGTGGGCGAGTGCATTGTGGCCTCGCGGCGCAATGGCCGCCACGATCGTCCGAGCGGCTCTTGGCTCCGGTGCTCAACTTGCCAGCTATGATCAGGCGAAACGCTCCCTTACCGCGTTACTCTCCAGTTGCCCGGGAGGCTCCGCGATGGCCATCACCCTGGCGACGGTGGTGTCGGCCGCCGCGTACGTGACGGCCTCCGCCCCGGCGGATCTCGTCAAGACGCGACTGATGATCCACAAACCAAACAATGGCAGTGCAGCAGGCGCTACCTTGTATGCTGGCCCACTCGACTGCCTCCGCCGCTCGATAGATGACGAGGGCCTGGCTGTGCTCTTCCGAGGCTGGGGAGCCTCATTCACGCGGCTTCTGCCCGTGCTGCTGCTCGTGATGCCAATCCTTGAACGACTGCGTGCACTTTTCGGCGTTGGGGGCTTCTGAAAAACCTGCTGGAGACTGCGTGCGGGACGATGCGACGTGGATCGTGGTATTTTTCGGTATCGCGCCGTCGCCGGCCGGGGCGTCGATCGATGAAACAAGCACGTTACCGCGCGCTCTCGTTTCTGGCCCGGAATGAGCAAACAGAAACAAACTAAACGCAAACAGAAACACCGACACACTGTACAGACTCCTGCGGGCACGCCGAGCGATGCGCCGTTCCGGCCAAGCTCTCCAACTGCCCGTGCCCGAGGAGAGGCGCGCCGGACGCGGCGACCGGCGCGTGCCGTGATGACGGAAGGCACTCATCCGAGGACCAGGACGACTCTTTTTCCGGAGATGATTCCGGCGTTTCGCCGGAGCTGGTGCGAGATGCGCGCAATCCCGTGAAACCCGAACCCGGACTGGCGCGCGCCCACCGGATGTCCGGCGGGGGGTCGCCTGACTTTGCACACCGCACCTGTTGCGGATGCGGTGCATGAGCCGTGCGTCTGAGAGCACAGTAGGTACCAAAAGCTTATGCTCATGCACCCTTGTTGATAATATCCTTGTCGCTGACGCCATCACCAGCCTCGTACTCCTTCTCATTGAGCCTGTTCTCCTCAATGATCTGCGCCTTGGCCTGCTCGACCACCTCTTGAGGCATGTAGCCAAGGAAGCTATCGATCGACTTTGACACCGATTTAAGCGCGGCGAGCACAAATGTTGACTGCTCACGCGTCAGGTCGTTGGCGACGAGCTTGTCCGGGAAGTACTCGAGAATCTGCGTGAGCCCTTCGACAGCGGTATTGCCATAAGAGAGCGCTTGCTGCTGCTGGCCAATCGGCGCGTACGCGGACGCGCGCACAAAGCGGTCGCGAAGGTCATAGTTGTCGACCATCATGTTGATCGCACGCTTGATGTTCAGCCGCTGAAGCTCTTTGTACTTGCCTGTTGATACGAGGCGCGTCTCCTGGCCGGTGGCCTCCTGCACTCGTAGGATAAGCACGACTTCGGGTTGTAACAGTTCGGGACTTTTGAACACCTTCGGCGAACCAGCCGCAACAGCGGCCAGCGGAGGCATGCTGCCCACGCACGCAGCTGCAACGGCGGTGACGGCCGCGGTAAGTGCATCGCGGCGGCTACAAGCAGACGGGCTCGTAGACGATGGGAGCTGCCAGCACGCCGCGCCCGCCAGCAATACAATTTGTAGAGTGTGCCGCATGAGATGAGGACGAGGAAGTGGGAGGAGACTTCCGAGGTGACCGCATTTTGAGATCTCCGATTCCGAGATCACAACGAGGCGCTGGGCTTTCAAACGCACATCTCGGGTTCTGGAGAGTGTCGATCCTGTGATACATGGAACGCGCGCTTGGATGGGCGCGCTGTGATTAACGCCCCCCCACACCCCCGACATGCCAGCTGCTCGCGGGGAGCTCGGCACCCCATTTCGCCACGCGAATGTCGGTGGACATATCGGCAGAAGGTTCCTCTGACGTCACGGTCGCCGCAACACCTGATGCCGTCGACCTCTCGGCCTTGATTGCCTTTTCGACAGAGGACATTGACAAGCCCGATCTGGATGCTCGCAAGTACCGCTACCTTAAGCTCGCCAACAATCTGCAGCTCCTGCTGGTCTCCGACCCGGAATGCGACCACGCGGCCGCGTGCGCCGATGTCGCCGTTGGATCTGCGAGCGATCCCGAGGAACTTCCGGGTCTCGCGCACTTCCTTGAGCACATGCTATTCCTCGGTACTGCAAAGTACCCAGCAGAGAACGCGTACCAGAGCTTCCTCGAGCAGCATGGCGGATCGTCGAACGCCTTCACGCAACACGAGAACACTACCTGTGCGCCCACTCGCGCACCTGCATGTGCACGCACATTCCTCTCTCCTGCGTGTTCGCCCTCATCTGAAACCTACTGGTATCCATTTTGTCCGAACGCGCAGACTATTTCGACGTCCAGCACCCGTTCCTGCTCGGCGCACTCGACCGGTTTGCCCAATTTTTTCTGTGCCCGCTCTTCTCCGAGAGCGCCACCGAGCGCGAGATGAAGGCCGTTGACTCAGAGAATTCGAAGAACCTGCAGAGCGACGCGTGGAGGCTGCAGCAGCTGTTCAAGGGGGCGGCAGATCCGCGGCACCCGTGGTCACGCTTCAACGTGGGCTCCATCGAGACGCTCTCCGACAAGCTCGAGAGGTACGTGCGGCTCGAGCTCAGCACGGCGTCCGTGCCGGCAACCAGAGGCAGCGCCCAGCCGCAGCCTGGCGCGGAGGGGGGCGGCTCGGCCGCCAACGTGGCGACCGCGTCGGTGCACGCGTCGGTGCGCGCCAAGCACGTTCCCGCGCTCAAAGTACGTCGCACGCTCATCGACTTCCACAGTCGCCACTACTCGGCCAACCTGATGACGGTCGCCATCCTTGGGCGCGAATGCCTCGACACTCTCGCTCAGTGGGCGGTGCCCCTCTTCGCGACGGTGCCCGATCAGAAGCTGCCGCGGCCCAAGTTCGACGTGGAGCCGTACCCTCTGAGCCGGCTGAACAACTACTATCGGATTGTGCCAGTCAAGAACTTCTCGTCGCTGACGGTGACGTGGGCGCTCCCGCCGATCACCGAGCAGGTCCACTCGAAGCCCTTCCGCTACGTCTCGCACCTGCTGGGACATGAGAGTGAGGGCTCGCTCCTCTCCCTCCTGAAGAACAAGGGGTGGGCAGACCAGCTGATGGCCGGCGAATCACGCTCGCATTCGGACTTCGCCTGCTTCGACGTGACCATCGAACTGACCGATGAGGCCGATGCTCACGTAGACGAGATTATCGGGCTAATCTTCGCTTACATACGCCTCATCGCCGCTGAGCCCGAGCCACAGCGATGGGTGTTCGACGAGATGCGAGACCTTGCGTCGGTCTCGTTCCGCTTTCGGGACGTTGTCGAGCCGTCGAGTCTGGTGATGGCCCTCGCCGCCTCGCTCCAGCTCCATCCGCCCAAGCTTGCGCACTCACACCCGTACCTCTACGACGAGTGGAGGCCCGACCTCATCAGCGACCTGCTCATGCTGATGACGCCGCAACGCGCGACGGTGAGCCACGTGTCGCGCGTGCACGAGAGCATCGCGACGAGCCGCGAGCGGTGGTACGGTACCATGTATCAACGCACACCCATCTCGGACGCGCTCCTCGCGCAATGGAGCGCGGTGCCGCTGCATCCGGAGCTCCATTTCCCCACACCCAACCCATTCATCCCGACGGACTTTGCACTCGTGTGCGACTCTGAGGTGGGCAAGGCTGAGGAGGCCGCCGCCGCGCAAGCTGAAGCGGCGGCTACCGCGGCTGCAACGAGCGCGGCGCATACTGCTGGCAACGCCCCCAATGCAGCAGCGGTTGCACTCGACGTGTCGCGTGGTCTGCATCCGGGGGTCTGCTGCGATCGGTCGGGCACGGGCGTGCCGATCCTCGGGCTCCGATACCACCTGAAGGGGAAGGACTATGACCTGTGCCAGGCTGAGTACGACAAGCTCACTGACGCTGACAAGCAGCTGTACGAGGCGATCCCGCCGCCTCACATGCCGCCTCCGCCGCCGCCGTGTGCGCAGCTGCTCGAGCTGACGAAACCCAAGCCGGAGGATCGTCTGGGACTCTCGTTTGAGTCGTGGGCGTTGTATCCCTACCTCGGGCTCGTAGTCGACAAGGTACACAAGGGCTTCTTGATAGAGGCGTCGCAACTGCTTGCGCAGGGTGACGTGGTGCACGAAATCGACGGGCGTGCCGTCTCGCAGCCCAACGAGGGGGCGGCGGTGCTGCGCGTGGCTCACGGCACTATCCGGCTGAACGTCACACGCAAGGCGGACCTGCCCAAGGTCAAGGAGGCCGCTGCCGCCGCTGTCGCCGCCGCCAAGTCAGGCCCCACACCGCCACCCCCTTTGGTGGCCGTCGCTGCTGCTAGCGATGGCAGTGGGGCGCCGTGCAAGGTCCCACGGTTGATTCGATCCGACGGGCTGGCACAGCTGTGGCACAAGACTGATCGCACCTTCCGGAGGCCAAAGACGTCGATCATGATGGACATCGCGTCGCCGCACTCGTACGTCTCGCCCGAGGCTGCGTGCCTCACGCGCCTCTTTTTCCGCCTCCTGCAGGACGAGCTGACGGAGTTCGTGTACCCTGCCGAGTGTGCCGGGCTGCACTACTCGGTTTACAACTCGACCTCGGGCCTGCGTCTCTCCGTGGGCGGGTACAATCACAAGCTGCCCGCACTGCTCGAAAAGGTGCTTGGGCGGCTCGCCACGCCCACGCTCGACGCGAGCCGCTTCCAAGTGCAGAAGGACCTCCAGCTCAAGGAGTATGGCAACTTCTTCAAAGGGCAGCCGCACGCGCTCGCGCGCTACGCGGCCTCGCACCTGCTTGAGATGAGCCGATGGCACATGCTCGAGTATATTGAGTACGTCGGCTCGGACGCTTGCAGCCACGCGAGCCTGGCCGCCTTCACGCCACGGCTGCTCGAGCGCATCTACATGAACGTGCTCTGCCACGGCAACACGAGTCAGGCCGAGGCCAAAGCGCTCGTCGAGCAGGCGGCCGAGGTGCTCAAGAGCGGTCCGCTGCGGACCTCGCAGCGCCCGATGCTGCGCCTGCTGCAGCTGCCCGCAGACGTCGAGGTGGTGCTGCGCCTCCACCCGAGTCTGTACAGCGATTCCGAGCGCTCGCTGCTCAACACGGCGGATACCAATTCGGCCGTTGAGTTCACGCTCCAAGCAGGGCTCGACAAGCGGCCCGACACGATCACGCTCGAGCTGCTCGTCCAGATCCTTGCGAACCCGTGCTACGAGCAGCTACGCACCAAGGAGCAGCTCGGGTACATTGTCAACCTGGGCCTGCGCATCGACCTGGGCGTCACCGGGCTGCGTGTCATCGTACAGAGCGCCACGCACGACGCCGCCCACCTCGACGCGCGTATCGAGCTGTTCATGGCAGGTGTCCCCATGCTGCTCGATCAGTTGACGGCCGAGGAATTTGGCAACCACCGCTCGGCGCTGCTCACAGCCAAGCTCGAGCAGCCCAAGACCTTACGGCAGGAGAGTGGCATCTACTGGAACGAAATCGCACAGGGCACGTATGACTTTGAGCGCGACAGCAAGGACGCCGAGGTGCTGCGTACCCTCTCGAAGGACGAGGTCATCCAGTTTTGGGGACGCCACTTTGACGCGAGCACACCTGGCCGGCGCAAGCTCTCGGCGCAGTCCTTTGCGGCGCACCACGCACTGCCGTCCAAGCTCGCGGCTGGCGTGCAGCAGCGCCCGATCCACTACATCGACGGCCTCGAGGCAGTGCTCGAGTACAAGCGCACGCTCGCGGCCTACCCGCCGCCACTGCGCTGCGACAAGGTGTGGAATTGAGGAATTGAGGATGCGAGCCGGCATGGCTACATGACCTATATGAGAAACGAGACGCGAAGACACACAGGCATGGTCGCACACGCTGCGTAGCGAGAGGGGGATTTCGGGGGGGGGAGGGGGCCCGGCCCCCAGCTCACACCAGCACTGTATGAGCGCTACCGCACGCAATCCACACGGTAGTCGGTACCATCCGGACCCCGGGGAGACTATAGCATGAACCATTGGTGTTATAATTCACATTGGGACCGGACGCGGACGCCTCCCGCGCGGTCGTGCGAGGAGTGACCAGCTAACCGTAAACCGAGAGCGCGTTCTTTACCGTTTGTGCGTCGGGGCTTTTAATGGTGTGGGCTACTTCCCAGGCAGCGTCCCGGGTCCGGTGTTTCGTGTTAAACTTAATTATCGCGTACTTGAACTTGTCGCGCATTCTTTAGTACATGGGTTGAAATGGGTCCGCGCCGCTCTGAGTCTTTTTTTTGGCTGTTTCTCAGGATTCAGCCTGCATGTGTCTCATTTCGAGAATCCTGATTTCTGTTCACAAACGTTTATATGTACGTGTTGTGTGATCTTACTTTTATCAGCGTGAACAAAAACTGTTTCACTGTTAAAGGCCCACGCCACGCCCTCATTCCGCAAGCCTCGTCTGGTACCAGACGAATCATGGCCTTTCTGCGCGTCGCTGCCGGGCTCCCTGGCGGCTTCATTCGCGCTCGGATCGGCCCGTTTGAGCTTTGAGGCGACGCCCGTGGTCGATGCCGATCACGGCGAGAGCGAATCGCGAAGCCGGCGACGCTGAGGCCGGTGCTGCGGCCTCTGGGAACAGCACAAGGGCAACGGTGTCGCACTCGAAGGCATCTGCGCGGCTTGCCGCGCACGGAGCATCCGCCGCAGCC
>Ga0209550_10003367_pt1 | contig 15227 bp, 8 predicted proteins | sample LauGreSuBDMM15SN_2_FD_187567 | JGI IMG/M metagenome (GOLD analysis project Ga0209550, IMG submission 187567) | Freshwater lake microbial communities from Lake Michigan, USA - Su13.BD.MM15.SN (SPAdes) (version 5) | ecosystem: Environmental > Aquatic > Freshwater > Lake | place: Lake Michigan, USA...
ACCGCCACCGCCACCGCCACCGCCACCGCCTGCTGGTTCCAAGCGCCGGGCCGCTGAGCCATCCGCCGAGCCGACCCCCGCCGAGGCCAAGCCGAAGCGCGCGTGTGCAGCCAAGGCAGCCCAGGTCTGGGCAGCGGCGGCACCGGGCGCACGATCGGCAGCCGCCGCCTCGCCGCCCGATCGGCGCGCTTCTCGTGGCCACCTTTCCCGCGCGGCGGCGCGGCGGCAGCCGCCGCGCGGAGTTTGTCGTGTCAGACAACGAGGGTTCGTGATCGTGTCAGATGAGGAAGAAGAAGACGACGAGGAGTTTGAGGCGGAGGACGAGGAGGAAGCGGAGGAAGCAGAGGAGGAGTTTGAGGCGGAGGCGCTCCTCGCATCTCGCCTGGGCGACGACGGCGGCCTCGCGTACTTGGTACGTTGGAAAGGCTACGGCGAGGCTGATGCGACGTGGGAGCCACGAGCGAACCTTGAGGGAGGCTGTGATGAGCTGTTGCGCGAGTTCCATGCACAAGGTGCGCTCGACACGGCGCATGCGAGTGCGGTGCGCGAGGAGGCGGCGGAGGCGAGGACACTTCCGGGACACTTCCGGGGCGGATCCGAGGAGGCGATGGACTTGGACGCGGGTGCGCCGATGGAGGGTGCGGAAGAGGAGGCCGCGGACGCGGCCGTGGACGAAGAGCCCATCGTGCCGACGCAGCTCGAGGTGATCGTAGCCACCCAGTCGATGGCAGTGGCTGACGAGGAGCAGCCAGCCGCCCAGGACGACGCGAGCGAGGCCGCAGCAGACGCGGCGCCGCAGGAGGACGAGGAGGCCGAGGAGGTTGACGTCGAGCAGGAGCAGCCGACACAGCTGGACGCGTCGCCGTGGGCACGTACGTGCGTGGGCGACCGGCTGGAGGCACGCGACAAGCGCGGCGCGTGGTACTTGGCCAGGGTGGTCGCGCTCCGCGGGCTGGGGGCTCGCCGTCAGGTGAAGGTGCACTTTCATGGCTGGAGCACACGGCACGACGAGTGGATTGCTTTGGATGCGGGTCGGCTGAGAGAAGTGGGCGCGGGCGCGGCGGCCGGGGCCGAGGACGAGGCCGGAGGCGCCGACGATGAGGCCGGAGGCGACGACGATGATGCTCACGTCGACGCTCACGAGGCGTTGTATGCGGAGGCGGCACCGGATCTAGCAGAGGAACCCGCCGCTCCCCCCGCCGCTGCGACGGCACCGCCCGACACCATGCTTCGGGATCGACTGCGCTTGGGTGATTGGTTACAGGCGTGCGATCAGCAAGGTGGGTGGTACGGGGCCAAGGTGGTCGACCTGCGTGGGCTGGGTGTGCAGCGCGAGGCGAAGATTCATTTCCATGGATGGCATAAGCGGCACGACGTGTGGATTGCTCTCAACGCGGGGCGGCTGAGGGAGGACCGCTCTGCTGAGGGGGCGGTGCTCGCGACGGCGCTCCGCTCGCCTGAGGGGATGCGCTCGCGACGGCGCTCCACTGGGGGGACGACGGCCAGCGCGGCCAGGGCGGCCAGGGCGGCACGAGTTCCGGAGGAGGCGGAGAAAGAGGCGGCGGAGGCAAAGGAGGCAAAGGAGGCAGAGGACGCAGAGGAGGAGGAGGAGGTGGGTGAGGAGGGTGAGGAGGAGGAGGGTGAGGAGGAAGACGAGCCGGAGCCGCCTTGCCGTGTGCTCAGCACGGAGGAGGCGATTGCTCTGCGCGTGGGCACCTCGCTTCAGGCGCGCGACTCGTTCTCCGAGTGGTATGATGGACGCGTGGTCGATGCCCGAGGGATAGGGTCGCATCGAGAGGTCAAGGTGCACTTCCTCGGATGGAATAAGCGCTTCGACGAGTGGATTGCTTGCAGCAGCGGCCGGCTTCGGCAGATCGATGACGAGGACGAGGGGGACGAGGGTGAAGAGCCATCTCGCCCTCGATCACAATCTCGTCCTCGATCTCGCGCGCTCGCTGAGACGTGCGACTACGGCGCGACGGACGAGGCCGTTGCGGAATCGCCCATACCAAGTGACGGCGGCCGCTCCGCCGGCGGCCGCTCCGCCCGCAGCCGAGCGTCACCAGGTGGCACGCGTATCGCCCTCGGTAGCGCTGGCGCTTCCTCTGCGTCCGGCGCCGCCGCAACGGCCGGCGCCGCCGCAACGGCCGGCGCCAGCTCGAGCGACGCAGCGGCAGCCGGCGCATGCAGCCGCCTTTTCGTAGGCGCTGCCTTCATGCTCACCGGCTTCACGGATGACGACCGCGCCGCGCTCGAGGCGACGCTTCGTGTGGCGGGCGGGCGCATCGTTGACGTGGCGCGGGAGCAGGGTGCTGGGCTGGTCATCGTCGAGAGCGACAGTGAGAGTCTCTTTTACGATCTGCACCGGCTCGTGGCGAATCGAAAGCTCGTGCTGCTCGCCGAAGCTTGTGCCGAGGACATGCCAATCAGGATCACGGAGAAAGTCCTCTTTGGGCTCGCGTACGGCTGCGTGCCCCTGCGCCCCAGCTGGGCCCATGCTTCCCTCATGCAGAATTGCTGGCAGCCCGTGCCCGGGGAGTACGCGGCCAAGCTTGCCAATACCAACGCGTCCGCCGCCGCCGGTCGCGGCGGCGGGCCCAGAAGCCGCAGCGTCGACGCGTCGCCCGATCGCGCGAGAGCGCAGGCGTGGACGCCGCTCTTGAGCGGGTACGTCATCGTTCCCACAGGCTCCGATGACTTTTGCGCCAAGTGGACCCCGCTACTGCGCGCCGCCGGCGCCGAGGTGCGCACCGACCTGCCGCCGCAGCACCATGGCGCCCGCGACCACGTGTCGCAGCGCTGCCTGGTCCTCGTAGAGAAGGATGCCGACGAGGCGGCGGTCCGCACGAGGCTTGAGCGGGCTCGGGCCCGCGAGGTGATCGCGATCTCGCAGGATTGGGCCAAGCACTGCCTGCTGCAGCAGCGCGTGCTGCCGCCCACCGACTTCATCTTCAAGCCGAGCTCGAAGAGGTGACCGTTGAGCTTCCTAGAAGTTGAGGAGCCGCAGGGATCACACAGCTCACAGTGAAATTCACTCATCACTGTCGCGGCGCAGAACGGCGCAGTCATAGTGTAGCAATGGCCGATGTAGCAATACACTCACGCATACGAGAGGGTACATATAGGGTGATTGCGACTACCCGTAAGTATAGCGTGTATATAGCGTGTAGCGTAGTGACTCGTAGAGACCTGACCTCGGACTTGAGAGACAGTGCCGCGGCCCCGCCCGCGGCACTGCGCGGCGGCGGACAACACTCAATCAATAGCCGGAATTAACTCTCGGCTCGGGCCGGCGGCTCGAGCGTTCGAGTACGGACAATGTCGAAGCGGAAAAACGTTGCTATGCGAAAGGAACGCGAAAGGCGTTACCAAACGAAAGAAGGCCTAATGGAACACTTCTACCGTTCTATAGCCCTACCATAACGTTTCTTAACTCAGGCTCCACTCGGGCCGCCAAGGTCCTACTGGGTTTGACTCTGCGGCCGCACCCGTGACCGACGCGTTCGCGTGACAGCGCACGACGTGCCAGGTCTCGTTACGGCTCGCGCAATTCAAGGGCGTGCCTTGTCGCGAAGCTGCACGAGCCGCGCCGCGCGCAACGGGCAGAGAGGCAACATTGAGGTCGGCGGGTGCCCTTTGCATTGGCGATATGAGAGGCGACGTGATAGGTCGAGGGAGCGGCAAAAGAGAGGGCGACAAGACGATGGATGGCATGGACAGCGAGGCGGCAAGAGACGAACTCTTGAGCGGTGGGCCCGCAAGAGGCGAGCAGGCCATTTGCATCTGTGCGCGCGATGAAGTGAATGCGTGCGCGTAGCTGGTGGCTTTTGCCCGACTGCTTGCCATATCCACGGCTCGGATGGGCCCACAAGCCGCTGGCGCGAGGGCGGGCGGCGTGCTCAGCGCCCCTCGAGGCGGCTCACAGGTCGGCGTCGGCATGATGGACGGCCGATAGTCGCTCGCACGGCGTGGCGGCGTTGCCGAGATTCTTCTCCCGATGGGGAACGCGCCCAGCGCCATAGTTGCGCCCTCAGCCGCCGACGGCATCGTGAACGTGATGCTCGTTCCATCACCATCGGAGAGGCTCTCGATGGCGCGCGCAATCGCCGCATTGGGTGCCGAGGGGCGCAGTATCTCGCCGAAGGAGCCCTCGAGCTCGACGACACGCGCCGCGAGCAGACGTGCCGTGGTCCGCATGCGGTCGAACGCCTCCGCATCGCAGTGGCGCGCGTGCCTGAGCGCCTCCAGCTGGTGCGCGAGCTCGGCTGTGCTGCCACGGGCGCCGCGCACTTCCTTGCGGCGGAGCTCGTCCATCTGGGCGCCCATCTCGGCGCGTGTGGCCACGAGCTCTGCCTCGGCTTCGTGCTTCTGTTGCACGTGGAGCGCGACGCGCTGCTCCGCCGCCGCCTGGCGCCGCCGCGCGTCCAGAATCTCTTTGCGCGCAAAGTCGCGCTCGGACTCTAGCAGCGCCGAGCGATCCATGGAGGCGGCCGCGGCCTCCTCGACCTGCTTGACCAGCCAGCGCAGATGGTGTATCTCCGATGCAAGCTCGTCCTTACGCTTCGAGGCAGCGATGGCCCTCTCCTCTGCCGAATCGGCCACCTGCAAGAGCTGCTTGTCGCGCTGTGCCGCCTCGAGCGCCGTCCTAATCAGTGCGGTCTGCTGCGCTTGCAGCGACGCCTTTTCCTCGCCGATCTCTTTTGCCTGTGCCTCCAGAAACTCACGCTCGGCGAGGGTGCGGTCCAACATCAACTTCGTCTCTTGAAGCTGAGTGTTAATCCTTTCGATCGCGCCCTTTTGATGCTGCGCACCCAACCAGTGCACAACGAGCTGCTTTGCACTCGCGCGCTCTACCCTCTTTTGCCTGTGCGCGAGGCCCACCCGGAGCATCGCCTGCTGCCAGCGCCAGCGCGCACGCTCACGGCGATGTTGAGTCTCCATATCTTCCGCGAGCACACCTTTGAGCATCTCGTCCTCCGGGAGCACGTCTGCGAGCCTACTGAGCCGCGCGATCAGAGCATTCTTGTCTGCAAGCTCGCGCCGCATCCTCTTTGTCTCCGCTGCAAGATAGGAGGCAACCATATCATGCTTACCCTCATCTTCCACTCCAGTTGCGCCGCCCGCCGGCGCCGCCTGGCCCTGCTCGTAGATCTCGCTCAGATTGGCCTGGCGCAAGAGTCTCAGTCTGCGGTTATCCTCCTCAAGCCGCTCCACGTGCTCCTGCAGCTGCTTCACCTGCGCGGCGAGTCCGTCGCGAGGGCTCTGCGCGGGTTCAGGCGTGGGACAGCGTGAGAGCCCGTCGGACATCGCGCGGCGCACGACTTTTGAACTTCTGTAACGCCTTCGATACCGGTAAGTATAGGTGCGCCGATCGTGTATAGTTTGTGAACGGAAAATAATATCCCACACATAGCACCTCGCCCCCTCCCTTCTTTGTATGGTATGTGAAGGAGGGTGTATTGCAGGTGATTTTCCATGCGACGGCCGACGGGCTCTATTGGCCGTGCTCGTGCGCGGACATCGTGCTGGGAATTCGCGTGCATGAGCGCGTCATCAAGCTCGTCTTCCAGTTCGGCACGAAGGCAAAGTGACCACATCCCCGTTGATAGCGCGAACCATTTAGGCGCACTGCCAGCCATCGTGGTCGGTTAGCACGCAGCCATCCTGCGAGGCGTCTAGAATGTAGCCACAGACCTTTTTGCCAGTGGTGCTCGAGATGATGCAGGCCTTCTCAGCGCCGAACTTGAGCATGTAATCGAAGAAGGCGAAGAAGACGCCTGGGAAGTTGGGTGCATAAGGAAGCGTGAGTGCGGCGCAAGTGCGTGATGGAGTGCCAGGCACAAGGAAAACTAGGCGAGCTTGATGGCTCAAATGTCCAGCGTACCAAGCAGCATGACTAGGCCCAGGGCCGCGGACGCCACGTTGTTTTGGGACATGATCACGTCACCATCTGGACGGAGCAACAAGGAGGCGTCAGAGCAGCGCGTGTTTTGTGATCCATCGGATGAGAGTTCAAAGCCTCTTGGTCACTCACACTCCGTGCCGGGCAGCACTTTGTGAATGGGTTCGTACACCGCCAACGCAGGCAGAGGCGCAGCCAGTGTGACTGCAGTTGCCGACAGCTTTGGTGAGATGGGAAGCTTGAACGCCGACGCAAAGGGCAGGACGAGGACGAGGAGCTTCATCACGTATGATGACGGATGCCGATAACTTTGACGTTGCGAGGAGTGATTTGCTCGGGTTCGGGGATGTATCGGAGATTGGATCACCGAAAATAAGGGTCAGACGAAGTCGAATGCATAACATCGCGAATCACGGCGGGTGTGTGTCTGGCCGAGAGGGCCCTGAAACGAACGAAGGAGATCGAAATCTCAACTTCGAGATCGAGATGAATTTTTGATATGATGATGCCGCTATGCATCCCGACAGCAATTCTCAGTGCGTTGGTCGCGCCGGTGAGCACCAAAGATCGAGCGCTCAAACGTTTCGATGGCTTGGTCTCACAGCTTGCTCATGCCAATGGCGTGTTGGTCGTCGATGGCGATAACACGCGTGGAAAGTCGGGTTTCTCGCTGTCGCATGAAGCGCTGCTGGGTCGCACGGCGCGATGGGCGCAGCGGTCTGGGCTCGAAGGGCGTTGCATCGTGCTTATAGATCACGGATCGTCCGCGGACGCCTTCCACATGCCACAGCTGGGCGGCACAGCCGTCGCATTTTCTGGGCCGGATGCGTCTGCCGACGATGTTGCGGCGAGAGACGTGGCATGGTTCCAACGACGTGGGCACGATGTGATGCTGGTCACGGCCGACTCGGGCCTGATCCAGCGGTGCCGCAAAGGGGCGTCGGGGCGCTCACTCATTGTCGCGCCGCCGCAGGCGCTCCTTGCCGCCATCGGCCACGACTCGTCGTCGGCCTTGCCAGCATTGCCCGCCTTGGCTGCCACGGCGGCGGCGTCGCCGCCGCCTCAGAGCCTGGACGAAACTCACTTGACGGCGCTCGAGGCGGAGATGCGGGCGCGCGCGGCAGTGACGCGCGCCGATCGGGCGCACCAGCGCGTCGCACGCAATGCCAAAAAGGCCGTCGCGCTGCAGAAGCAGCGAAAGGCGCTGCGCGCAGAGCTCGAGACGACGCTTGCCCACTCGTCCGAGGTAGGCGCACCCTCGCTAGACCAGGTGACGGCGCTCGGCGAGGGAGCGCTCGAGATGGGCGTGCAGCAGCAGTGGCTCGACACCCTCGTCGCACGCCGGAAGACCGCCGTGCGTGGCGCCAAGCACACTTCGGCCGTCCCTACTGAGCACACTTGCGATCGAGTCGTCCTCGCCGAACGGTTACGCCGACGCTTACGCCGACGGCAAGAGCGACAAGTCGCCGCGGCGGTGGCCACGGGGGCTGTGGAGAGGGCGGTGGGCTCCTCGCCGTCCGCGCGGTATGTGGCGATGCTCAACGGCGAGAACCAACGCGACGAGCATCCAGCCACCGCGGCAGCAACCAGTACATTCGCCCCGTACTCGAAGGAAGCGGCGACTTCCGCGGCCAAAGTGACCGTGCTGAGCGCCGCCGAGCTGCGCGCCTCAACGCGTGCGGAGGTGGCCCAGCTCGTCGCGGCGCCCGTCGGAATGGCGTGGCGTGAGATGCTACGCGACAGCGCCGATGACAGCGCGCGTGACGAGGGCACTATCGAGCCCCTCGAGCTGACACCTACGAGTGACGAGCGAATGGCGGTGCGCATGCTGCGGGTGAGCCTACGCGACGGCGTGCGCCCGATTGAAGACATGAGCGGCAGCGCCAAGGCAGAGCGCGGCGGCGGGCGGCGCGAGAGGCAGCGCAAGCGGCGGCACGCTCAGGTGGGCATTCGACTCGTCGCGTCGCATCGAGTTGCCGCGGAGATGGAGCGAGATGCGATCTCCGATGCGAGCTCCGCGGAGACTGATGAGGATGATGACGTGCCACCGCCCTCGACCGCTGACGCAGCCGCGCTGAGCACCCCCGTAACCGCTCGCTCGGGCTCTGCTGCGAGCCGCTCGCAGGCAGAGCCGTTGGACGTGGCAGTTGACGTGGCGCGGCTTCTGGTCGTATCGGACACCCACGGCCATGAGGCCACGCTCACGCACGTGGGCGCCGCCGACGTCGTCGTGCACTGCGGTGACTTTGCACCCGACTTTGCGGCGGAAGGGCGTGCGGGGTCGCGCAGCGGCGAGGGCACTGAGTCACGGGAGCACGAGGATGCTGCGGCACGGCTCGACGAGTGGCTGAGCCGACTGGAAGCACCGACAAAGCTTGTGCTGCGAGGCAACCACGACCCACCGGTCGCGGCGTTCCCACTCTCGGGTGCCACATACGTGACGAGCGTGAGCCAGTTCGAGGCTGCTGGCCTCTCGTTCACACTCGTGCCGTACTGCAAGGGCCCGCTCCGTGGCAAGCTGCCTCCCTCTGATGTGCTCGTCTCGCACGTGCCGCCAAAGCGGGTGCTCGACAGGGCCACGGGCGGCGAGGAGGCAGGCGACGACAGCCTGCGCACCGCCGTGCGACGCGCCACGCGCAAGCCGCGCCTGTGGCTCTTTGGGCACATCCATGAAGGCGCAGGTGCGGCGCGCGTGCGCTTCGGCACGCGGGCGGATCCGGCGACCGTGCTGGTCAATGCGGCGAATGCCAACCCGGGCATCGCAAGGCGCCTCATCCAAGGGCCCGTGATGATCGAAGTAGAGATGCCGTGAACGACGTAACGGTGATTTTGTGTGCAGCAGCCGTAATATAACGCATCACGGCAATACAGTAAAACGGCGTTAGCACCAACCTCGGCAGCTTTGGACTTTGGTGCCATGCCGTGCGCGATGCGGTGCCGTGGCAGAGTCCGGTCGGTGCCGCAACGCCCACGCCAATCCGCACCGTCATTTAATTGCTCCCCTGAGCGGGCCACGCATAGGGTGGTAGTAGAAGACGATCCCGGCGAGCGAGAAGCGGCAGTAGCAGCGTCGCAAGCGTGATGGCGGCGGTGGCCTTCGCCTTCATTGACCATCCCCTGGGGTCGATACTGAACATGGGGGACGGCGGTGGCTGCAGCGCGTCGCCGACGCGCACGGAGCCGCCTTCAACCACGCGCGCATAGATCCCGAGGTAGGGCCCGTGCTCCGGAAAGTGCTTCGAAAGCAATCCGGGCACGTCGGGCCGTTGTGCTGAGCGCAGATGTCGGAGAGCGTTGCCGAGGTCTTCGTGGCCGTCGACGTTGATGGCATCGCAGCGGACCGTGCGTTTCAGCACCTCGAGGGTGGCGCCGCCGACACGGATTGTGGACCCGACCCAGTCGAATTCGGCCCAAGCGGGCACGCCCGAGATCACGATGTTGGGGCGGAATCGCGACGGCTCGAACGTGTTGCCCGTCGCCTTGTTGAGTGCGGCGATTGTCTCGAGGTTGACGATATGGAGGACGTAGCCGCCGGCATCTCCCACCCGGAAGCCGGCGTTGGTATTGCCGAAGTGGTGCGGCCGATTATCGGCAGGGCGCACGAGGCGCACGCCCCTGCTGCTCGCGTCCGAAAAGAAGGTCTCAACACGCTCACGCTCGTCGGCGTCCGTCAGCCGAGCGACGAGCAGCGACTCGCCGTCGGCCCGGCGGCACACGGTGAGCTCGTCGGTGGCATCGCTATACCGCGTTTCGAATGTCGCGAGCAACTCGCCGGCGGTGTATGCACATAGAAAGTTACTCTTGTGGGTCCATGCGGGCGCCTGCGAATGAAAGCGTGTGAGCGGTACATTCGGATCGTTGGCGATTGGCGGCTCCTCAAAGTGGAGGGCCCACTCGCGGTCTTTGGGGAGGCCACGGTTTGGAACGAGCGCCACGGTTTCGAGCGCGTCGCGATCCAGACCCTTGACGGCGTATCGATACAGAGCCTCGACGATCGGCGCCATTTTGTGTGAACGCTTGCTCGCTCGAGACGGCGCCGGGCGCTCGAGACGGCGCGCAAAATGCTGCCCTTCGCGCATAATGGCATGCCACTGCCGAAGGTCGCCGGGCTGTCTGCTGTCACCGCGCTGCTGCACGTGGAGGGCGCGCTGCTGATCGGCACGGCCGACGGCGAGCTCCTTCTGCTCGACGCGGCGAGCGGCTCTTTGCTCGCTCGCGCACGCGCACACGAGCGCAGCCCCGTCACTCACCTCGCGTGCGACTCGGCGACCACGTTCGTCTTCGTGCTACAGTCGGGTGCGGTGTCGCACGCGGCCTGCCCACTGGCCGACGCATCGCTGCTTAGCGGCGGCGGCGCCGACGACGTCGCGACCATCGACCTGCAACCGCCGCACCCCGAGTGCAGCGCCGTGAGCTGCATGGCACCGTCGTGGTCGCGCCGCCTCGGCACGCGTCTGTGCTGCGCCTGCCTTGGCGAGTACGCACTCCACGTGTTCGGCTTCCGTCAGAACCATGGCGACGACGTCGACGGCGACGAGGCCGCCACGAGCGGCGACCGGCGCAGCAGCACGACGTGCGAGCTGCAAGCCATCGTGCCGCTGCAGCTGCCGCTCGGTTTCGAGATCGCATCTGGGCTGGCGTCGCTTGCATGGGCAGCGGACGACAGTGTGCTGCTGTGCGACGGCGTGCACTTTATGCTTGTGCCACCCCTGCCCATGCCGGGCGGACCCACGCGGCGCGAGAGTGTGCCGGTGGCCGCGATGCCCGTGCGGACGCTTCAGCAGTGGCTCGAGCCGCCTCACGCGCGCGACGGACGGCCAGGCGGGCATGCGCGCACCTTTTCGCTGGGCACGGGCGAGACGATCGTACTCGGACCGCGCAAGGGCGGCGGCACCGTCGCTCTCACCTTTGAGGCCGCCGATTGGAGCGTCCTGCAACGCGAGGCGCCGGGCACACCCACAGGTGCTCTCGGCACCCTGAGCCGACCAGCGCTAGCGCTTGACGGCTCGGGGCCTCCGCTGGACGCGGTGGTGGGCTGGCCGTTGCTGATCACGTGCTCGCGCGGCCACGTGCGCATATACGACCTCGTCGAGGGGCTGCTGGTCCATGCGATTCGCCTCCCGGCCAGCGCGACCGCGGGCGGCGGCAGCGGCGGCAGCGGCGGCAGCTCATCAAGCGTGCCGATTCGACTGTCGGCGCGCGGGCCACACGCGGTCGCACTGTCCGTCGGGCGCGCCCTCTTCCCCGTACCGGCCGCGTCGGGCGGCTGGCTCGCTCGGGAGGTGCAATGGCTCCGGCAGCTCGCGGCACGGCCATGGGATGCGGCGCTGGTAGAGCGCCATCTCGAGCGTGTGCTCGAAGGACGTATTGAGGGGGTGCGGCATGCCAGCGCGGAGGGCGGCGACGCGGACGGTGAAGCCTCCGCCGTCCATCCCCTCGCGCGCGCTATCGGGCGGCTCGGGGGAGAGTTTGAGAGGTGGGCGCGTCTCACAGCACGTGCCGAACCGACGGCCGACGACTGCGTGGCATCGTGTGTGCAGGCGAGGCTTGCCGTGAAGAGGTTGGTGGCGGAGGTGCTCTTGTGCTATCCACAGCTCGCGCCACGCGCTGCCGCCGAGATTGCGTATGGCGCGGCGGGCGTCGAGCTCGTGAGTGCCGTCGAGATGGCCGCCTACGAAGCCTTGCGACGCCCGTTGGTGAGCGTGCATATGGAGGCCTATGCGGCGGAGATGACACTCTATCAGCAGCAGCTGCGACTCCTCTCGAAGCTCAATCCCGAGCACCTTGGACTACCGAAGGCCTTTTGTGGCGAGCCGTCGCCGCCACCGCCGCCGCAGCAGCTGCTGCAGTCGTCGTTGTCGTCGTCGGTGACGCCGCAGCAGCCGTCGTCGTCGTCCTCGCAGACGCTGCCGGCGCTGGCATCGGCGCCCCTGGCCCCAGCACGCCAACCGTACGCGAAGCCCGTGGGGCGACTGCAGCAGCTGCCACAGGCGACCACTCCCACGCGCGCACTCGCCTGCCTCGTGGACACGTGTCGCCTGATCGCTCAGGCTGCCGAGGCGCTCGGGGCACCACCTCCCGCTGCGGACGAGCTCGTGCCCCTCGTCGCGTACGTGATCGTGATAGCGCAGGTGGCTTCCCTCCCCATCGAGATGGCGCTGCTCCAGGGACTGGCCACCGACCATCAACAGGCAGGCGAGCAAGGCTACTGCCTGGCAACATTCGAGGTGGCTATGCGATGGGTTCTCACCCTCAAATGGGATCAACTCACTTTCGCCGCCGGCTGCCGCCGGCTGCCGGCGAGCCGCGCACAGCCTTCGAGCCACAGCGCACAGCAGAGCGCCGCGCCAGCCGCCGTCGTGAGCCCACCCACGATCAACCCGTCGATTCGTCAGTCCATGGAGCTCTTGCGTGCACTTGAGGCGGAGTTACTCGAGACACGTGCGGAGGCGCTGCGTTCGGCGCTCCTACCCACACCGCCTACTGCGCTGTGGGACAAGCGGACCGGACGCCCTATCAAGCGCGGCTCATCGACCGCGCCACTTGCCGCGCACGCGCTCGATGGGGCTGCGGCGGCGCCAGCGGCATCCCATGTGATTCCCGCTACGGCGCCGCTCGCCGAGGCGTCGGAAGATACGGCGCCATCAGTCAATGCAGCGGCGGCCGATGCAGCAAGGGCCGTTGCGGCAGCGGGCGGTGAGCGCCAGCAGGACGTGCAGGCGCCCGGCATGGCGCTCGAGAGCTTGGGCGTTCGCGAGCTGCTGGCAGAGGCCAAACGACGATCAATCGACTGCTCTGGGTGCGTCGAGCGTGATGAGATCATTGCGCTGCTGCGATCGGAGATTGGATCTCCGAGGTCGGGGGGGTGGCGCGTTGGGCACTCTCCTCATTCGCCACCGCCTGCGCCTGTGGCTCCCCAGGTCGCCTCGCCGCGCCCGTCGAATCCACTCGACTCCCTGCCGCCGACGTCGCCGCCTCCTCGACCCTCGCCGCCCTCGGCTGCCCTGCCAACCACCGCCTCGCTATCATCAGTGCCCGCTACCGTCGCGGCGCCTCAATTGGACCAGGCTGAGGAACGATTGCCGCACTCCTCATCTGCGTCGGCCGCGCCCGCGCCACTCTCGCGAGGGGCCGCGGCCGCACAAGTGCTGCTCGCGCAGGCCCTCTCAGACCGCCAAGCCGCCGCCGCGGCGGTCGCGAGAGGTGACGTGCCTGCGATGGCGCACTCGAGTGCCGCTGCCGTGCCGCCGCCCAAGCGGCTCCCACGGATGGGGGCCAAGAGCCGGGGCTGAAGCTTTCTCAGCGTGACGCGGATTGCGATGCCAATTCTACGGGCGCCTTGCCACAGTGACTCAGTGAGACTCGTGCGTCGTGGCGGTCTTATAATTAACCGATACGCCGGATACGGCCCGGCTCGCGGCTGGATTGAGGATTCGGACGGTCGCGCTATATTGTATATAAACTTTATAACGTAACGCTTAACGCATCGATTTTTACTGATTACTCTGCCGCCTGCGCGCTTGTATCCGAATATCTCTATAACGTTACCGTACCGGCACGACAGAGCGAGGTACGACACGACAGTCGAGTCATGAGTCGCTCCGCAAAGACAAAAGTGAATCGTTCAGATATAACACCCTTTCAGGGTTGTAGCTTGTATGCCGCTCGCCGGTCCCTCGCGACCACGGTCGGATCTTCTGAGGCTCGCAGAAGACCATGAAACCGCATGTGTCCTGTGTGACCATCTCAGAATCTCGGATGTCCCCACACCATGACCAATCGGCATGCGCTGCTGCTGAGCAGAGGAGCATGGCCTCAAAGGTGCTTGAAGCCTCGGCGCATAAAGTTCCCCTGGCCCGGCACGCCGTTTGGGAACTGCTGCTGCAATGCTGTCGGCGGCTGGAACACACTCGGCTGGAACACACCCAGCTGCTCGCTCATCTTGCGCTGCAGGATCTCGGCGAGAGCACGCTCATAGTACCGACGAGGATCGGTGGCCTCGGCGGTCGGGGGCGGCAGCAAGACGCTCTCGTCGAATCGGACCGATTTACTCGCCGTCTGCACGCGCTCAGGCTCTGGACGCTCGGCAGGCACGCCGGGGAGAGCGGGCCGGTGACGCTCAGGAGCAGCGGGCGCGCCAGGGGTTGCTGCAGCGGCCTTGGTGTGAGCGGGGGTGGCGGCCACTTTGGCGGCGGCCGCAGAGCTGGCTCTTGTTGTCAAAGCGGTCGCCGTCGGAGGAGGCAGGTGGGAGAGAGGGGCTGTGCCAGGAACTGGCATTCCCACCCGAGGCTGGAGCACCGGCGCACGACCGTTCATGTACGAGCCCAGCGGATTGAATTGGGGCGCGGCCGCATCTGGTGCTGGCGTGGAGGGCATCGCAGGCTTTGTACGCGCAGCCTTAGGGGGCGACGGGATCAGCTCCCGGAGCCTGTCTTGGGAGAAGGGATGCAGGCCAGCGGCAGCTGCGGCAGCTGGGGGAGCTGCAGCCGGGGCGGGAGGGTTGGAGGCGGCGGAGGCTGGGCGAGCAACGGTATTGATATGAACCTCAAAGTGGAGCTCCGTATTCGGCGGCACCTTGGGGGGCATCCCTCGCGCGCCATACGCGAGCAACGGCGGCACGATCAACCGCGCTCGTTCGCCCTCAAGCATGCCGACGAACGTGAGGTCCCACCCGGGGATCACCTCTCCAGCGCCAAGGACGAATTGAAAGTGTGCGCCCTCGTCAAAGCGGCCCGACGGAGAGGACGGGTCGTCGCCCGCTAGCCAGCCGACGTACGTGACATCGACCATGTCCCCCACAGCGCACGGCTTGCCATGCCCCACTTTCAGAGTGGTCTTCTTGACCATCGGCAGTGGCTCAAACGTGGACGATCCAAGCCGTTGTGTGCGTGTCGGCACGACGCCCAGAGTCTGAGGCGCCAAGGCCATCGATGGCAGCAAGACCGCTTTGGATGGCGGCGTCACTGCGCTCCGCGGCGCAAAAGCTGGAAGCGCTGTACTCTGCGACATCATCGTGCCCTGCACGATGGAGAATTTCTGGCCGAATGCATTGCCGAGCGGAGCGATCGCACCCCTGTTCAACACGGGAGGCTTGTTGAACACACTGACCGTGTATGGCGTGGTGGCGTCACGCCGGCTCCACTCGTGGCTGGTCCGATGCGGGAAGGACATTCTTCGCCAAGGCGGCTATAAGGCGGCTACGGCGGCGGCTACAGCCGCGGCGGCGACACGGTGACGGTCAAAAAAATCACGACCAACTGCTCGTGTGTGCGGGAGGATTTGATGAGGTGTTTGATTGACGAATCTCTTTTCTCAAGTTGGGGGG
>Ga0209550_10003368_pt1 | contig 15225 bp, 13 predicted proteins | sample LauGreSuBDMM15SN_2_FD_187567 | JGI IMG/M metagenome (GOLD analysis project Ga0209550, IMG submission 187567) | Freshwater lake microbial communities from Lake Michigan, USA - Su13.BD.MM15.SN (SPAdes) (version 5) | ecosystem: Environmental > Aquatic > Freshwater > Lake | place: Lake Michigan...
TTAATATATAATTTTTTTTATTTTAATATATAATTTTTTATTTTAATACTTATATCTAAATATCATCTACATTGATTAATTCCCCATTATCTGTTACAATAGTTGCTATTTGACCCGAACGTGCTTCTAATACTTGCGCATCAATAAGTTCCCGGTACTCTTCTGTTTTTTCATCACTAAACACAAATAAATCAGTTTCATCCTTAATATTGTTTGAATTTTTACTATCCGTTAATATAAATTTATTCCAATTTATATTAGTAATCGTACTTTTTAGTCTATCTTTGTCGTGTTCTCCATAAACTTCTAATAGATCACAGTTTTCTAATTTAACCGAAGAATTTCCTAATTTATCCGAAGAATTTTCTCGTATGGCTTCCCATTCTCTTAAACCGATTAAGACCCAAGTACCATTTCCTACAAAATTATCTCTTTTACCTCGTCCTCGAAATTTTCCGCGAATATGACATAATCTAGTTTTATCATCCATACAGGATACGTGACACATTGCTCCTCCTAATACCTTTGTAACTTGAGCATAAACCTCAGATTCATCATTTGATAATCGCAATGAATTTCCTGCCTTAGCAGTAACAAATTTACGTCCTTGACCTTTTGTTTTACTTCCACCAGTTGTATTTTTCACCATTTTAGATTGTATTATAGTTGTATTTTATTTATACTTTAAATATTATTTCAATTTTTTTTATTATTATTTAAAATACGTATTGCTCTAGACAAATTCTGTAAAATTACTTATGGTAAATGGTTTTTTAAGATCATATATAGAGGTAACTTCTAAACTAAAACTAAATTCATCTGAAAGTAAATTTACTATACCACCTGTTTGATTTAATATTTTAATAGATATTTTGGAAATATCGACTGGACCAAAATAGTCTCTCTTTTTATAAATGAAATTTGAATTATTATCAAATATCCATTCCGTTATTGGAGTGTTAAGTGGTATTAATCCAAGTACGTTTTCATTTATGATACTCTCTTGCAGTATTCCAAAAGTATTGGAAACGGGTTGCGAGTTTGTATGATCATCTAGTGCAAAATATAAATAATTAGAATAAATATTATTAAATGTTCCTTCCGATACATAGGTATTACTACCGTTATAAACAAAATTTCTGTATCCTAATAGATACCCTAATGTAGAGATAAACGTAGACGGTTTTACTTTTTTATTTAAATCATAGTTATCTACATTTGCACTATTATATGGATTACATATCTCTGTATCTTGAAATACATTTTGCTTTAATATTTGCATTGAGAAATTATTAGTTGTATTCGAAATAGTTGTTCGATTGGTTGCTGGGTCTATCAAAACAGTAAATCTATCTGTTGGATATGCAGGCGTATTAAAAAAATCATTAATTGCGTCTTCTAATGTTATCGACATAGCAGGAGTGTAAATTGGCAATATATTATTAAAACAATCGACCCGACTATAATTTCCATCCGGAATAATAATGCTAGCGCTTAGACCTGTAGTTTCCTCGGATATATATATTTGATTTGTTTCTCTCTCTGCGCTAAATGTTAACATAACATTTGGGATTTGTACAGATGATATAGCTATAGATATAACATTTTTAAGTCTTAATGGTAATGTAAAGGAACAATTCGTACCAACCGATTGAAAAAAATTATCCCTTGCAGCTGTATTAAATACAAAAATTTGTTTTGAACGATTATGCCTATAAGGATCTATATTGTCATATGGAATAGATTGTGTTTGTAATGCTTGATGAGACCCTAATGGGTTTATTATTTTTCCTACCTTATTCGCATTTGCTTTTGACTCATTTCGCTGCATAATTTTATTCATTTCTTTTTCTGTTTGGATATCGTTATAAGCAGTTATTAAAATATCTTTTGCTAATGTAATAAAATTGATAATGTCTGATTTATGTTTATCTTGATATTCCGATTTGTCAAGACATAATATTTCGTTTGACATTTCATTTACTTTTTTCTCTACATCTGTTACATTATAGTTATAGTCTAACCGTAAAAAATGGATTAATTCATTTAAATTATAATTATTAATATCTAAATCGACGCTTGTATTCATTATATTATATTATATCAAAGATAGAATTTATCGTAAAAATACTATATAAATTAAATTAACATATGTATATAATTTCTGTTTCTAATATAATATTAAATTTTTTATAAATACTATTTGTCACAATATATATTAAATTATTAAATTCTTCTGGCGTAGTATCATTATAATTAAAAAATATATTGGGATGAGTATCTGAAATAGTAATTCCATTAATATTTTGTCCTCTAAAATTACATTTATCTATTAATTCCCACGCATAAATGGTATTATCGTTTTTTTTTATATTTTTAAATATTGAGCCTAGTGTATAATCCATTTTAAATTTTATATAACGTTTTTCCCATATACACATAAAATTATTGCGTGTTTCATTTATTTTTAAGGTAGGTGGTTCAAACGCGCAACATACAGATAAAAGAACATAATTAAATTTCTGTAATATAGAATTTCTATAAGAAAAATCCATTTCCTCCTTTTTTAAATATAAAATATTTTCATTTTCATCTAATATTTTACATTCTTTTACAATACTTGATAATTCAAGACCATATGCAGAAACATTTGAATAAATCGCACCACCAATTGTACCTGGAATACAAGATAAATTAGTTATATCACAATTATGATTTAAACTATAAATTATAAAATCTAATAATTCTGTACCACTACTTACTATAAATTCTTGTTTATTATTATTAGTTTTATGACATATTTTTTTATATAAATTTTTAATAATTAAACCATCAAAATAATCTCCAAAATATATATTATATCCTCCTCCTACTAGTTTAAATTTAATAGAATTTTTATTGCAATATTTAATTAAATTAATTAATTCTTCTTCTTCAACTATTTCACAATAATACTTACATTTACCGCCTATATTGATATTTGATAATTTTTTTGTTTCAAATTGTTCAAAAAAAATGTTTTTATTTTCTAGTATAATATTTATATTCTTTTCGTAATCATAATATCCTCGTTCAATTATTTTTTCATACGTAGGAGTATTTTTTATGCCCAACTTTCTCATTAATAATAATAAAGCCATACCACCTCTTAAATCAGTACAAAAATATTCTATATTTTCTAAATTTATAACAGATAATGGCGAAACTTGTGCACAATTATTAATAATAATTTTATTATCTTTTACATTAATATTAAAACCTAATTTATTAATTTCATTTATATATTTAAATCTATCATTCCATATAGTTTCAGTTATAGTACAACATTGATTTTCTATATATAATGCGAGTATGGTAAAAAATGGTTGAACATCTGTATAGATTAACGGAAAATATCCAGTTACTATATTAAACTTTTGAAAATTATTGCGTTTTATATGATAATAATTAAGTATATTAGTACTAACTAAATAAATACCTATATTTTTTAAATATTCATAACATTCCCCCAAATCATTTATATTGATAGGCCCAATAGTATAACTAGATTGTTGATCAATTTGTAAATTTATACCAGAATATATGATGTAGGTAATTGCCTCAATTGGATCTGAAATAATCTCGTGTTGTATAATCGTATTATTTATTATTTCATTTTTTTCACCGTTTATTTTTATATAATCATTATTGTATTCTATACATATACCTATTTTTTTTAATAAATCTATTGTATTTATTATGTAAGGATCTTTTGCATAATTATATAAAAAAACACTAAAATTTGATTTACTAAACATAAATATTGCATTTATTGTAGCACCAACGCTAGGTTTTTTAAAATTATAATGTAAATTTTTATATACACTGATTCCGGATACTTCTATACTGTTCGTATTAATTTTTATATTTTTTCCTAATTCAACTAACAAATCAATATGATAATCAATAATTCTTTTATCAATTTTACAACCTGTATCAAGCTCATAAGTTAAATCTTGATCATAACATACAGTAGAACCAATAAAATAATAGGTACCTCTTGTATTATTAGTATAATTTATTTTATCTGGTATACTAAAAAATCTAGTATCAATTATAATAGTATTTTTGTTAATTAATTGATATTTAACATTAAATTGAATTAATATATTTAATTGTATAAAAACATCTGAAATCAATGGAATATTTTTAATATAATAAACATTTCTACTTAGTAATGTAGCTGCAATTATTGGTAAAGCAGCATTTTTTGCTCCAGAAATATTTACATTTTTCATTTATAATAATCTAATTTATTATTATTTTTTAACTATGTAAAATAATCTATTTTTTCGAGTTCTATCAAATATTCGTCCTTTATGTGGATAATCGTTTTTTTTTGAAAATCATTATACACTGTTAACCAAGTTCTTGACTGTTCTATATTACAAATACTTTTTTCTTGTACTTCTTTTTTTTGTTCGTCTGGCTCATAATTAAATTCATTATAAAAATCGTCCAAATCATCATCTGTTTGAAAGATTATTTTTTTATTAATTGAATCTATTACACCATTATGTTTTAAAATTCGTTCTTTCCAGACTGGTGTAAAAGAAGCGTAGTATAACCAATTATCGTGATATGCTTTTATAATATTGGTATTATCACGTTTTAAATTAAATAATGACAGATAATTATATTTGTCAATTGGATAGAAAGCGGCAATAGGAAGAATTTTATAAGCTGGTAGTATTGTCCATTTATCTCGTTCATTTAAATCAGACTCAATGGTTTCATACATTACAACATCTTCTGCATCTACGTGTACATATAGATTTTTACCAATCGTTTTTTTATTTAATAATGCATTAAAATAAATAACTTTTGATACTAGATTCCATCTTATGTAATTACGCTTTTTATTTATGTTCCCTTTAAATTCATTTAACAATTTATTATTATCTATATTTACGCCTTTTTCTATAAAGAAGCTCATTATTGTTTCTAGTGTTTGTATTAGATGACTATCTTTGATAATGTCAATAATTAAGAAAGATAATTGTAAATAATTCTCCTCTTTCAACAATACGATCATTTTTTTTTGTATTATTTCAAAATCATTCAATAATATATATGTCTTCATATCTGTTTGATATAAATCATTATTTTTTAATATTTGTCGAATAAAGAAAATATCTGTTGTAAATGGTCGAATAATAAAATTATTGATAATCATAGCTATCATTTTGGCCTCTTCTATTTTAACTAACTTCGTTTGAAGATATTTTTCAAAACCAGGATTTAACACAGCATAAAAGTCATAGTATATTTTCCATAATAATACTTTAAGTTCAACTGTTAAACCAGAATAATATAATTCATATGCCCAAAATAATGCCTCGTCATCCTTTTTATTTATTAGTGCCATCATTAATGCTATTTCAACCTCCTCTTTTTCATATAAATAACGTGTTAATTGAAAATCATTACTCATTTTCTTAGTATTATTTTCTTCTACTATAGTTGAATGACATATACCCATTTAATTATATATCGATTTTTTATTTTACTGTAATATAATTAGTATTCTATTTACTGTGTTTAGAAAAGTAGTGATTATAAGAGAATATTTGATGATTTTTATGTTTTTATCTTGAATTATATATATGAAAGGAGGACGTAAATTAACTGATTGGAATATATTTGTTACGAAAGTTTTTGATGAGGGAAGAGCAAAAGATAATTCCTATACTTTTAAACAAGCAATGAGTGACGCTAGTGAGAGAAAAAGTGAAATGAAAACATCTACTGGTATGGGTACAAAAAGTAAAAAAGTCGGCAAAAAAACCAAAAAAGGAGGTAAAAGAGGGAAAAAAGGTACCCGTAAAAATAGAAAATAAAATAAATTATAAAGTGATATTATTGTTTTACGTTATAATTTCTATTAATTTTTTCATTTTTTCATTCGATAATTTATTGATAAAAGACCAATCCGGATATTCGATAAAGAGTTGTTGATATTTTTCTTTGGTATCTGCAATATTTTCTCTCTTTGAAGGATCTGGTTGAATATTTTTGTTAAGTAAAATTATTAATTTATTTATAAAAGTATCTTTTAGAGAGAAAAATTGTGAAATTTTTCCAATAATATGTAAATATAAAAGAGATATACTATAAATATCCCATTTATCATTATATTCTATTATATCCTCTATTATTAACTTTTTTGGTATATCAATATATTTTTTTAAACATTTTATACATTCTATTTTAAATTGTGTATTGTAATTTTGAGAGAAAAACGATAAAACAGATAATTGTCTTACATAATTATCTACCATTTGCGCAATTAATGTCTCTGATAAAGTTTCCAAATTATTTCTAATTAAATAAAATAATACGTGTACTTCTAAGGGTTTGTATGTATAATCTTCTATTTTATCCATCATTTTACTGAAATAATTTTCATTTAATTTGGATATTTGTAAACTATGTTTGAAATCTTTTAGCATTAATTTACCTCCCAAATCCATATTAAATATAATTTTATGCTCAGATAAATGAAAAAAACAAATATTATGATCATTTAATAATTTTATATTATCTAATAATTCATCTAATGAATCTAGTATAAAATGAATGCTTTTTTTAACTGTCTTTAACTGAAACAAATAATCATAAAAATCTATTTGTTTTGTTCTTTTATAATGTAATAATAAGTATTTTGTATTTATATCTACTATTTTTATCTTGTTATTTTCTGTCATCTCACTAGCATTAATAATTTTATAATCATATAAAATATTATATTTATTACAGAAATAAGGAATCATTTTAATTTTTTCACATATATTTACTTCATTGACACTATAAAAATTATAAGGCACCATAATACAGTTTTGGGATGCCAATATTTCTCTCTTTCTTTGAAATGTATAAAAAAAATGTTTCAACAATTTACTTATTTCGATATCTGTTGTTATATTTCTATTTGTATTCATATAATTTGCAAATGATTTTTATTTATATATAAATAACTTATTATTTTGATTTTCCCTTTTTAATTTTTATAATTTACTTTTTATTTACTATAATAAAATATCTATTTTGATATGTTTTTTTAATCTTTTTTTTAATTTCTGTAGGATCTGTAATACCATTTTTCAATAAATTATTTATTTCCTCTTTTAATATATCCAAATTTTCTTGACAAAAGTTATCAAAACCTATAGATGGTTTGTAATTATCATCTGTAATATTTGTTTTGATATGTTCATCCATTTTATCTAGTATTTCTTTTTCAACACCTGTGTAGCTACAACGTTTTTGTGGTGTTTTTTTTTCGGTAGTTTTTTTTCTGAAATAATACCTTGCGCTTTTATACATTTTATCCATTATATCTCCTTCATATCCTAAATTAGTTAGTCTTCTTATTTCATCTGTCACCATATCGTTTTGGTCTTCTACCCAAATCTCCCACGCATCTTTAAAATCTTTTCTATTATCATATTCGTGAATTTTCGAAAAGATATATAATTCTTTCATAAACTCATCACTAAATTTATATCGAAAAATACTTATAGAATATTTATATGCATCCTCGCTATTGCCTTTATTATTATATAAAGGCTTTGAGGAATTCTCCAATGAATCCATAGTATTATCATCTGTTCCAACATTATTATGAATGCTAATGTCATTACTACCATACATATTAACATTGAGTCTTTGGTCATCATCTTTTTGCATATTGTGCTGTGTGTATTAGCTTATATCTTATTATTTCTCATTATTAAGTATTTAATTATTTCAATTTTATTTTTTACAAAATTGAAATAATATTATGATGAAAAGAATATTTATAAAAGACGAAAGAAATGGACCCTTACTCTGATAAAAATGAAGAAATGCAAAATATGGAAGATAATATACGTCCTCCAGATGAAGTAAAGAGAGAACAAATAATGGAAGATTACATGGATGCCAATATGGATATGGATATATATGATGATACAAATATATTTGAAAAAGAAACAGAAGATGCTATTTATTTAAGTTTATATGAGTTAAATGAACAACAAAAACAAAATAGAGCATATGAAGACCAAATACTTGAAAAATATTTATTTGAAACCAATAAAAGGAGAGAAACATTTCGGGAATTATTGGAGGAAATGAAAAAAATAAGTAAATTTGATAAAGAACTTAAAGAAATATATGACATTATTGAACCTATTATAGATTCTTATTGTAATCAATATATTGATTTTTACGATTTTGATCCTGAAACCTATACAAAAATATTTACAATTATGGCAACTTTGCGTAATAGCAAAGAAAAAATAGAATTATTGAAAACGATTATTATTCAAGTATAGGTGTAATATTTACATTTATTGGGGTTATTACTAGTCTTAATTTAATGTATATCTTATTATTTTTACATTATTAGTTTCCATTTTTTCTTCTTGTATATCTTCTTGTATATCTTCTTCAACATCCACTTCTTGATATTGGTAATCGATAAAGATATTTTCATCTGTAGTACCAATTGGTTGTGCAACTGTAATTGCTTCGGCAATCACTAATGGTATATAAACCTCCTCTTCTCCATTTTTTTTGTTTGTTTGTTCATATAATGCCAATGCCTGATAATATTCTTGCACTTTTTTATTTATTCGTATTCGTTTAGGATCAAACGATGTCAAATATAATCCATCTAAACTTTTTACTCTCGATAATGCTACATAAGTCTGACCACACTCAAATATTCCACTACCTACATCTATTTCCGCCGTATCTAAAGTAGCACCCTGGGACTTATGAATCGTTAACGCCCACGCTAAAATAATCGGTACTTGTGAAATACCTATGCCAGGAATTTTATCGCTTATCCATACATTTCGTGTCATTACCATTTCAATGCCATTATTATATTTGACTCGAGGACATCCAGTTACATCACAATATCCAGTAATAATACCTTGACTCCCATTACATATTAATGTATCACCCTCTGTTGATTTTATATTCACTACACACATCACTTGTGCTCCTATTTTTGCTTTAATTATTTTATCACAAATTAAATTCGAAGCTAAGAAATCCATTTCTATTTGTACTTCTTTGTCACTGAACTGCATTCGTATTGCTCTCTCTGCCTTTGACATTTCCACATCTTTAATAAATTTCATCTCATATTCTTTTTCTTCGGTTTGCAGTGCAGACATTTTATTATTATTAATTTGTTCTACTTTGTTACGTGTCGGATATAATTTTGTAGGTTCTACTATTAAGTTTTCCGCATAGGGACGTCCAACATATTGTAATAGAAGATCGTTAGACTTTCGTTTTAGTTTTCCCTCGCGAATTTGCTGTAAAATAGTAGTATAAATTTCATCGGTTTGACGGAAAATTTTCACTAATTGAATCTGATTATCCATATGAACAACATTATTCCAATCTTCACTTTCAAAACAAAATCGTTGTGTATCTGGTTCATCTTTGTCGCCAACTGGTGGTAATTGATAAAAATCACCAGAAAATACCATTTGAATGCCTCCAAATGGTTTTTTATTTCCACGTACAGCTTTACCTATTTCGTTTAACAAATTGAAAAGTTTTAATGACAACATACTTACTTCATCAATAACCAAAATATCCGTTTGTTTCCAAATAGCTTTGGAAAATTTATTTTTTTTTATTTTTGTAATTAATTGTTCAATAGTTCCATTTGCTAATCCGATTCCTGCCCAGGAATGAAGCGTCTTTGCCTTACAATTTAATAAGACAGCAGCACACCCTGTTAACGCTGTAACGTGAATATCTTTAAAGTTGGCATAGGCGTGTTCATATATTTTTCGAATTAATGCGGTTTTTCCTGCACCTCCAGGACCAGTGATAAATATGTTATTTCCTTGAACATATTTATCAAATGCAATTTTTTGTTCTCTTGAAAGTTCCATATTTTAATTTATTTACTTTTTAAAATAAATTATTAATGAAATCAATTTTTTATTTTAGTTTAAATTAAAAGCACTCATTCTAATATTACCATAGTATAAATTTGAATCATCAGAATCTGCTCTAATTGCATAATAATAATTGCCGATAGGATTAAAGGAAGTATCTATGGATTGCATATTAATAGTAGTACCAAAAACAGATTGAAGACCAGGTTTATTACTGCTAAATGACCATAAGGATGTATTTAATTCAGTCTATATAATGGTCGTATGTATGACATTAATGTTATAGATTTATAAAAGTAAATATATTTATTTGGATATAATATCTTAAATAAATTCACTCATTATATTATATGAACTTTGATTTGAACATTAATAATTATACTAAAGATGAATTGATCGAAATGTTTGATTTACCACCAAATTTCGATAAAAATGTAATAGATATAAAAGAAGCTAAACTGAAAGATAGTATTTTAAAAAATAAAGAATTACAAAGAGAAACACAAGAAAAAACATTAAATTTTTTAATTAAAGCAAAAAATATTATTTTAAATGAAAACACAAATCCTACCACTATCCCTCCTTCAAATTCAAAACTGCAACAAACCATCTCTGAGTTTTATAATTCGAGCTATGAATTAAGACCAAGTAAACTGGAAAATCCAGAAGAGCATATGGTACAAGTTCGCAAAGAATTACCATATTTATCTTCTTATCCAAGTGAGTTTTTTCCAGGTATTATTAATCCCATCAAAAAACGTACTATTAAAAAAAATCTAAATATAGATTCCAGATTTAGAGAGAACTATTTTGCTACCCTTTCCTCGAATTATATCATTTCGCTACCCACTAACTTTAATGATGTATTACAAATGCAATTATCATCCATTGAATTACCGACTACCTATTATGTTATTTCGAAACAATATGGTAATAATTTTTTCACTGTAATTGTTAATGGAATTGCAGGAATAATAAATATACCAGATGGTAATTATGATCAAGTAACTATTAATACGAAAATAAATCAAGAATTAACCAATCTAACTACTACCACTGGAGTAGCTGATTTTGCAAATGTAGTATTTTCGATTAATTTAACAAGTGGAACTACTGGTAGTGGACAAACTATTGTTGGGTTTAACGGTAACCAACTATTGAATTCGACATTAGAACTTAATTTTCAAGCAGACCGGTTTGGTATTGACGATAGAAATACTCCATTACCATTAAAATTAGGATGGTCTCTTGGGTTTAGAAATGGAATATATACCAATAACCTTAACTATGTATCCGAAGGTGTAGTGGACTTAACTGGACCACGATATTTTTTCTTAGTAGTGGATGACTATAATAATAACGTTAACAATAATTTTTTTAGCGCCTTTAATTCATCTATATTAAATAAAAATATATTAGCTCGAATATCTTTAGCTGCGAATACTTTTGACATTTTATCTCAAAATAATTTGAACCTTATTATGACGCCGAGAGAATATTTTGGTCCTGTAAATTTACAAAATCTGAATATTCAGCTATTAGATGAATATGGACGCATTGTAGATTTAAATAATATGGATTATAGTTTTTGTTTAACATTGACGACAGTATATGATATTTAGTTATGATATTTAGTTATGATATTATTATATTATGGGATGCATATAATAATATGTTTATAGAATATAAATGGCCCAATCTTTTAAAACCGGATCAGGTATAAAATCTTTTGGTGTTTTTAAAGAATCGATGGATGCAGGAGACTATATTAATAATAAAACAGCAAAAACTACCTTTTGTAACCCTAATATTTGCAAACCAAGTAGAACAGTGAATACACAAGGCAATTTACTCCTACTACAACAGTCTAATAAATTAACTTTTTATAAAGATAGCTATTCGAGTTTTAGTAAATCAAACTTAAATATGAATTTAATTACTAAATTAGACTTAACAGATGTACCTGTTATTCAGAATAATAACCCACCATTTGAAGTTCCAACAGATATTACAGTTGGAGCTACCCCTTATTTAGATTATAATATTGACCCATCAGGGTTTTTATTTGGTAACACTACTTGTGGATTATACAATTATCTCGATTACATTGTCTACAATCCACCATATTCTACAAGTAATCCAGGGCATATAAACAGAGACTAGATAAACATTTTATCGTTTAGCATCCATTTTTATTAACATTTTATTTGCCTTCTTGGCAATATTTCTGTATTTTTGTCCTTTGGAACTGTATTGGCGTGCTCTCATATAAGCAGCATATACTCCTTTTGCATTAACTTTACAAGTATTTTTGGCACAGATAGGGAAAGATTTATGAGGTCCTAAAAAACATTTTTTACCACATTTGTTGAGCATAACGGTTCGTTGACGAGTGTTTGGCGAAAGTTTTTTCCATCCTTTTACGACACTTCTACCGCCTCTATGTTTTCGAGTGTGAGCCATTTTATATTATATATATAAAATAAAATGGAAGTTCTAGAAAATATTAATTTTATTGTTGACACATCAAATGTAGTAATAACAGATCTTTCCAATATAGAAATACTAGATCATATACAAATATCTGAATTAAATTATAAAACAGTTGAAATAGATAACATTAGTGATGATGAAAAAAGTATAAATACCGTATTAAATATAGTAGAAAATAAAAACATATCACAAAAAATAAGATCGAATAAAGTAACTTATCGTGATAATAATATAAATAATAAAAATAATAAAAATGGTGTATATATTTTATGCGGTAGATGTGACTCATTTAATGAAAAAGGTTTAGAGACGGAAAATTCATCTTCTATTTTGTGTGAAAATTGTCAATGGACTCTGTATCCTTTAACCAATAAATATTACACATTTCATACAAAACAAATTTATGAGATTATTCAAACTTTATGTAAACTATTACATAAAAATAAACTAACAATAAGCAGAATTAAATATATAATTGAAAGTTGTGATACAACTGCTAGTAATGATGACAAAAAAAAATTAGGGTTTCTTGATTTTAAGGAAGCATTTTTTAATTTAAATATTTATTTTGATAACTATACTTTTACTTTTCACGATATTAAAACACTATATTATAGTTTATGTGTATACGAATTAAATAATTCTTTTGTATATTGTGATGATTTTATGGATTGTATTAGAACATATTTTAATAAGACACAAAAAATTAATAAAAAAAAACAAAAAAAAGAAGAATGTGATGTAACAAAATCAAGACCAGTTTATCAATATACGGGTGATAATGAAAAATTAAAAAGCGAGGATGATAATATACATAATGATCTAAGTGAAGGTGAAACGGATAGTAGTAGTTTCAATAATAATAATAATAATACTAGTAGTAGTAATAATCATAATATAGATAGTTCCGGAAATCCGATTAACTCAGATTATAAGAGCATTCATAAATATAGTTATAAAGAAGTAGAGGAAGATATAAACAACAATTATTTTGAAAAAAATCATAAACACTCCAGTTCTTTAGATATACTAGCAACCTATCTACGTGGTCAAAAATTGATATGTATGGAATCAAAAACATATTGCGAGTCTTATTTAAATATGTTAATGATGCCCGCTATTTTACTATCAACTGCTGCAACGGTGTTATCAAGTGTAGTAAAAGATTATTATTGGGGGTCCTATATGATAGCTACCATAAATGGTATTATTGCATTTTTATTGGCGGTTGTTAATTATTTAAAATTAGATGCTGTTTCTGAAGCACATAAAATATCAGCTCATCAATATGATAAATTACAAACAACAGTAGAATTTATGTCTGGTAAAATATTATTATTTGATAGTAAACAAACTTCAGATTTAACTAGTAATAATGTTGAAACAATAGAAACTAAAATGACAGAAAAGCTTTCAGATATTGAAAAGAAAATTGGAGAAATTAAAGAGACAAATCAATTTATTGTACCCAAACAAATAACTACTAGGTATCCTATTATTTATAATACTAATGTATTTGTCATTATTAAAAAATTAGAAGATTTCAAAAAACGTAAAATAAATAATTTAAAGGAAATAAAAAATAAAAAGAATTATTTCATTACGGTAATGAATGCAAAAAAAGAAAAAAATAAAATGTCGTCTGTGCGAAAATTACAATCCAAAATCCGATTACTTTATGAAAAAAAGGTAAATTATGTCAAAGATATTTTAATTTTAAAATCCGCTTTTTCAATGATAGACGAGATGTTTATCAAAGAAATGGAAAATGTGGAAATAAATAAAAAATATTGGTTTCGTAGATATTTTTGTTTTGGTTATGGAATGAAAGAAATGACAAAAGATCCGAGAGAACTGAATGATTTTATTAAAGATATTATGAATCCATACGGAAGTGGGGAAGGCACAGATATTCATTTTTTAAAACAATACAATAAAATGAAAACAGAAATGGAAAAAATAAATAAGGAAAATTTTGCAAATACAAACAGGCTAATAAAAAATAATATTAAAATGACTAATTCTATTTACTCAAGATTGGAAGAAGGAAGTCAAATACAAGAAGACCCAAATAATAATTATAAAAATCATTATGATTTTTTACCTACGCCTAAATTAAGATTTATTCCTTCTATCATTAATCTTACTGGACTAGATAATAAAAAAAGTATTAAAATAAATTATGATGAAGAGGACGATTATAATATATATTCACAACGTAATTCGGATTCATCTATGTCAGAAATGGATACCAACGTATATAATATGAAATAAATAATAGTTTTATAAGTATTGCAAAAAATACGTATAAAAAATTCCGACTTGCTGGAATCGAACCAGCTACCCTTTGAGATCTAAAGGTTTATAACTACTACAGTCAAATGCTCTACCAAATGAGCTAAAGTCGGAGACGGTAGGGTGCTGTTAAGTTTTTTTTAAATTAAATTTTGATTTTAGTTTATTGCTGTAACTTAACATTAATGGTAGTAACTTCTGTTACTACATATTATAAAGAATAATTGTCTTTAAGTTCTTTTAAACCTTTTAACATTTCAAACGCCGATTATTTCTATATTTATGTGTATAAAAATAAATCAAAAAACATATAACAAAAAAATTTAAAAATAAAAGATTATTGTAACTGAAGCAAAATGATAGTTTATAAAATGGATGGTGAATTTACTATAGACACAGAAATATTACACGAAGGCAAGGATTTTTTTAGAAAAATGACAAAACACATGGGAGAGAGAAAAATATGTGAATTATTAATGAAATATCC
>Ga0209550_10003369_pt1 | contig 15222 bp, 19 predicted proteins | sample LauGreSuBDMM15SN_2_FD_187567 | JGI IMG/M metagenome (GOLD analysis project Ga0209550, IMG submission 187567) | Freshwater lake microbial communities from Lake Michigan, USA - Su13.BD.MM15.SN (SPAdes) (version 5) | ecosystem: Environmental > Aquatic > Freshwater > Lake | place: Lake Michigan...
TTTATATTCTTCTGTTGCCTTTTTTTCATTGGATTTGAGTTTTCTACTTGCTTTTTGCTCTGCTGTGAGCGTCACCTTTGGTTTTTTTCCTGTAGTCTTACTTAATGCGTTCGTAGCAAGTACACTAGGGGCGGTACTAGAGGCGGTACTAGGGGCGGTTACCGAATTAAATACAGGAAGTGATCCAACAACATTTTTTCCTTCATTCCCATTTCCATTCTCATTTACTACCTCATTCTCAGACATTCTATTTAGTTCATTGAAAAAAAGATAGTTAGCGTCGTCGTGTGGTTCTTTTAGACTTCTTCCCATTCGTTAAATAGCTGAGATTACTGAGAACTTTACGCGTATTGAATGCCCGGATGGTGTTCAGGTTCACCTTGAAGTCCTTAATGAGATGCCTCATCACCCGGATAACCTTGTCATGCGTTTTCAAAAGATCCGCCTTGTGTTCCTTGTACGCCGGATCGGTCACGAGTTCATACAGAGCATCTCGCAAGTGGGCCATGCCATTCACCGTAGAGAGGGCATAGGAATACTGGAGGTCCTTGTCCTTCATGCCGACAATGCGACCGACGTGCTCCAATTCATGTTGAGCCCAACCCATAGCACATTTTACTGTAATATCATATTTGTGACTGGACATTCTTCTATTTTAACGCATATTTTATTTGTAATTTGTATCCCAAATAAATGGCATCCTGGGCAACTAGTTGCCCAGGATGCGGGTACTTATTATATGCTTCGCTACAAGACTGTTTGCTCGGTTACTCTAGATTGTAAAACGACCAAGGAACAAGACTGTTTGTTCGGGAACCTTAGTTCCCGAGCAAACTCGGTTACTCTAGATTGTAAAACAATCTAGAGTAACAATCGCCTCCTGGGCAACTAGTTGCCCAGGAGGCTCATATTAGCCATATAGACCATAAAGGGATCCGCATCCTTCTTTTTCTTCTTATCAGTGTCTTCTTGTACAGGCTCATTTCTTAAACGTTTTTCATTAAGGCGCCGGAAGATTTCCACCTCTTCAGGGGTCATGGTTTGAACAGGAACTCCTTGAGCCCCTTTCGATGGCCCAAAGATACTGAGCGCCGAGTTCTCATTAAAGAGGAATCCCAGAACAATGACCACAACCACCGTAAGCCAGAATGCCACGATTATATTGCGGGTGGCCACGAATAGGACCACGAAAATCAGGAATCGCCGGACCCAGGGATTCTGGAAAAAGGTCTCCTGGTCCTTCGTAATCTCCATGGCCAAGAAACGACCGCCCAAATTGAGAACTAACATCATAATCCCAATAAAATACAGGTTGCCGTTAAAAGACCCTATAATCGCTTCTAAGGGGGATACAGTAGCAGTTGCGATGGCCCCTGTTAAAGGCTGTGCTATCAAGCCCGGAAGGCTCATCTCTCTGTTGGTCCTGGGTAAATTGTATTGGGATTATTCGGTTGCCATGCGTGTATTCGTCGCTAAGGGCGATAACAGGGTGTGCATATCCGCAAAATAGAAGAAGACGAGGGCTGCTGTGACAATGGCTACGCGGGGGCACCAGATGGCTCCTGCCAGAATCAAGAGGGCCAGAAGGAGACGCCACCAGGGAAGCAAATAGAGTTCCACCAGTTTGGTACTGTATTCTACTTCAAAGACAGTGCTGTAAAAGATGAGAAGAATACTGACAACGGCCACCACCAATAGTCGTGAGACTCCATCTATGGTGCTTGAAAAGGTCAACATCTCTGGCCACTTCATTTGATACCTATTCTATTCTGGCTTATTTACTTCTGCTGGAGGACATCGACTTATTACTCAAATCCTGAACCGCATTTGTGGTTACATTATCACTTTCAATGGTCTGTGGACATTCTCCCAACACCGTTTCCACAAACCAGCGGTTCCCCAGGGTTTGTCGCTTTTCCAAATCCTGGAATCCATCTGTTCCGACGAATCCAGTCTGCTGTTGTCGGTTGCTGATATGAACGAGTAATAGGAAGGCGACTGCCGTAAGAAGGGCATAGGTCCAGCCGAGATAGTGGAGACAGAGACCGATCGCTGTGAGTCCAAGAATTCGTCCGATTGCCGTATCCACGTACCGACCGATATGAGGAGGTATCTTGTCCACAAAGACTATCAGGATAATGACGAGAAATCCGTAAATCATATTGGGAATGGCGTCCAAGTGGTCAAAGAGGGTGATATGAATGGAGGGCATAGAGGCTCCGCCTGACATGTTATTCATGGACATTCTCTAATACATTATGGGGATTTCAAACTACGTGAATAATGGCGTATAGGTATCCGCCAAATTACTGAAATCGATGGCCTTCACACTACATGTATTCCCTTCAAAGAAGGTGGTCTGGAGATACTGTAAAAAGGCTCCCGAGTTCTGGGGATTCTGTTGTAAATAGGTGAGGATTTGTCGCCAATTGGCATTTGTTGTGTCCCCCTGTCCGGTTTTGGTGGTGGCAGAATTGGAAGGAATGGGATTCAGGTTTACATAGCCTTCTCTTTGTGTTGCCAAAAGGACAAGAGCCGATACGAGAACAGCGATACAGATAAATATATAGTGGATCATTCCCTTGCTGTTGAGACTTGGTAATAATTTTAGAGTGAGAGGATAGGGAAATGAACTATTGTTCGTTGGAAGATGCTTTCGGTATTACTCCAGCTAACGGGAGTAATAGATCCGATAACGGAATCGCAAGCGCCGGCAAAGAAGCCCGAAAGGAAGAAAAACGAAAAGCCAAACGATGTAAGGGGCCTCCCCTGACCTTCTTGGATCCCCAGGATCCGGATCGCCAGCATTTAATCCGACCGTCCACAATTCCTGCTATGAACCGATCTACCGGCCTCACAGAACATGCGCCGGTAGATGAGGCCCAGGGCGACATGGACATGGAACGAGAATTGCTCAATCAAACCAAGTTTTCATATATGACACGGACCGATGATGACCCTGTCGGGAATAAAGAGAGGGGCACGATACCCAAGGCCTCTATGATTATGTCCACGGATACCATTATTCCCAATCTGCCCGAGGATTTGCCCCTCGGTGCCTTGCCACCCCCTGTCGCCGCCTGTGGCTCTAATTCATTCTTTGGCAAAGACCCCGATGAGGGCTTTGCCAACTATGTTCCGGATGCCCTGAGTTATTTGATGGAGCCGAGTTTCACGACGGCCTTCACGAAGAATCTGATGGGAAAAGCCGGCAGCGCAGCCTTGCCGACCCCCTCTGTCCGCGATGTCTGGAAACCCATCACTCCGGCAGGCGCCAATACGGCCTTCTTTGATGTTCTGCCAAAGCCGGGTGGAACCTATCAGAAGGAGAAGCCCCATGATGAGGAGACGCTGTCCAAGAAGATTGATGGAATCATGACTCGTCTGAATGCCATTGATAGACGGGCCAGTCCGGAACAGACTCAGACGGATATCCTTCTGTTCGTCAGTAGCGGGGTCTTTGTGCTGTTTATGATGGATTTGCTGGTGCGAAAAGGGAGTTCTTTAAGGTTTTTAGGGGGGATTTGAAGTAGATGTCTCTATTTGAGTAATTAAGCCCTTTATTTCAGGCTCTTTTAATAAATCTGGATGTATCCGTTTATATCTTTCTAAGAGCTTTTTTTTATTGGCTCTCGTATCATTTCGTATACTTGTAAAATCTTTTTTGGCAAGTTCTATTCGTTGTTTCTTAGATTGCTCTATTCTTTCTGTTGAACTGAGTTTTGGTGCTTGGGTTCCTCCAAAGTCATTAGAACCGAATCCTATCTTTTTGAGTGGTGTTGCTGTTTTGGCACCTGTAACAGTAACTGTTGGTGTAGTACCAGTTAATTGGGCTGCTGCTCTGATTGCCAATTGTACGTTCGCAGGAGTAGCAGTTACACCAGTTCCAGGTGGTCGTATAGAAGGATACTGAACTAGTGTGCCTCGTCTTGCTCTAGTAGATTCAACTAATCCTCGTCGAGTAGTCGCAAGTCTTTTTGATTCATTTACTACACTCTGTGCTTCCTCTAACATTCGTTGTAGTTTATCTACGGCTGCTGCTTCCGCGCGAATAGCATTGGCATTAGGTGGTGATGGTGAACCTTGTCGCGTACCATATATAGGTCTACTTGACTGTCTTAGCGATATATTCGTTCGTTCAGGTATGATACCTGTAGTAACTCCTTGCTTAACCTTTTTATTTGCGGCATTAAGAACTGCTTGAGTAGGTGTGGTTATAGGAGGTAGAGGAGTATTTTTAAGATTATGAAGTGTCGCTGCGATATTGGGTCCAACATTGTTGTTTTCAGGATTTGGTGCGGACTGGAATGGTCCAAACTCATTCTCATTCTCATTCTCGTCTAATAATGGTTCTGCTATGTCTGAATCATTATTAGGATTGAATTCACTCTGTCTTTGAGATCGCAAAAACGCCCGTGCCGCTTCCAGAATCAAGAACTCTCTTGCCTTCTTCAGAATCTCCTCCTCTTCCTTCTTCTTTGCCTCTTCTGCCTCTGCCTTAGCTGCTGCTTCAGAAGCAGCAACAGCCGCAATCGCCTCCTCTGTTTCGTTTGCCTCATTTGCTGCTTTTAATGCTTCAACGGCAGCGATAGCCGCAGCCTTCTCTATCTCATCAGCAGCCCCCTTCTTTTTCCCCTTCACCTTCATCTTCAACACAAACTTTCCGTCTTCCACCGAAATCGCAAAGCTTGTTATATCCGCTATGCTTTCAGGTAACATCTTTCGTATTGTCTCAGGCTGTCCCTTTAAAATAGCCTGATAGAAGGCGTCTAACGATAAAGGAGTTCCGCCGCCCCGAAAGGGAACAATCGGAGCACTTGCATTTTGTTGTAATAGTGATGTGTCTGGATTAAAGCCAGGCGGCGCACTCATCCCTATCCTGTATTCATGAATTATTTGATTTCAATCGTAAACTTCTTGTTCGTGTCGGAATTCAGCAAGAGCGTCAAGTTCTTGAGAAGGCTGTCCTGTTCTTCATTCGTATAGATGTCCTTTGTTTTAGGAAGAGACCCGATAAGTTTTATCAGAATGTCATCGATATTGTTGGGATCGGAAGGAACAGGAAGAGGTGTAGGAGTAGGTGTAGTAGCAGATGTAGTAGCAGGAGCAGGTGTAAGTTTAGGATCAGGAGTAGGAGTGGAAGAAGTTGTAACAGAAACAGTAGTTATAGAACCAGGAACAGGAGCAGAAGAAGCAGTAGTAGAAGCAGGAGCAGTAGAAGCAGGAGTAGTAGAAGCAGTAGTAGAAGCAGGAGTAGTAGAAGCAGGAGCAGTAGAAGCAGGAGTAGTAGAAGCAGGAGGTGTCCCTGTGGCAGATGACTTAGATTGTGGAACAAGATGCGCAGGGACACCTCCTGATTGTGATTGTCTCAGTGTTCTCTTCTTACGACTTCCACCATTCGCAAAGACTAATCCAGCTCCACTCCCCTGTTGTCTTACATCTTTAGAGGACAGGGGGTCGAGGGGGAGGCCTGTCTCTGACCTAAGGTCAGAGACAGGAGGTCCCCCCCCGCCACTGGGGTATTGCTGAGCAACACCCCCTCCATTGGGGTGTTGCTTAGCAACACCCCCTCCACTCATCGCCACAATATTTCCACCTGATGCCGGTAGCATAGAAGCATTTGGATTGTACCCACTCATTCCACTTACTATGTAAATAAGATTTAAGAAACAGGGGGTCGAGGGGGAGGCATGGTCTAGGCCTTTGGCCTAGACCATGATGTCCCCCCCACAAGGAACCTAAAATCATTCTATCCTAACCTTCCAGATGGAAGCCTACAGCCCCGATCCCCAAACCCGTCGCCAAAAAATCCACTGTAAGCCCGAACTCATCATCAACTCCCTCCAACGATTCTATGCCACCAATCCCAATATCGCCAAGATTATGCCGTATCTCACTGGCGAGGCTGAGATTTCTCTGCGTATTATTGACTGGTTTGTCACAAAATTCAGTCGTAAGAACTTCACCGCCTATGATCTGAATGGCCAGCGTTTCGTGGTCTATAAATCGTATAAGGGTCAACTTGACGCTTATAACAAGCAATATTTTGATACGAATTGTCGCCGAGAACGTATTCAGTTCTCCGTTCAGGGCTATGAGGCCTTTGTAACCACCATCGGGAAACTGAATTTCTTCCGATGGGCCTTGGAGTCCAATCTGGTGGATTACATGGAAGCCCATAAGGAGGAGTTGAAGACGGGATATAATGCGTTCTTGAAGGAGACCACGCAGAACCAGAAGAAGTTGCGTCTAGAAACGGCATCCTCTACACCGACCTCTATGACCTCTGAGCTCAGCACAGTGAGTGCCGAGACTCTGGTTCTCGCAAATAACAAGGGAACCAGACGCAGACGAACGAAGCAGATGACATCGTCCTTGAAGCAACTTCAGATTAATAGTACTGTGGGAGAACAGTTTATTGAACTCTGTTTCGACTAGGGGGGACATCATGGTCTAGGCCTTTGGCCTAGACCATGCCTCCCCCTCGACCCCCTGTCCTATAAAATCCTTAAGGACAGGGGTGGTGTGTTGCTTAGCAACACACATGAGGGGGAGGCACTCTAACCGCCAAAGGCGGTTAGAGTGATGTCCCCCCCATAAGGTTAAAGGGAACAAAACGATACTGTTTCTCTAGCACAGCGTGTGATAACCCATGAACACCAAGGGCAACAGACCCCAATAAAATCAGAACAAGAATATGATAGGAATCCAGGCCGCGTAGTTTAGAATAAGAATAAATCACAAACACAAGGGCAGCTAATAAGAACAGTCCATTCATCATATGGGCCATAATGGACGGATAGAACATTCTTTCTAGTATGATGAATGAGAATGTTTCCGTGATCGTTTTCTACGTCCCCCTTTTGATGTAATACCTTTTCGCCGTTTAATGGATTTCCATACTTCATTATAGGTAGCATTATTCACGATTTCCCCAGGTTCTAAGGAGGGCGGTATAGATACCTTTAAATCTTCTACGCCATCTATAAAATCATATTCCTCGGGGTCAACGATTGCTAACACACGTTGTTTGCTCACTGTTTTTCTAGCAGACTTCTTCGGGGACTTCTTCGGAGATTTCCCCTTAGAACTATACCACGTTTCAAAGACTTGAACTCCCTCTATCAGCCCCGTGTCTTTAAATCCAGGGCTTATAAGAGTATCCGAATCATAAAAGGTATGTCCACCTTCTACTATGATTTCAGACTCATCATATCCCGTTTTTTTGCTTCCCAATGTGTCCAATACCTCATCCACTTTAATCACATGAATTCCTGGCAGAATATGGATTTTAAATAAACAACAGTCAGCTCCTTTTGAAATATGTTGCCGACGCACCTTTTTAACATCATTGGATGTCGAGAACCAACTTGTAGCACGGATTGTCCGACTATCCGAATCATGCCCCCTATAGACAAGAAGAGGCCCTGTAGTCAGAGGCTGTTCTTTCAATAAGTCTCGTATATGTGACTCAATTGTTTTCCCATGAAGCATATGCGACTTTGTGCTTTCAGTAACCCAATGATACAGGGCATTTGCCATATAATCCCTATTATCGGATCCTATTTTAATTCCAGTTATTCAAAATCCTTCTGAATTCGATGAATGATGGGTTGAACCTCCTGAACGGTCCACCCAACCTTTTTAAAGGCCTCAAAGAGTTCCAGGGGGCTTCCATTCACTTTTATAATACAATTCGCAAACTCTTTTGTAATAAAGGGAGTAAAGGCGGCAATAATGGTCTTTATAATCGGCCCCGCATTCACAAGATAGATATATTCTATCCTGAGACCATGCCCCTCAGACATCCGTCGCATCATACTTAGCCATGATTTCATATGAACAACATGTTTCGAGGAGATATATTTACAGTCAATAATCCATCCCCAGGGTTGGTTTCCAATCTTGCTAAGCACATTATCAAAATGACGGAACATGCTTTCCGTATTCCCATAATCTTTTATTGTTTTCGAGGATGTGTAAAAGGTATGAATCGATTTTGTTCCCATGAGTTTGATACATATAGGGTCAAAGGAATGGACTTGAGGATCGGCAGCACAGGCCTCACACATTTACACAAACATATAAAATAATTACTTCTTGGGAACCACAGCCCTTGTTCCATACACGGTCTGATCTTCACCCTCTATAGAATTTGATACAACCATTTTGGGAACGGTGTCGCTCAAAAAACAGTTATTCGTCGTCTTCATAGGGGTCTTCGCCATCTTCCTGTAGTCCTTCTGGAAGTCATCTCTCAGAGGCTTCAAGGACGCCGCCGCATCGGCCATCTTGGCCATTTCGTCCTTATCAATAAAATGGTAGTCCATGGCGCGTGTCAAAAAGGTTCGGTTATTCTTCTTATGTTCATAGTCTTTGTCTTCGTAGACGGCCGATTGTGTGTCTCGGACCGCGTTTCGGCTGTCGTAGGAGGTAGCATATTTATCAAAATAGGCATTCCCATTCGTGGACCCTGAACTTCCTTCTACAACTGGTTCATATCGCGGTTGTCCACTATAATTGTAATCTACGAAACGACTATTAATTGGCATAAACTCATGAAAGGGGGCACGATGATTTGGATCTGGCCGATTGTAAATTCCGTATTTTCCGTCCGTCTGCCATAATTCAAAGTTGCGGGCATTCGCGGCGTCCCTCGTTGACACTTCGCGGCGTGACCGGATACTCATGGATTGTGGCGGCAGAATCTGTACTGTGTATAAGGGATAGACTGGTTGGGTCATTAGAACTCTAATATAGACTCTGTAATAACTTAAGCATTCATCGCACAGATGGTACAATGTATATTGTACCTTATCTATATAAAAAGACAGTGAAGCAGGGCCGTACCTTTCATGTGATTGATATGCTGACAGAGGGCGGTCAGAACCTTTGGTCAGAAGCCGAAACAGTGGATTTGGATGCTGAGATTCTGGAACCGAACTCCTTTGTCCCCTTGAATCGCTACACACACTCTGAGACCCAGTTCTTGGCCTTAGACCCCGCAAAAACAGATATGACATCCATGTATAAGTGGTCCGAATGCCCCGTCAAATCGGACACCCTCTGCTGGAGAACCTTTTATGTTATAACAGATGACAGGGGCCATTTGTGGATTCAGATTCCTGACTCCGTCTTCAAGCCCGTCCTTGAACGAATCCTCTCAGCTTAAGACCGTATCATGATACTAATATAGAATGGCGGATAGACAACACAAGACTTTAAAACGTCCAAGTTCTGCCGAGCCTGTAAATGAAATTGTAGAAGAGGTCCCCAATGCCTTTCGCAACTTGTTGGATGAATCCGCCAAGGATGCCTTCCGTCGTCCTTGGCATCGCCTAGAACGCGGGCTGCGTCTCAATCGTTTGCGCATGTATGTGGAGGAGGTATCGGCCCAGTGTAGTTTTGTTCAGGAGGAAAAGGACCGCTTCTTCATCTTTCTTCAGAACGCATTGGACCGAAAGTTATTGAATACGCACAAGATTGTGGAGTATTTACCCGAATTACAAAAGATTAAGACGATTAAAGGATTGGAAGTTAGACGAAGCCCCACTGGTGAAGCCAAGTGGGGCTTTGTGCGTGTCAAGAAGGCCGATGGGACTCGTAGAGTAAAACGAACGGCAGTAACAGGAACAGCAGCAACAACAGCAACAACAGCAACTCAAGAAAAACTTGAGGGACCTGATGCTACAAATCCATAAATAAATTAATAACACAAAAAAGACATGGACTTGGTGGATCGGCTGATTGCCTGGCTCAGCCTAATAGAGCATATGCCAAAGCCTCGGGACCAGAAACAGTTAATCGATTGGCTGGAGGAGGCGGACCATTTGAGTGAGGGCCTTGATTTGCCCGAAGAGGTTGTAGACCTCCTTCTAGATGGCTATGAGGAATCTATGGTCTTTGAGAAGAGTCCCATCATTTCCACGGACATTCTGGATGCGCTTTGTAATCGGCCTCAGATTGAGCAGCGCACAGCGGCCTGGTATCAACAGGCTGTCACCCTTCTGACCGCCTCCGAATTGGGTGGATTGTTCGGGTCTCTGAAGCAAAGGGCCACTCTCATCATGTCCAAGGTGAATCCTGTGATACGCCCTTCCAAGGTCCTAGCCATGCCTTCCAATGAAATGAATGCCATGGACTGGGGCGTTCGGTTTGAGCCGGTCGTGAAAGACATCTACAATTTCAAATATGGAACGATGATTAAGGAACTCGGACGCATCATAAATCCGGAGGATAATCGTTGTTCTGCCAGTCCCGATGGACTTGTGTATAGCGACCCCTCCAACGTGAGAACAGGGCGCCTGATTGAGATTAAGTGCCCTGTGACCAGAAAACCGGATGGGAAGATTCCGAAGGACTACTATACACAAATTCAGATGCAACTCAAGGTCACAGGAATGACCCACTGTGACTTTGTGGAGGCCGTCTTTGATAGCCCCTATGGCTTAAAACCGAGAGAGATTCAAACACGGTTGGTAGAACCAAAGTTCCAGGGAGAAATCCTGCTAATTCAGGACGCCGAAGGCTATAGTCGGTATGAATACGGACCCGTCAATCAGATTCCCTTTGACCTTCCTTTGAAACCGGAAGAGACCCTTGTGGAACGGATTCCCTGGACTCTCACAGAATGGCACGAACAGGTGGTGGCCCAGTCCGAGAGTTGGTGGCAAACAACGAAGCCCCTCATGGACGCCTTCTGGCTCGATGTGGAACGGGCTCGCATTGATTCCTCATTCTTAGAAGAGCACTTAAAGAAAAAGGAGAAGGAGGATAAGTGTTTGATCCGATTACCGACCAGTCCTACTACAGCCGATAGTGGATTCTTTGCCTTCAAACTTAATAGTGTAGATGGAAAGCCTTGTTCCGAGGAATCGGCAACAGGAACTCCTTTATAATCTGTTCACAGTCCTGTGGTAGAGACCGACAAAGAACCCCCACCCTTTTTTTTGCCAGCATGATTTCAAAGCCGGCACGAATAGAGGGAATCAGACGTCTATATTTATGATAACTTTCAGGAGTATATCGTATATATTCGACACGGTCATCGTGATAATAGGGATAGCCGGCCCATTCATAGGGTTTTATGGCTCCATTATATCGGAGATGATCTGTGACCCGTTCATAGTGAGAATGAACATATTCAGATTCAACCGGAACAAAGGCCCCTAATGTGTAATAGCGACCGACCTTGATTTGAACACCAGGATAGAACCGGCCTTCAAAGAACACGGGAATATGCCGAATGTCTAGATCAGGGGGTTCATTCTCATGAACCAGCCAGTAATCATGACGACGAACTAGCATTTTGTTAGGGTGTTTAACATGCTAACAAAATTCATAAAATATCAAATTTTACCCTATCTATACGTCGGTCGTCCCATTTTGAAACACTGGCCCTTGGCTGGTACATTGAGTCCCGTGCTCTTGTAAAAGGGGAGTACCAGTTCTGAGAAGGGACTAGAACAAGAATCAGGATAGCCGTGCTTGTAGTTGTTGGTGAATTGACGGAAATTCCCTGTCTTCTCTAATTGGCGCTCAAAGTTGGTGGCATAGCAACTACGGGCATTTGTGTTGGAGATGCCGGAATTGGGGGTGGCCTCCAGAACATCTGCCAAGAGTTCATAGTTGGGTTCGGAAGGATCGGGGGCCGGGCCATTTAGAGGAAAGGCGGCAATATCGTCCTTATTATCCATCGGTGCCTTGACGTTCATCTTGGGATTACCGGCGCTCATTGTCAACTGTGAGGCGTCTTTTTGATACTGTGTCCCATCATTTATTAAGTTGGCGGCATCAGGTTGACTATAAATTTCCATATTGGGACTAAATTGTTCCTCCACATATCCCACGTAGTCCCACTGAGGCCCCGATACCTCTAACGGATAGCCCGTGGGTCCATTCCACATTCCCTGGTTACACTCCTTTGTCTGCCACCTGGGAACAAAGGTAAATTCTGTTATCATAGAACGGAAGGATTCACTAATTCCTAGGGCGGCTGGTATTATAAGTAAAATAAATAAGACCGCTAAAAAGGATATATACGGGTTCAATAAGCCCATCTCTAGTATTAGAGTATGGTAAAATTTGAACACACACTCGTTCGGTATCGTGATACAAAACACATTCCGGAATGAGTCGCCCTATTAGTATGAAGGTGGTGAAGAGAGATGGTACCAAGGAAGACGTCAGCTTTGACAAGGTTTTAACCCGTATTAGACGCTGTGCTGGACAGATGGCTCAGGAGAAGCCCGACTGTATCCCCATGGAGCCCCTGGATGTCAATCCCGATCTGATAGCTCAGCGAACCCTCGCTCGTATTCATGACGGTGTGAAGACCTCGGATCTGGATGAACTTGCCGCCCAACTCGCCATCAGTCTGGTGACAACCCATCCAGACTACGGCACCTTGGCCAGTCGCATCATCATTTCCAATCACCAGAAGCAGACATTGCCATCCTTTGTTGAAACCATGAAACTCCTTGCCAATCAGCGAAACAAGAAGACGGGGACCCCTGTCAGCTATCTGTCCGAGTCCTTCCTTGCTGCCGTAGACCGGTTCGGTCCTGAGTTGGACAAGGCCCTTCGTTTTGAGCGTGATTTCCTTCTGGACTACTTTGGCTTCATGACCCTGGACCGTCAAAAGTATCTGCTCCGTGATATCACAGGGCGTGTTCTCGAGAGACCTCAGCACATGTACATGCGCGTGGCTTTAGCCATGTACCCCGATAATCTGGAATACGTCCTCGAATCCTATGAATACATGAGTCTCAAATACTTCATTCATGCCACGCCCACCATGTTCAATGCGGGAAGCCCCAGGGCCCAGATGTCAAGTTGCTATCTCTTGGCCATGTCTGAGGATAGTATCACCGGAATTTATAAGACCTTGGGGGACTGTGCTCAGATCAGCAAGTTTGCGGGTGGCATCGGCCTTCATATTCACAATGTCCGGGCCAAGGATGCCCACATTAATGGCAACGGAGGGACCAGTACAGGCATTGTGCCGATGTTGAAGAACTTCAATGCCACTGCCCGCTACGTGGACCAGGGCTCCAAGCGCAATGGCTCCTTCGCCATTTATTTGGAGCCGTGGCATGCCGACGTGGAGGACTTCCTCAAGCTCAAACTGAATACGGGATCGGAAGATGAACGTGCCCGCGATCTCTTCTACGCTCTCTGGATTCCGGACCTCTTCATGAAGCGTATCAAGGACGATGGCCTCTGGACCCTGTTCTGTCCCTCGGAGGCCCCTGGCTTAGCCGATGTCTGGGGGCCGGCCTTTGAATCCCTCTATGCGGACTATGAGACCAAGGGACTCGGTCGCAGACAGGTGAAGGCGAGGGACCTGTGGTCCCGTATTACCACTAGCCAGATTGAGACCGGTACTCCCTACTTGCTGTACAAGGACGCTGCGAACTCAAAGTCCAATCAGCAGAATCTGGGGACCATCAAGTCGTCCAATCTGTGTGTGGCTCCCGAGACCCTGATTACAACAAATAGGGGGGCCTTGCCGATTGGAAGTCTTGTAAATCAGACGGTGAGTGTCTGGAATGGTACCCTGTGGTCAGAAACTCTTATTCAGAAGACGAATACAGATCAGCCACTGATAACAGTGGTTATTGAGGATCAGGAAGTGAGTCCCTATAAGGAAAAGACGTGGATTGTTCAGCGTTCGATAGACTGTACGCCCTATCACAAGTTCCTTCTGGAGTCCGACAAGTCCATTCGGGAATGTGAGAGGGTAGAGGCCAAGGATCTTGTACAGGGAACACAACTCATGTCTTGGACGGATCAGTATGGCATCAAGCATCAGCCAATTGTCAAGGCCATCTATGATTTAGGGCGCAAGGAAGACACCTATTGCTTCAATGAGCCGGTCCATCATGCGGGGGTCTTCAATGGTGTCCTGACAGGCAACTGTACGGAAATCATTGAGTATTCGGATAAGAACGAGACGGCGGTCTGTAACTTGGCCTCTCTTGGCCTCCCGACCTTTGTCAAGGGCCGCACCTTTGACTTTGAGCAGTTACGCAAGGTCACGAAGATTGTTGTACGCAACTTGAATCGTGTGATTGACATCAACTTCTACCCGGTGCCTGAGACGCGAACCTCCAATCTGCGCCACAGGCCGGTGGGACTCGGCGTCCAGGGCCTAGCGGATGTCTTTGCCATGCTGAGGAAGCCGTGGGAAGCAGAAGGAACCCGAGACTTTCATCAGCGCATCTTTGAGCACATCTACTTTGCGGCACTGGAGGCTTCCAATGAAGCAGCAGTTCTGGAAGGGCCGTATGAGACCTTTCCAGGAAGCCCGGCCTCAAAGGGGATTCTCCAGTTTGATATGTGGAAGAAGGTGCCGTTGACCCTGACCGATAAGACGCTGGATTGGTCTGGACTGAGGGCCAAGATTGTGGCGAAGGGTCTGCGCAATTCCCTGTTAATCGCCCCCATGCCGACGGCCTCTACCAGTCAGATTCTGGGATTCAATGAGTGCTTTGAGCCGTTCACGTCCAATATTTATGCCAGAAGGACCCTGTCCGGTGAATACATCATTCTTAATAAGCATTTGATTCGGGACCTTCTCAAACTGGGACTCTGGAATGAGGACTTGAAGAATCAGATTATTATGAAGAATGGATCTGTTCAGGGCATTTCAACAATCCCTGAGGCGACCCAGACGCTCTTCAAGACAGCCTGGGAAATCAAACAGAGGACCCTTCTTGATTTGGCGGCGGACCGAGGCGCCTTCATCTGTCAGAGTCAGAGTCTGAACCTCTTTGTGGCCGAGCCGACCCATGCGAAGCTCTCCTCTATGCAGTTCTACGCGTGGGAATTGGGACTGAAGACGGGCCAGTATTATTTGAGAACGAAGGCGCCGGTCATGGCCCAGAAATTCACGATTGACCCGGATTTACAGAAGGAGGCAGAGCGATCAGAGGCGGAACGACAGAAGCGTGAGGGAGAGGCACCGGAAGGGTGTTTAACTTGTAGTGCCTAATCTCCTGAACAAGTAGGGGGACCATGTCAACAACAAATAGTCCAAAAACTGTAAAAGAACTCAAAACATCCTTGGAACAAATCCTTGAAATGCCAGATATAGTACAAAATATGATGAAGAGTATAACCGGTATTTTTACAGTTGTTAGTGTGATTCTGGAAACGGAAGGAAAGCCAGGTTGGCATAAAAAGGTGAACAAGGTAACCTCCGAAACATTGACCGAAAAG
>Ga0209550_10003370_pt1 | contig 15219 bp, 10 predicted proteins | sample LauGreSuBDMM15SN_2_FD_187567 | JGI IMG/M metagenome (GOLD analysis project Ga0209550, IMG submission 187567) | Freshwater lake microbial communities from Lake Michigan, USA - Su13.BD.MM15.SN (SPAdes) (version 5) | ecosystem: Environmental > Aquatic > Freshwater > Lake | place: Lake Michigan...
ACCCAGTGGTTCCACGCTTTTTCCTTTGTGTCCACGTTATCACTTTTCAAGTCTTGGTAATAACCAACATATTTTTTCCAGTTGAAATTTTCATCAACTGGTGTAATGAGTTTGGTAACTGACTTTTCCAACTCTTTAATTTCGTTACTAACTATTTTTTTCATTTCACTTAAATCAAAATATTGTCTTCCTTCTTTTTTGCCGTGACTTATCCAGTGTTTCCATGCTTTTTCTCTTGTATTAATATTATCATTTTTTAAATCTTCATAATGAGACACGTAATTATTCCAATCAAAGTTGTCATATTCTAAATCTGGCATAACTAATATAGGTTCATATTTAAAGATATATAATATTACAAAAAACAATTGTAAAATTATACCAATTGGAGTTATTAGTATTTGTCAGAGTTCCAGTCTGGCCATATTTCATCTATATCTGTTTGTTGAATTAAACGATGTGGTCTTATTTTATACAACTTTTCCATTCTCTCATCTTCTGGGTCTTGAGGTCGTTTTATAAAAGCTGCTTTTGTTCTATACCCAGTTTCATTACTACCATATTTTTGAGTATCTGGTTTATTTTCAATCGGCGAAACATAATAGTATGCAATAGACTTACGAATAACTCCTTTTGGACAAGTTATTTTTTCTGGTAATCCATGCCAAGACATATTATTTGTTTTGAATATAAATGCCGTATTGAACCTAACTGGTGATTTTACTTTACATTCAGTCATGCCTTTATCCCATAGTTCAGTATGTCCATTCCATTCTTCGTTCCAGTCTTTACTCAAATATAATATAACATTAAGTCTTCGTTGTTTGTTTGTATGTGGATGTTTTTCATAATCTAAATGCATATTTAAACGACCATTTTTAGGGTGAGCGTGTAAGCCAGCTCCATTTAAATATGGGTCATACTCAATATTATCAATACCAGATAATTTTGCAAAACATTCAGTAATTTCACCCGTTGAAAGCAAATAATACAACTTTTTAATACCAATCGGTAAATTAATAATATCATCATAAGCATATTTTACTTCAATTGGATTATTGTAGTTGTGCCAATCTGTAAAATTATGAGGAAACTGTTCGTGTAGTAAGTTAGCGTATTCTTCATTCAAGAAATTTGGAATAATAATATTTTCAAATGGTTCTGCATTTTCAAACTGTGTTCTAAGAGCACCTACATTATGAATCCAGTCTCCAAAAAAACTCTTTTTATCCTTTTCTTTTTCAACAAGCGACAAGTTAATCAAGTCTATTTTGTATTTTTCATCACAAGTTAAATCAGTAAGTCCAGTCATTAGGTCTATATCAATAGACCACCCAAGGTCTCTCACTTTTTGATTACTAATGTAATATCTTTGGTCATTGTACGGCCTATCTTCAATATATTCAATCCATTCTTCATAGTTTTCAGTTTTTTTAATCATTTTTATAAGTATTTTGGCAATGTCCATAACGGAATATTCCATACCTTCATCACATCCAATGTTGTATATTTCCCCAATTTTGCCTTTTTCTAATATACACTCAAAAGCTTTGGCGGTGTCGTACGCGTGTAAAAATGCTCTAACTGTGTCGCCTTTACCTTGAATTGTAACTTTTTTATTTTCTTTCAACAACTTTATAAAACGAGGTACTAGCTTTTCGGGGTACTGATTTTTACCATATACATTATTTCCTCGGGTGATGATAATTGGCATTTTATAAGAATGGTTGTATGACTGAGCAATTAATTCAGCCCCGGCTTTCGTTGCTGCATAAGGATTCGTCGGACACAGTATAGAATGTTCAGTTTTATGTGTTTCTTCGATATTGTTCATAGACTCACCATACACTTCGTCAGTAGAAACGTGTATGAATTTTTCTATTTTACCATACTTTCTACAACACTCAAGTAAGTTATGTGTTCCAAAAATATTGTCGTGTGTAAATTTAATAGAATCTTCAAACGAATTTTGAACGTGAGACTGCGCTGCAAAATGAATAACGTGCGTGATTTTATATTTTTCAACGACATTTTTAACTAGTTTATCATTACACAAATTACCTTTAACTAAAACATATTTTTTGTGTTGGCGAATCCATTTTTCTACGTTATTTTCATCGGCGCAATAGTACATTGCATCCAAATTAACCAGAGTATTAAAATTATTTTTTGGGAAATAGTAATTTATAAAGTTACTTCCAATGAACCCACAACCTCCAGTAATTAGTAAGTTTACTTGTGGAGAAGAATCCGATTTATCGGTGTGAAGAGTGCTTTTATAACTGATTAAACAGTTACGTATGGATTCTTTGATATTCAATACATTTGGGTACAAAGACTCTAGTCTTGATGTGTCCAAGTAGTTATTAGATCGGTCGGCGGCCAGTATTTTACGTTGTTCTTCTTGTGAAAAATTTTTCCAAGTGAAATTTGGGTCTACGATTTCCTTGTACATTTCCAAAATTTCATTGTGACAAATTAGACCCGGATTGGTTAAATTCATTGTTCCTACAACGCGTTTATCCATCATATCAAGAACCATGGGTAGTAATTCTGGTAAAACAGTCATAGAATTAGGAACCGAGCATACTTTTTCATAGGTTGCAATTTTGGTAATAAAGTTACGCCCATTTTTCTCTCCAGTAATCGGCATACGTATTCTTAAATTTAAAACATTGTTACTGTATAACTGCATCAACCTATCCGTAAACCCCTTAACGACGGAATAAGAAGATCCAAAAAAATTAGGAAATGATTTTTCATTGAAACCATTTTCTTCTAAACCGAATGGATGGTCTTCGTCAAATTTAAAAACACAACCCGTACCTAAATAAGTATAATGAATCATATTTTGTCTGCATATCTCGGCAAGTAATAGTGGTGAAAACAAATTGTCTCTCACATTTTCAACTAACTTACCTTCTTCTTCTAAATAATCAATAGTAGTATATACTTTGTCACCAATTTTACCGTGTGTTCTTCCGATAAAAGATACCACGTGGGTTGGTTTTACGTCGCTTATTTCTTTTTGTAAGTCGCTTTCATTATCTACTCTCGCTTTACCACAAAAGTACGAATGTTCGCTTGTTTTTAAAATATCAACAAATTGATTACCAATCCATCCGTTTGTTCCATAAACTAGAATATTCATTTTTATAAAGTTCATTACAAAATAAAATTTATATTATTACTCAACTAAATTATATTTTTTTAATGTAGTTATTGATTATATTTCAAGTCAAAAATATCCTTATATTTTGCATCAATTAACTCTATTAACGTCTCATAAGTTAGTATTTTTTCTTTTTTCAATATTTGCGCAGCGTCAAATATCAAATCTTTAGAATTTTTAATGATAAACTCCGAATATGCATAGGCGTCATTAATCAAATTAAAAACTTCATTGTCTATTTTTTCTTTATACTTTTCACTCAAACTGGGGTATATAATTTTTTTACCCATACCATAATACACAATCATTTTTTCTGCCAATTTGAAAGCCTCCTCAAAGTCATTAATTGCTCCGGTTGTTACAGATACATCGTAAAACACTTCTTCGGCAATTCTACCAGCCAATAATATTGCCAAATGTTCAAATAACGCTTCTCTTGTGTAAATAGTAGATGTAGTACCTTCAAATATAGTATACGCTGGACTTTTTGGGGATGATAAATTAATAATAACTTTGGTCATTTTTGAGTGATGTTTGGCCAACATACCAATGACTGCGTGTCCCATTTCGTGAATTGCAATATGGTCAATAATATCTGATGTAAATTGGTGGTCGTTCGGTTGCCATCCAGCCATCATTTTATTCATAATTGTATCAATATCTGAACTGGACATAGTTTCACGATTATATCTAAGAGCATTTAACATCGCTTCATTCAATAAATTTTCAATTTGCGCACCGCTTAATCCAAGTGTAATATCAACCAAGTCTTTGATATTAATTGTACTATCGTGTGGTTTCCCTTTAGCGTGAATTTGAAGAATGGCTTCTCTCGTTGAAGCGTCGGGTACTCCAATAAAAATACGCTTGTCTATTCTGCCGGGTCTAGTTAGAGCTGGGTCTAACAAGTCGCCGCGATTGGTTGCGCAAATTAGAAAAATACCAGTATTATTTTTAAAACCGTCAAGAGAAACAAGTAGTTCATTCAATGTGCTGTCTCTTTCGCTTGAAGAAGTTTCACCATCACCGGACCGTTTTCTTCCGAGTGCATCAATTTCATCAATAAAAATGATGCAAGGAATGTTTTTTTTGGCAAGGGCGAACAGTTCTCTCACTCTAGAAGAACCAACGCCTACATATTTTTCTTGAAATTCAGAACCAGAAACGGCAATAAAACCGACTTTGGCTTCACCGGCGAGTCCTTTCGCAAGTAGAGTTTTACCATTTCCGGGTGGTCCTTCCAAAATAAGTCCCTTAGGGACTCTTACGTTATAGTTCAAATACTTGGTATAATTGGATAGAAAGTCAATACACTGAGATAGTTCGGATTTAACTTTATCAAAACCACCAATATCTTTGAAAGTAATAGGAAATTTGGTCATTACTTCAAAATTTTCGGATTTTTTATCTCTGTTTTTTGGGTTCCTTCCGCGTGCATAAGGTTCACCGTCGTTATTCATATCGTCGTCGTTATTGTTGAACATATTTGAAAATTGGTCGGCCATATCTTTATTAATAATAATACGGATACCTCCGCGTCTATAGTTATTTGAGTTTGATTCATCATTTTTGGTATAGTTAGAGGAAAGAATGCTCTCAAGATGTTCAAGGTTTTGGAAATATTCATCTTCATCGCCTAATATTTCGGAGTCTTGGATAGATTGGTTTTTTGAATTCAAACGTCTAATGTAACTTTCGTGGTGATTTTTTGATATAGGGTGTTGTTTTTTAACAAACGTAGTTTGGTTGTTATTATCGTTTGGTTGAAAAGGTTGATTTGCGTTTTCTAATCTTTTAATAGAGTTTTCATAATGAGGACGAGAGATAGGATATTTACCATTCATATTTCTGATCAAAAAATAACCGTTTGAAAAAGTCATAAAACTTGCTAGTAATGCAGTTATACAAAAGTTCATTTGTATAATTAAATAATTAAAATTTTATATACTTTCTTTGAAATATTATTATTTGTATTTTCTTGATTTTCTTGATTTACGCGATTTTCTTGATTTACGTGATTTTATTGTCTTTTTTGACCTCTTTGCTTTTTTTGATTTACGATGTTTTCTTCGTATTTTTCCACCAGTTTCATCGGTAAAATCCAGAATTTGGGGGGTAATTTGTTGTCCGTTTTCATTATAAAAAGTGTTACCGCTACGAATATTTGCAGATGTAACTGTTTCAAGTTCTCCTTTTGAATTTTTAATATAAAACTGACGATTTGTTTTTCTATCAAGTATAACCGTAGGAACTACAACATTTGGTAGAAGTTGTCTTTCATCGTATTTTCTATTTTGTTCTTTTAGTTTTTCCCTATTATATTCACGTTCCAACTCTCGTAGTTCTTCTCTATTGTAGGGAGACGCTAGTACGGTTGCATCTGTGTCGTAACCATCTTCTTCTGCACTAGTATTGTCAGATTCATCAGATTGTTTTTTCTCGGGACTACCTAAATCACTCATTTATGTATATCAACAAAATAATATTTCCGTGAAAAATCGCCGAAGCCACTAATATAATATATTCAAAAAGTAACTTAAAGAAAATGGCAGTTTTCTACTTTTTTTTTGTCCAAAAGTCGTAGGGGTTTTAAAAAATGGACAAAAATAAATGTCCAATTTTCAAAACCTAGGGTATTTTGGGGAACTTTGATTTTCAAAACGTGTTTTACAGCATAATGCTCTTATTTTCATTTTTTCATATTTTGGGTGACATCATAATTTTGTGAGCATAAAAATAGTTTTCAAAAAAAAGTATTTAGGAACTTTTTCTGTTACAAATATATGAAACAAAATGAAACCAAATTTGGTTCGGAAAGTTCTACATTTTTTTACTGTGAAAAGTGTGACTATAAAACAAGTAGGAAAAGTCAGTACGAAAGACATCTAATTACAGCAAAACACATAAATGTAACAAAATGTAACAAAAAAGACACCGTAGAATGTTACTGTGGTAAGACCTTTAACAATCGCACAACTTTATGGAGACATAAAAAAATTTGCACTGAAACTCAAAATATAACAACTTATGAAGAAAATACAATAATTTCCGAAGAAAATGTGATAGTCGCTGAAGAAAAGCAAAATAAAACGGAAGAAGAGTTGAGAGAGTTAAAAAATATGTTTATGAAAATGATAGAAATTAACCAAGATTTGCACAACCAAATTCTTGAACTTGCGAAGGAAAGTAAATCAATCATAAATAGTAATAATACAACGAACAACAATACGCAAAATAATAAGTTCAATTTGCAAATTTTCTTGAATGAAAAATGCAAGGATGCGTTTAATATTACTGATTTTATCAGTGGTATTGATGTTGGTTTCAAAGACTTTGAGAATTTCGGAAAAATCGGTTATGTTAGTAGCATTAATAACATTCTTATCCGAGAACTGAAAGGACTAGACGTGCATAAAAGACCGATTCACTGTAGTGATTTAAAACGTGAGGTAATTCACGTGAAAGATAACAATACTTGGGTAAAAGATGAAGAGAAAAAACATATGAAACGCGCGATTAAACTAATAGAACATAAGAATATTAAGTTAATCCCCGACTGGGTAAAGGCAAATCCGGATGCAGAAGATTATACTAGTAAAAAACACGACCAGTATAATAAAATGTTGTATAATGTAATGGGTGAAATGAAAGATGAAGACAATGAGAGAAACTACGAGAAAATTATTAGAAACGTATCAAAGGAAATACTAATTGACAAGGATCAAAAGTAGTAGTTGAATTTACAATTATCATATTTTGTACGAGGTCCAAGACATGATAGATGCCCCCACATAGGAACATATGCTTCTTGTACAATACCGTAAAAAAGGGCACATAATGAAAAGTTACTTCGGGAGAGAATAACTACTTCGGAATTACACAACAAAAATAAATCATAATTTTCATCGTTACTTCTAATATCTCTATAAGAAAACCCTGTGCCATAATTACCCGGTGATGTAATAATAATAACTTCGTGTTCGGGGTATTTTACCAATGCGTTGTTAATTTCTCGTTGGACAATATCAACTGGCATAGGAGTTTGTCTATTGTGGTGCCATCCGAAAGAAGTATATTCACATTCTTCGCCTCTGTTGATTCTATCTGCATAATGACCACAACAAAAACGACCGTCATAGTGAGGCCAAGTACGAACATCTTCAAGTCTTAAGTGGACTAAAATGGTTTTCTTTGGGTCAAACGGTACTTGATAACCTAAATTCAATGTGTGTTGGTCTAAGTTATAACGGACATTTTCATAAATATATTTTTTGAAGTAAGTGATAAGGTCACATTGAAGGTGTACAACAGTTAAAGCAGTTGTATAATTTATATCGTGTTCTTTACAAATTGTAATTTCTTGTGTTTCTTCAATTATTTTATCTGAATAAGTTCTCTCAAGTGTTTCATTATAAAGGTCAATATATTCCATTAAACATTTGACAAAAATACTATTATTGTAACTCATATTTGGTTGATATTTGATAAACCAGTTGTTGTTATATGCGTGGTTGATTTGAGAGACATAATTAATTAAGTTAGTACCGAGTCTATCAACGCGACCAATAAGAAGTAATGTTGTTTTTTTATTTTCATTGGTTAATGGTAGTAACTGAATAGGTTGTTTATTGGATACAATTTCAATAAAGTCGGTCATACTAATATAGTTAAATAAAATATATATACTTAAACCAATATTTCTCTCTTTGTTTTACTTTATAAATCAAAAATAAGAGAGAAAATATATATGATTCTTAAATTTGTCAAGTTTTATTATAGTAGAGTTCTGCATCAGACGTTTCTAAATTAACTCGTGGTGGGGAAGGCCACTCAGAATAGGCGAGTGCTTTGCTAGTTGGTCTTTCTAATGCCAATAATTGTTTGAGTGCTTTCATTCTTCTTTCAAGAGGGAAGAGAGAAGTTGGCAATTTGCGACTCAATTGTTTCCAACGCCATTCAAATTGGAGGGCGGCTTGCCAGTCTGGGAATCCGGCTACATGACAAGCGCGTTCCCAGATCTCTCCTTTATTAACTTTTGCACCGGTGGCGTGAGCACCGCCTTTAATCTCTTTATTGTGTTGTCTTAACCTTCTCTCAATATCAACGGTAGCTCCAACATAAGTAGCATTATCACTAGAAACAAGAAGATATACAAAAGACATTATATAATATGTTTTGTATAAATATTTTATATGATAAAAGTATTTAGATGTTTTCAAGTAGGTAGAACATTTTACTAATTAGAAAATATGGAAAATTTTTGTCAATAAGTTCATCTTGTGGAATAGTTCCAAACCAGACACTTGTAAAAAATGGAATATAACATATAGCATTGTATAAATCATTTTCATATTCTTTCAGTGAATATTCGGCGACACCGTATTCTATTAGTTTTTTATAGTAGTAATGTTTTGTTATGTGAAACATAATTTTAATATTAGTAATGTCAAAACTCTCAATAATAAAAAAGATTAAATCTTGAACACCTTTACCGATGGCACAATGTTGCCAGTCTATAAAATAAGGTTCAAAGTCATTTTCAACATCATAAAAAATATTTGGTGATTTGATGTCTCCGTGAATAAATGTTAGGTTATTCCCTATTGAAAAATGTTGTTGAATAGTTGAATAACTATTATAAATTTCATCACATTTATCAGTTTGTGTTTTGTTTAAAATTTTGAACCATTTACTTTTAAATAATTCATATCGTTCATTAATAAAGTCTGAAAAAAATGGACAAAAAATATCATCATTTGTATTTTTTAATTCTGGAAACATTTTTTTTAGATCTTTACTCCAAAATTTACTATGCATTTTTGCCATTCTATTTACAATTTTTAATGTTACGTCAATGCTTTCTAAGTTCAAGTTCAAGTTAATTTTATATTTGTTATCTATTAAATTTTCTAATATAATACCAACATTTTCAAGACTATCTCTGGCTAAACCATAGAATTTTGGAATCTTGATATTAATTTGATTTGAAACATTTGTATAAAAATAATATTCACGTTCATATAATTTCAATTTATGGGCCATAATTGACAAACCATTATTTTCTTTGTTTTCATATTTTAAAATTTGCGAATATATTTTTCCAGTTTTATCAATAATTTTAAAACTAATAACATCTGCAATAAATCCACCTTTTAATTTATCATCATCAATAATAACATTTTTAATATCGTGTATAAAATTACTATCTTTAATTATACTGGTTAGATGAACAATGCTATTTTCTTCATAATTTATTAATTTGTTAATATTCAAATTAGAAAAATTTTTAATAGACATTTTAACACCAAAATTAGTGAACTCTGTTTTATCATACATAGTTTCAACTCCGATTAATAATTTGGGATTTACTCCTTTTCCACTAATTATTCCAGTTTTTGAGTCTTCAAAAATAAAACACTTCTTATTATTTACATTATATTTTTCAATTGCTCGTTTATATGGCTCAATACTGGGTTTACCATTAACACAGTCATTACTTGATATTATAAAGTCTATTGAGTTATTTATATTAATACACCTAACAATTTCATTTGCAACACTTTTATTACAGTTGGTTACTATACATAATTTATGACCTTGTAGTTTAATATCATTTATAATGTTGTAAATTCCATCAACTATTTTAACTTTATGAATATTTTGAATAAATAGTTCATCCTTTAGTTTTGATATTTCATCAACTGGTATATTTATATTTGTAAGTAACGAGTTTAATACATATTTATCATTATTGCCTTGTATAAATGTTTTGAATATTTCCGGTGTAAGTATAATATTGTAGTTTGATAAAATTTTATACCATACTTCATAATAAATTTCGTCAGTAATAACTAGTGTGCCGTCTAAGTCAAATAAAAAAGCGTATGTATTATCAATATATTTTTTTACAGCACTAGGTGTTCCTAATGAAAAAACATTATTTTCGTTTAATTCGTACCCATTGAATAATATATTTGACTTTATCATTTCTGATATTACACAAGAAGTATATGGTTCATTGTTAAATGTAATATTATTATCCAATACATATTTACAGTAATGGTGTAGTACGTTTATATCGGTAAAAGCATATGCTCCAGTATTTGCATTATCCGAAATTTTATCTTTTTCTCTTATATTTGTTATAATATTATTATCGTTTAATTCAATATACGAATATATAGGATTTATTTCGTAGTTTTTTGTATAAAATACCATATTATCATTTGAATTCTTGAAAATATTAACTATATCTTGGGTGTAAAATGTGTCACAGTCTAAAATCAAACACTTATTATTATAACTATACTTGTTTAAAATATAAGTAATACCTAAAAAAAGGGTTTCAACTGCACCTTTAGTATCGTTAATTTTAACAAACTGAACATTTGGATACTTATTTTTAATATATTCGGAGAAATCGTAGTTATCTAAAGAGACATTATAAATAATAAATATTTTATCATTAGTATTAGAAATAGTCAAGTTATCTAAAACATATTCAATCATACATTTATCTAAAATAGGTATTAATGGTTTTGGTTGGGTATAACCATTTTTTAAAAATCTTTCTCCTTTGCCTCCTAACGGAATAACTATGTTCATTAGTAGCAATTATTCTATATGTTTGGAAAAAAATAAAAATATTTATACTTAAATAACTATATGAAATAATATAAAAAAAATATACTTATATATATATGAAGGTTGAAAATGTTGCTTTTTTAATTCCTATACACCCACCAAAATACCATTTTATGTATAACTTAATAAATAAAATAAAAGATAACGATATTAATATTGATATTTATTTAGTGTTTTCAAATAATGCTGACTATGATACATTTGTTATGAAAAATGAAATACAACCTATAATATGTGACTTTGTAAACACAAATTCAATAGTTACATTTAAAAAATTTTATGGACTAAAAAAGTTAGTTGATTCTGAATATGATTATATAATTTGTTGCGACAGTGAAGTAGATATTATATGTAATAATTTTACAAATGAAATTATTAATAATAAAATAAAACAGATATTTGACTATAAAAAAATTTACGCTGGTGAGACAAATAATAATTTGTTAACCAGTATTAATGAGACATCCGCAAGTTTATACCCGGAAAAATATAAGTATATTGAAGAGATAACGAAAAATTTTACTTTATATTTTTGGTGGAGCGATTTACCGGTATATAGAAGGTCAGATATAAATTCATTTTTTAGTATGATTAACTATGATAATATTACCTATTTTCAGTTTGACTATATTATTTATCAATATTATTTATTATTATATCACGACTTTGAAATCATAAATACAACTCCTATAACAAATTTAAAATGGTCTTTAGAATGTTTAAATACAGATAATGTTGATATATTAAATAAACTAATAAGTATTAACTATGGGTTTAGTTGGAATTCTAAAATTTTTTATAATTTGAATAAAATGTTTGTAGAATCACAAAAAGGGTTTCTAATTTACCACCTAGATTTAGATAACTTTCCCACGGGATGATCGTCCAGTGTTATTGGTGTAAAAGAAATGATTTGTGTTCTGTATTGTTGAGAATATAATGATTTAACGGCAATTTTATCCCAATACTTCTCCGGCCGATGTTAAATAGTGTTATAATAAAGCTGTATTACAGATTATTTACATGTTATGTAAAAATTCGTTAGAATATTTTACTTTATGTCTGTAAGACATATAGTTATTAATATCATCTGATACTTCAATGTTATATAGATGATATTTTTGTATATTTTCGTAACTATTAAATAACTTACCAATTATTTCCTCTGAAGAAATGCCATTTTTTAAACAACCTTGTATCTCTTGGTTTTTTAATGAAAATAAAAAAAGTTCCTTCAAAATGTCAATACATTCATTAGAACATATAAAAAATCTGTCTTCTACGTGGTTTGCTGTGTTGCCAATAGAAATGTAGGGAAATGTTCTCCATATGTATGCAGTGTTATATAAAATTACATCATTATCAAATACTTTATTAATAGATAAAATATAATTTATCATATCTAACCTAGAAAATATTATAAAATTAAAATTAGACTTATCAATTATTTTTGTTGTTTCTGAAATTGAATTCAAAAAACTTATTATTCTGTATGAATGATAATTATTACTTGTTATATATGGTAAGTTTAGATCAGTTGCGTGATTTATATAAGTTTGTTTATCATAATCTCTGAATGATATAATAATTTCAAGTTTTTCATTTTCTTGACTTTTAAATAAGTTCAAAATATAGTTTTTATCAAATTCATTATCGGTTTCTTCTATTTTTGAAGGACAACTATAATAAATAGTCATTTTTTTTAACCTATTAGTGTTTATTTTATTAAAAAACTTCGTAATGTTTCCAATATTTGACTGATCTCTAATAAATCCAACTAAACATAAAGCAATGTTCATTATGTTATACTACTGTATTCTATTACAATAGTCACCATTTAAATTATTATTTATTGTAATATATATGTTTTTCAGATAAAAATTAAAATGTACTAATCAAATCAAAATACTTGTAACATTGTTCATTGTTGTGTAAAGGTATTAAGGTAAACAGAAGACTTTTAGTAATATTTTTTAAATCATTTAGTTCATTTACAGAGTATAATGTAATAAAATACTGTTCAAATGTTTCAATCATTTTTTTTTCATATGAAATATTCATTACTTTGTTCATTAATATTTTATCATATCCAATTAAAGACTGGTAAAGTTTAGCCCAGTCATATAAGTAGTCACCACACATAGTTAGTTGATTTCCCAATTTTCCTCTCATGTCAATAAGTTTAATCTTACCGAACGTATTAATTAAAATATTTGTCATTACTGCGTCTCCGTGTATCAAAGTACATTTACCACTAGCATTTTTTTCATATAAGTTTAACTTTTCAGTTAACATATTATAGACCTCTTGATAATTTTTAAATTTTGAATAGTCATATGAGTCGTACCTTTGTTTTAATTTATTAGCGTAATTATCATATATATTTAAATGGTTTATTTTCAAATTACTAATGTTTACACTTTGAATTCTTTTGATTGTATTCATAATATTAACTAACACGTCTGGTGTTAGTAATTCGTTAATATATAAATTTGTAACAGTTATACAATTTATTTTTTCAATTTTATACCATTTTTTATTTATATCATCACACCCAATAAATAATGGAAATAAATCTTTAATTTCCCTAGGAATATTGGTATAATAGTATATTTCACCCGATAAATCATCAGATTTTTTTGTATAAATTTCAATAGTATTTATGTCAACTGAATTGTGTTCTCTTGGTAATATTTCATCCATATAATATCCTAATTCTTTTTCCATATTATCATAACAGTTCAACGCTAAATCATCAATATATATATCAGCATAAGGTTTGCCAAAATATATTTCATCATACGGAATATTAAAGTTATCTAATGTGTCAAATGTTATTTTTCCAATATCACATAACGTTTTACCCAAATTACCACCGTGTGTTTTCATTCTTCTTGCAGTATAAATAATGATGGTATGTCCGAATGTTTTAAGATATTTCAAAAAATCTATATTTTTTTGAATAGGTTCAACGGTAGTATAATTATTTTTTACTTTAGGGTAACTAACCAACGTATTGTCTAGGTCAAAGCATATTCTTTGTTTTTTTATACTATCTTTGCCGCTTAAGCAAGATGTTCTAGGATAGTTGTTATAAAATTGTTTTACTTGAATAGGTGTTCCTAAACAATGGTAGTTGTTAGCATTAATTAGAATGCTCTCAAAAGCATTGTTGTCTTTTATCATTTCTTTAATTACACATGATGTGTAGTATTCTCCTTTTTGTTTGATTTTATTATCCAATACTAGTTGGGTATAAAACAACAATTTTTTGTAAGATTCAAAACCGTATGCACCAGTACACGCATGATTAGAAATTTTAATTTTTTCAACAACATCAATAACTTTGTCATTTTCAATATTCAAATATGAATAAATTGGATTTTCACATATATCTTCAAATGCAACTATTTTATTTTTTCCATTCCATAGGTTTACAATATCTACTGAGTAAAAATTATCTCCATCTAAACATAATATAGGCATATCTAAAAAGTCAATACTTTTTAATGCTATATTAATTGTTTCTGCAGCACCTTCTGTATTTTTTTCCAATTTTATAAATTTAAAATTAATATTTGAGTAGTCATTTTGTAATTTATTCTCAAAATTATAAATAGAATATTCATTATTATAAGGAATACACACCAAGTCTACATTAGTTAAATTTAAATTGTCAAGTAAATAGTATAATATGGGTTTACCAAATAAATTAACTAACGCCTTTGGTTTTTTATAACCATTTTGTTTGAACCTTTCGCCCATTCCACCCAAAGGTATTAGTATTATCATTATATATTCATACTTATACTTAAAATATTTATACTTATACTTAAAATATTTAAAAATGTCTAAATAAATTGATTTTCTAGTTTTTTTGTTTTCTTCCGTTTATAGTTGTTTCTAGATGTCTTTGCCATCGTTATATATATATAAATACGTATAATATTTGTATATATTGTCATGTCATAATTTGCATACTGATTTATTTTTTTGAAATAACTTCTTTTTTAATTTTTTCTTTTTCGGATGTCTTTTTTTTCTCCATAGGTGGAGATTCTTTTTCTGTAGATATAATTATTGGTTGTGTAATTACATTACAAATAGTATTTTCTTCAGTATTTGTGTTATTTACTTTTGGTTTGCATCCTCTTTTGTGAGCAGACATAGCAGATTGATTTTTTGCAATATAGTCACAAGTATCACATACATATTTACTTGAAGAGAAAGCATACCTAGAGGATAAAAACTTTTCTAAACAAGGAAAATCGTTATCTTCAATTTGTTTAATCATTTTTTGAGTAAAGTCTTTCACTGTTTTAATTTGTAATAATTTTTGTGATGCAAAAAATTGATATTCTTTGTTGATTTCATCAAGAACTTCTTTATCAATACTACAAGTA
>Ga0209550_10003371_pt1 | contig 15218 bp, 18 predicted proteins | sample LauGreSuBDMM15SN_2_FD_187567 | JGI IMG/M metagenome (GOLD analysis project Ga0209550, IMG submission 187567) | Freshwater lake microbial communities from Lake Michigan, USA - Su13.BD.MM15.SN (SPAdes) (version 5) | ecosystem: Environmental > Aquatic > Freshwater > Lake | place: Lake Michigan...
CAACGAAGGTTTTGTGGCACGTGCACCAGCACAAGTCGTGGCACAAGAAAAAGAACGGGTTGCGAATTTTTCTGCCACGTTAGAAAAATTACGTGATCAAATGTTGAAACTGAAGTAATAAATCTGTAGTTCTAATAAAAACCATGGAGACAACATGATGCAAAAAATTATTTTAACAACACTATTTAGAGCGGTGACTTTGACTGCACTACTATTCAGCGCTGCTACATCACCTTCTTATGCAAGTGATGCTATGTCACCCGTTGGTTTATGGCGCACGATAGATGATGAAACTGGTAAAGCAAAATCTTTAGTGCGCATTACTGAAGTGAATGGTGAGCTACAAGGCACGATAGAAAAATTATTTCGTGAGCCGAATGAAGATCAAGCACCACGTTGTGATAAATGCACGGGCGATAAAAAAGATAAGCCTGTGATCGGCATGATGATTATGACTGGCTTAAAGCATGATGGAAAAATTTATGCTGGCGGTGAAATTACCGATCCAAAAAACGGCAAGACTTATAAATGCAAAATGTGGACGGAAGATCAAGGCAAAAAACTACACGTACGCGGCTTTATCGGCATGTCACTTTTAGGTAGAACGCAAGTCTGGCTGAAAGAACAATAAAGAACAGTAAGTACGTACGTTCTCAGTTTCAAGCATTGGTTATGAAGTGAAGATTACTGTTGATCCCACAAATCGCCATTGGGACTAGTCTTAGGCGCGGCGACACCGAAATGACGATATGCAGTTGGTGTCGCAATGCGACCGCGCGGTGTACGTTGTAAAAAACCTTGTTGTATCAAATAAGGTTCAAGCACATCTTCAATGGTGTCACGCTCTTCACCAATGGCAGCTGCGAGATTATCTAAGCCTACTGGCCCACCACCAAATTTAAACAACACAGCTTCTAAGAGTTTGCGATCCATGAGATCAAAGCCAACTGGATCAACATCTAACATCACTAAGGCAGCATCTGCCATTTCTTTGGTGATTTCACCCTTGCCTTTAACTTCTGCATAATCGCGTACGCGTCTTAATAAACGATTCGCAATACGTGGTGTGCCACGACTACGACGTGCGATTTCTAATGCACCTTCTTCCACAATTACGGCTTTTAATAAAGCGGCACTGCGTGTGACGATGCGTGCTAACTGCTCGGGTGTATAAAACTCTAATCGAGCCACAATACCAAAGCGGTCACGTAAAGGATTGGTCAACATGCCAGCACGTGTGGTGGCACCAACTAAAGTAAATGGTTGCAGATCAAGACGCACTGAACGAGCAGCAGGTCCTTCACCTATCATGATGTCGATTTGATAGTCCTCGAGTGCGGGATAGAGAATTTCTTCTACCACGGGAGATAAGCGATGTATCTCATCAATAAACAAAACATCATTCGCTTCTAAATTAGTAAGCAAGGCAGCAAGATCGCCTGCACGCTCTAATACTGGTCCTGAGGTCTGACGCAGATTTACGCCCATTTCACGCGCAATAATATGCGCCAGTGTGGTTTTACCTAAACCTGGAGGGCCAAATAACAAAGTGTGATCGAGTGCTTCACTACGATTTTTTGCAGCAGTGATAAAAATATTTAATTGATCACGAATTTTTTCTTGTCCAACGTATTCATCCAGTTTATGTGGACGTAATGCGCGCTCTATCGCTTCTTCATTAGGCGATACCGGTGTCGCTGCAATAATGCGCTGCTCGTTGAAATCGTCGGTCTGTATGCTCATGACAACATTGTAGCCTGAGGAGGATGAAAGGCGTATTTATTAGCCTTTGGATAAAGCTTTTAAAGCCTGCCGTATGCCTTCGGTGACGGTACTGCCTGCTGGGACTTGTTTGACTGCGAGCATGGCTTCTTTATCTGAATAACCCAATGCTATTAAAGCATTCAATATGTCGGTATTCACATCCGGTACTGCACCACCTGCCGCTCCTAAATCTGCGCCCAATTTACCTTTGAGTTCAAGCAGCAAACGCTCTGCTGTTTTTTTACCCACACCAGGTATGCGCGTTAAGCGCGCAGGCTCTTGCAAGGTGACTGCTTGAGAAAGATCCGCTACTGACATGCCTGACAACAAAGACAGTGCAGTGCGTGCACCTACACCACTAATTTTAATTAGCTGTCTAAAGAGTTCGCGTTCTTCTGTACTACCAAAGCCGTATAACAATTGCGCATCTTCACGTACAACAAAATGCGTGAGCAGAGTTATTTTTTCACCTGCTGCTGGCAAGTTATAAAACGTACTCATAGGCACGCTGACTTCATAGCCTACGCCACTACAGTCAACTAATAGTTGCAATGGATTTTTATCTACGAGTATGCCAACGAGTCGACCTATCATGCGTGTGTTCCGAAATTAATATCCAGCGATTATAAAAAAACGTAATTATTTTTTACCCAACTAAACGACCACCTTTGAGACGTAAACCTTTGCGCGCTAACTCGGGTGCTAACGCTGCTAAGCCTGCAGTGCCTACTGCACTATGCGCATGACAAATCGCTACGGCTAATGCATCTGCTGCATCTGTGCCCGGCAAACCTTTTAATGAAAGTAAGCGTTGCACCATTTCTTGCACTTGTGATTTCTGTGCTTTGCCCTGACCCACTACTGCTTTTTTCACTTGTAAGGCGGTGTATTCAGCCACACTAAGATTGGCTTGCACTAAACCACAAATCGCTGCACCTCGTGCTTGCCCTAATAATAAAGTGGATTGTGGATTTACATTAGAAAAAACAATTTCTATTGCAGCACAGCTGGGTTGATAAGTTTTTATCACCTCACTCACACCATCCAAAATTACTTTTAAGCGCGAAGGTAAATCACCTACAGGTATACGTATGGTGCCGGATGCGATGTAAATTAATTTCTGACCTTCTTTGCGTATGACACCAAAGCCTGTGACATTGAGCCCTGGATCTATGCCTAAGATGATCATGCGCTTTTTTTAAGATCTATTTTAATGTCTGAAATGTCTAACACCGGTGAGCGCCATGACGACACCTTGCTCATCGGCTGCATCCATCACTTCTTGATCACGCATAGAACCACCGGGTTGAATGACCGCGGTTGCACCTGCAGCGACGACAACATCTAATCCATCACGGAAGGGGAAGAAGGCATCAGAAGCGACTACGGATCCGGCAAGCGTTAAACCAGCGTTTTGCGCTTTAATCGATGCAATGCGTGCTGAGTCAACACGACTCATTTGTCCTGCACCCACACCTAGCGTCATACCTTGACCGCAAAATACGATTGCGTTTGATTTCACAAACTTCGCCACCTTCCATGCAAAGAGCATGTCTTGTAACTGTTCTGGAGTGGGCTGTTTTTTGCTAACGATTTTTAATTCAGACTGCGCGACATTTTTTGCATCAGGCGATTGCAATAGCAAACCGCCACCCACTCGTTTAAAGTCGTAAGCATTATGTGCATGTGCTATAGGAATTTCTAACAAGCGCACATTTTGTTTTGCTTCAAATACTTTGCGTGCTTCTGCTGTGAATGCAGGTGCGATTAAGACTTCAACAAATTGTTGAGCAACTGCTTCAGCTGCTGCGCCATCACACTCCACATTAAACGCAATAATGCCGCCAAAAGCTGAGGTGGGATCTGTTTGCAATGCTTTGCTATAGGCTTCTAATGGATTGGCACCTAAAGCGACACCACAAGGATTGGCGTGTTTAATGATGACGCAAGCGGGTGTAGCAAAAGTTTTTACACACTCCCAAGCTGCATCTGCATCAGCGATATTGTTATAAGACAGTTCTTTACCTTGCAGCTGCGTGTAATTCGCCAATGCTCCTTCAACTGCCTGCGCATCACGATAAAACGCTGCAGACTGATGTGGGTTTTCACCATAGCGCATGTCTTGCACTTTTTCGAATTGCAGATTGAGCGTAGCTGGATATGCTGAGCGTGTAGTATGTAATCGATCTGCACCGAGTGAGCTCAAGTAATTCGTGATGGAGCCATCATATTGCGCTGTATGAGCAAAGACTTTTAATGCCAATCCAAAACGTGTATCAAAACTAACCTCACCTTGGTTAGCCTGCATTTCTTGCAATACAGTTTGATAGTCTGTTGGATCACAAATCACAACCACATCCTTATGATTTTTTGCAGATGAGCGCAGCATGGCTGGGCCACCGATATCGATGTTTTCTATCGCATCTTCTAAGCTGCACTGATCTTTTGCGACTGTTTGCTGAAAGGGATAGAGATTGACCACCACCATATCAATGGTAGGTATGTCATGCGCTTGCAATGCATCAGTGTGGGATTTCACATCACGGCGCGCCAGTATGCCGCCATGCACTTTAGGATGCAGAGTCTTGACTCGACCATCTAACATTTCAGGAAAGCCGGTGTAATCGGCTACTTCTGTGACTGGCAGTCCATGCTCTACCAACATTTTTGCTGTGCCACCTGTAGAGAGCAGCTTGATCTGCATCGCATGTAAGGCGCGTGCGAATTCAAGTACACCGGTTTTGTCTGAGACGGAAATCAGTGCTTGTTTAATCATGATTATTTGAAAAAAAATGAATGTCTAAAATGAATCTACAGATAGTGACTGACTTATATTGAATTTACCAACAACTCAGAGCGATGTCGCTTTATATCAAATCATGTTGCTGTAATTTTTTACGCAATGTATTGCGATTTATGCCTAGCATTTCTGCAGCATGTGACTGATTGCCCTCGGCACGATCCATGACCGCTTCAAGAATAGGTTTTTCTACTGTAAAAATTACCATCTCATACACATTGGAGGGCTCTAACTCGCCTAAATCCCGAAAATATTTTTCGAGACTTTTTCTCACAACGTCTTGAATGTTGTCTTTGCTCATGCGAAACCGATACAAAAAATGTTGGGTCTGTCAGGCCGCCAGCTTTTCTCGGGCGGGGGCATATTGTAACCGCTGGCCCCATGCTAACTGAGATTCGAAAAAATCATCGACAGCTTGTAGTTGTTGTTCGCAATTTTCCAACGTATTCATATACTGACGAAAACTTTTCTCACCTTCTAAACCTTGTACATACCAAGCTATGTGTTTGCGTGCTGTTCGCACACCTAAATAAGTGCCATAGAAGCTGTAATGCGCTGCTAAATGTTGTGCCATTAATGCACGCACTTCATTAACTTCAGGCGCAGGCATGAGTTGGCCTGTTCGTAAAAAATAATCTATCTCACGAAATATCCAAGGACGCCCTTGTGCAGCTCTTCCTATCATGACAGCATCTGCACCGGTTTTTTCTAACACTGCTTTTGCTTTATGTGGACTATCAATATCACCATTCGCAACGACTGGTAATGAGACTGACGCCTTCACAGCTGCAATGGTGTCGTATTCGGCTAATCCGCTATAACCATCGGCACGGGTACGGCCATGTAAAGTTAGCATCGCGATCCCACTTTGCTCGGCTATGCGCGCAATCGTGAGTGCATTTTTATGCGCTCTATCCCAGCCTGTTCGAAATTTCAATGTAACAGGCACATCGACTGCAGCAACCACTGCTTCAAGTATGGAAGCAACCAACATTTCATCTTGTAGCAGAGCTGAGCCACACCATTTGTTGCACACTTTTTTTACAGGGCAGCCCATGTTGATATCAATGATCTGCGCACCTCTATCGACATTAAAGCGCGCAGCCTCGGCCAACATCTGTGGTTCAGCACCGGCTATCTGCACTGCCTTAGGTTCCATCTCACCTTCGTGATTGATGCGTCGACTGCTTTTCTCTGTAGCCCACAAACGTGGATTGGATGCAGCCATTTCAGAAACGGCATAACCTGCACCCAGTTCCTTACACAATTGACGAAATGGTCTATCCGTGACACCAGCCATGGGTGCGACGAATACATTGTTGCGGAGTTGGTAAGGTCCTAGTTGCACGAAGATTATCTAAAAAAGTTAAGACGCTATTTTATCTGCAAAGGTCATGCAAATGAGGGTCGCATGAATAAGAAAAATGTTACCTAGATGACTAAGCTGTTAACGATCAATTTCATCTAAAGCATGTTGTAAATGTGACTTATCTGCCCATTGCACAACTTGCATAACTTGCCCATTCCAAGTTAACCGATTGATTGCTGCATTTGCAATTTCACAAGGACGCTCTGACCATAAGCTAATGTCATGTGCATAGCGATAAAGACAATCTAATACACCGCCATGTGTCACTAATAAAAGTTTTTGTCCTTTATGTTGCTCAGCTAATGTAGTCACTGCTTGCACTGCACGTGTATAAAATTCTTGCATGGTTTCTCCCACACGCTCACCCTCAGGAAATCGCGCATGGGGATCATGAGAGCGCCATTCTTTGTAGGCTTCTGGATAACGCTCACTAATTTCGTCATACATCAAGCCTTCAAACGCGCCATAGCAACGCTCTCTTAATGCATTTGTTTTATGCACTGGCATGTTGTGCAGATTAGCGACGGCTTGCGCTGTATAAAAAGCGCGATGCAAATCACTGGCGTAAATCACATCTGGTTTTTCTTGACGTAAGGCTTGCGATAAAGCTTGTGCTTGCGATCTACCCACATCATTTAAATCAACATCAAGATGCCCTTGCAATCGGCGCACACGATTCCAATCAGTTTCACCATGGCGTATCAGTAAAATTTCTGTCATAGCTTGTGTGCTCAACTTATTGCTGCAGAGGTTGGACTTGCAACCAAAATGTTACCGGACCATCGTTAGTTAATGATACTTGCATATCTGCGCCGAAACGACCTGTCTCAACATGGGTATGTGCATCGCGTGCACTAGCCACAAAATAATCAAATAATTTTTTCGCTACCTCAGGTGGTGCTGCAGGTGTGAAAGAAGGGCGTGTACCAGAACGTGTATCAGCTGCTAGTGTGAATTGCGGCACGAGTAATAGACCACCACCTACTTGCTCGAGATTGAGATTCATTTTGCCAGCCTCATCAGCAAACACACGATAGGTCAGCAATTTAGTTAATAAAGCTTGCGCTTCTTTTTCTGTGTCATCACGCTCGGCACACACCAACACCATCAACCCTTTTTGTATGCGCCCTATCTCCTGCCCTTCAACACTGACGCTAGCTTGTGTGACTCTTTGTAGCAGGGCAATCACGCGAGTGTGACTCTAGCAAATTTACGTTTACCGACTTGCAATACAAAAGTGCCTGCTTCTACTTTCAAGCCTTTATCGCTAACGGTTTCACCATCTATACGTACACCGCCTTGTTCCACCATACGCAAGGCTTCCGATGATGAAGCACAAAGATTAGCGAGCTTGAGTAATTGACCTATACCTAGTGGCGCACCACTCAAACTTATTTCAGGCACAACATCAGGAATACCACCACGAGCGCGTCTATCAAAATCCAACACTGCTTCTTCAGCAGCGGCACGATTATGAAAACGCTCTACGATTTCTTGTGCTAGCAAGACTTTGATGTCACGCGGATTGCGACCATCTGCAACTTCTTGTTTGAATGTTGTTATATCAGCGAGTGAACGGAACGAAAGCAGTTCGTAATAACGCCACATCATGACATCAGAAATACTCATGACCTTAGCAAACATAGTGTTAGCAGGTTCGGTAATGCCTATGTAATTACCTTTGGACTTAGACATTTTTTCTACGCCATCCAAACCTTCTAACAAAGGCATGGTTAAGATGCACTGCGGTGATTGTCCGTAATCTTTTTGTAGTTCACGACCTACTAACAAATTAAATTTCTGATCGGTGCCACCTATTTCTAAATCCGATTTCAAGGCAACTGAGTCATAACCCTGCATGAGGGGATATAACAATTCATGCACAGAGATAGGTGTGCCTGCTTTAAAACGTTTTGTGAAATCTTCACGTTCCAAAATACGCGCAACGGTATAACGTGCTGAAAGTTGAATCATGCCGCGCGCACCCAGTGGATCACACCATTCTGAGTTGTAGCGAATTTCTGTACGACTAGGATCGAGCACTAAACTGGCTTGCGCAAAATATGTTTTTGCATTCATTTCGATTTCTTCACGCGTTAATGGTGGGCGCGTGATGTTGCGACCGGAAGGATCGCCTATCATGGATGTGAAATCACCAATCAGAAAAATAACGGTATGACCCAAATCCTGAATTTGCCGCATTTTGTTCAAAACCACGGTGTGACCTAAATGCAAATCAGGTGCAGTGGGATCTAAACCTAGCTTGATGCGTAATGGCGTTGCAGTGCGTTCGGCTACCGCAAGCTTTTGCGCAAATTCGGATTCAATCAGTAATTCCTCCGCACCGCGCTTGATGATGGCGAGCGCCGATTGCACGGAATCAGAAAGAGGAACTGCAGAATTTGTAGCGTTGTTAGTCATGAGTTATCTTTTTTGCAATTAAAGGCTGTTTTGCTAAGGCATTTGTTATAATCCGCACTCTATTTTCTTGCCCAGAATGCGGAACAATCTCTAGACGGCAGTTGACGCAATTGCCCGAGGAAAAACGCCAGATTCTAGCCTATTGCATGCGCATCAAAGATAAATTCATTGAAATTAGGACTGTTATTTGGTCCACCCTACGTCACTCCCGAAAAGCCCGATCCGTCTCTGCGTATGCACTGGGTCTGGGTTTCATCACGTTTGGCGCTATGGGCGTGGTGCCTGCACCTGAATTACCGAATTTCATTACCACTACCACAGTGGAAGAATTGGCTCTGCCAGATGTTTCTTCTCAAATCGCGACCCTTAATCCTGATTCACAGCAGTTTATTGCAGAAGAGCGTGTACGCTCAGGCGATAGTTTGGGCTCATTGTTAGAACGTCTGGGTGTGGATGATCAACAAGCCGCTAACTTTATTCGCACTGATCCGGTAGCACGCAATTTGATTAATCTGCGTCCTGGTCGCGTGGTGCGTGCCACAGTTAATGGCAATGGAAAATTATTGTCAGCTACTACCATTTACGCAGATGGCAAATCTCCTACTAAAAAAATTCGCATTAATCGCACCAATGATGGTTTCTCTTCCTTGGAGATGGAAACGATTTTAGAGCGTCGCACTGAAATGCGTTCTGGTGAAATTCGCTCAACCTTGTTTGCAGCGACGGATAGTGCGCAAATTCCTGATGCAGTGGCGATGCAGTTAGTCGATATTTTTTCTTACGACATTGATTTTGCTTCTGATCTACGTCGTGGCGATCGCTTTAATGTAATTTACGAAACCTTATGGCAAGAAGGTGAATACGTACGCACTGGTCGTATCTTAGGTGCTGAATTCCTGAATGGTGGCAGGACATTACAAGCGATCTGGTTTGGCGATCAAGAAAAAAATCAGGGTGGCTATTACGACAGTAATGGCAAATCATTGAAAAAAGTATTTTTGAAGTCACCACTAGAATTTTCACGTGTGACTTCTGGCTTCTCACTACGTGTGCATCCAATTTCTGGATTATGGAAACAGCATAAGGGCATAGACTTTGCCGCACCGATTGGTACACCGATTCGTTCTGTTGGCGATGGTGTGATTGATGTCGCGAGTAATCAAGGTGGTTACGGCAATATGATCGTGGTGCAGCATGGTAGTCATTATTCAACCGCTTATGCACACATGAGTAGTTTCGCAGCTGGTATGCGTAAAGGTGTAAAAGTCAGTCGTGGTGATGTGATTGGTTATGTCGGCACCACAGGTTGGTCAACTGGTCCGCACTTACATTATGAATTCCGCGTTAGTAATGAAGCACGGAATCCAAATTCTATCGTCATGCCTGAAGCACCGGCTTTAGCTGGTAGTGATTTACAAATTTTCCATGCGACTGCCAGCACGATGGCACATCGTTTTGCTTTACTCATGCCTAGAGATGAACGACTCGCATCACGCTGAGTTAGCTTCACACTCCTTCACTAATCTCCATCACTGATTACATGCCTATGCAAGCTCATGCTGTCACCATAGGTCTGATGTCTGGCACTAGTTTAGATGGCGTAGATGGCGTATTAACAGACTTTAAAAATATTCATCACGCTGCTTACATTCCTTTTCCTGAACCCCTGCAAGAAGTGCTAATGCGTTTGCAAACGCCTTCTGAAAATGAATTGCATTACGAAGCATTGGCAGCTAATCAAATCGCACATTTATATGCAGCATGTGTACATACCTTGCTCGATGCTGCGCAACTAGATAAAAAACAAATTACTGCGATTGGCGCACATGGACAAACCACACGTCATAGACCTGAGTTAGGTTATACGCGTCAAATAAATAATCCCGCTCTGTTAGCAGAATTAACCGGTATTGATGTGGTGGCAGATTTTAGAAGTCGCGATATTGCAGCTGGTGGTCAAGGCGCACCACTCGTTCCTGCATTTCATCAAGCGGTGTTTAGTAGTAAAGATAAAACGCGTGTCATCGCCAATATCGGTGGCATTAGTAACATTACGATTTTGCGTGCAGATGGCACTGTTGTAGGTTTTGATACTGGTCCAGGCAATATGTTGATGGATGCGTGGATGAAAGAACATCAAGGACTTGCCTTTGATGCAGAGGGAAAGTGGGCAGCTAGTGGTTCTGTTGATGCGACTTTGCTTGCTCGCTTCATGGATGAAGATTTTCTTAAGCTTGCGCCTCCAAAAAGTACTGGACGCGATCTTTTTAATCGCGTTTGGCTAACATCAAAATTAACGCAGCATGATTTCAAAGCAGTCGATGTGCAAGCCACGTTAACTGCTTTTACAGCGCAAAGCTTATGTGATGCAATCAAGCGTTATGCATCCGATGCTACAGAGATTGTTGTGTGTGGTGGTGGTGCTAGAAACACCCATTTAATGGGATTGATTCATCAACTCTCAGGTTTAGCTGTAACCGACACAGGATCATTAGGCATGCCTGTTTCTGAAGTAGAGGCCACTGCTTTTGCTTGGTTGACGAGACAATTTTGTTTGAAACTACCTGGCAATCTTCCAGCTGTCACTGGTGCACAAGGTTTGAGAATATTAGGTGCGCTTTATCCGGCGTAAAAAGAGTACGCCGGATTAGACCGTACTAAGCGAGTAGTGAATCAGGCAGAGAATGAAGAACCGCAACCACATGTTGTGGTGGCATTCGGATTTTTGATGACGAACTGTGCGCCCTCTAAATCATCTTTGTAATCAATCTCAGCACCAACTAAGTATTGATAGCTCATTGAATCTACCAATAACTGCACACCATTTTTATCCATGGTGGTGTCATCTTCATTAACGATTTCATCAAAAGTAAAACCGTATTGGAAACCAGAGCAGCCACCGCCCTGAACGAAGACACGTAGCTTCAAATCAGGATTGCCTTCTTCTTGGATCAGCTGAGCGACTTTATTCGCTGCGCTATCGGTAAAAACAATCGGTGCTGGCATTTCAGTAATGGCGTTCATTTTTCACGCTCCTGCAAAATTTGTCCAACGGGGGTGGATTATAGCCCGAACCCGCATTTCCGGTACTTGGCTATTAGAGACCGAGTTTACCCCTATTCAGAGGCTAAAGCACCTGCTTGCTATAGGGTTAAGGCATGACAGGCACTTGTCTTAAGCCAGTGCTCTCATCCAGATTAAACATGATGTTCATACATTGCACGCCCTGACCAGCAGCGCCTTTAACCAAGTTGTCTTCAACTACGAGTATGACAAGCTGATCACTACCTGCCGGTCTATGCACTGCAATGCGCAACATATTCGACCCACGCACTGAACGTGTTTCAGGATGACTGCCTGCTGGCAGCACATCAACAAACACAGAATCACGATAATAATCTTCATACAAGGATTGAAAATCTATATCGCGTGCTTCAGGCAGTACCGTTGCATAGAGCGTGGAATGTATGCCACGTATCATGGGCACTAAATGTGGCACGAATGTCAGTCCAATTTTTCTACCTGCAATCGCTTGCAATCCCTGTACGGTCTCAGGCAAATGTCTATGCCCTTTCACTCCATAGGCTTTGAAGTTATCAGATGCTTCCGCTAACAGTGCATGCACTTCTGCTTTACGCCCCGCACCTGACACACCTGACTTGCAATCTGCAATCAATGCTGACTCATTTACCAATGATTTCTTTTGTGCGAGCACAGGCGCAAACCCTAGTTGCATAGAGGTGGGATAGCAACCAGGCAAACCGATGATGCGCGCTGTCTGTATTGCAGCACGATTAATTTCAGGTAAGCCATATACTGCTTCAGCAAGCAAATCAGGACAGCTATGCGGCATGCCATACCACTGTTCAAATTCTGCAATGTCTTTCAAACGAAAATCTGCTGCTAAGTCTATGACCTTCACTCCTGCTGCGAGCAGTTCACGTGCTTGTGCCATTGCGACACCATGTGGCGTAGCAAAGAACACGACATCACATTCATGCAAGGGCGTTTTTTCAGGGGCAGAAAATGCAAGTGACACAAAACCACGTAAGGAAGGAAACATCTCAGCCACAGGCATGCCATCTTCTTTGCGTGAAGTGATTGCAGTTAACTCTGCATGTGGATGTGTCGCCAGTATGCGTAACAACTCCACACCGGTGTAGCCTGTGCCGCCGACTATGCCTATCTTAATCATGGCTATTCCTTTTCCAAACTGAGATTCATCTTGCGATTTTACTGGCTAAATATAAAAAGTTGATTATCAGCACAGCATCACACCATTCAAGCAGACAAAAAAAACCGCCGGGCACAAACCCGGCGGCAATTGCATTACTAATCCAACGTTGATTAACGCTTGGAGAATTGCTTTGCGCGACGAGCTTTGCGCAGACCGACTTTTTTACGTTCAACTTCACGTGCATCACGCGTTACAAAACCGGCTTTCGACAGTTCTGGTTTTAACGTTGCATCGTAATCGATGAGTGCGCGTGTGATGCCATGACGAACTGCACCGGCTTGACCGGATTCACCGCCACCATGCACATTCACCATGATGTCAAAACGCTCAACATTGTTAGTGAGTACTAGTGGTTGACGAATAACCATCAAACCTGTCTCACGCGAAAAATATTCAGCTGCCGCTTTACCGTTCACAGTGATCTTGCCCGAACCGGACTTGATGAATACACGAGCCACTGCACTCTTGCGACGGCCGGTTCCGTAGTTGTAGTTACCGATCATGTCTGTTCCTTAGAATTCAAGTGGCTTAGGTTGTTGAGCAGCATGCGGATGCGTGCTTTCTGCATAAACCTTTAGCTTTTTGATCATTGCATAGCCCAAGGGTCCTTTAGGCAACATGCCTTTGACCGCTTTTTCTAATGCACGACCCGGAAAACGCTGCTGCATTTTCTGGAAATTGGTTTCGTAAATACCGCCCGGATAACCGGAGTGACGGAAGTAGCTGCGGTCAGTAGCTTTGTTGCCAGTGACGCGCAACTTACCTGCGTTGACTACAACGATAAAATCGCCCGTGTCGACGTGCGGTGTGAACTCTGGCTTGTGTTTGCCGCGTAATCGGCGTGCCACTTCGCTGGCAACACGTCCGAGGACTTTGTCCGTCGCGTCAATCACGAACCAGTCGCGCTTGACCTCATGGTCTTTAGCGGAAAAGGTTTTCATGATGAATCCTAAAAAAGTTACAGGGGTGATGGTGGTTCCGTCTTGTTGAACTACTTTGACGGACGCTGCCTTATTTCCAAGATAATTAAATCGGGGAACCGAAGATTATAGTGTTTTCAAGTACTTGGAGTCAAACAATTCACTGGGATTTCATTTATTCATCTGACTAAAACAGACTAAGGTGGCTAACCAAGCATTGTTTTATTGCTTAAACGATAAGCAAACTCACTGTGCCCGCCATGACAGCGGCAAGATCGACCTATTACAATAGCTTTCATTATTTGAGTTAAACGGAAAAATTATGGAATGCACAGTACGCTGGACTGGTTTGTCTGGCATGACTTTTACAGCTGAAACTGGATCTGGTCACATCGTCACCATGGATGGTGCGCCAGATGGAGGTGGACGTAATCTCGCACCGCGCCCTATGGAAGTGGTGTTAGCAGGTACCGGTGGATGTACTGCTTATGACGTCGTTGTGATCTTACGTAAGAGTGGACAAGATATACGTGGTTGCGATGTCACGCTGCAATCAGAACGCGCTGAAAAAGATCCTAAGGTATTCACCAAAGTGCATTTTCATTTCATCGTCAGAGGCTTCAATTTAAAAGCCAATCTCGTTGAACGTGCTATCAAGCTCTCGCATGAAAAATACTGCTCCGCTTCCATCATGATGGAAAAAACAGCAGAGATCACACATTCTTTTGAAGTGATAGAAGAAGGCCCTGCATCTGAATAAGAGCAATTAAATAATAACAACTAAGGACGCTGCTTCGCATTCATACGCAGCAGCATTGCGCTTAGATGTAATAGGCCGTCTTAGTCATGACTTTTGAAATGAGCTGCATGCCTACTTTGATAGGCTGCGGCATTTCAGCTCCACCTAAATCATGTGCAGCAGCACCATGTGCAATTTCATCATTGCGCATTTGAGCAACGATTGCTCGAGAGCGCAGATCTTGCTCTGGCAATTCGGCTAGGTGATGATTCAAATGTGCTTCGACTTGTCTCTCAGTCTCCACCACAAAACCCAAGCTATTCGCATCACCTAAGTTCGCTGCAATCGCACCCATAGCAAATGCGCCCGCATACCAGAGAGGGTTAAGCAAACTAGTACGTGAATCTAATTCTTTTAGCCTCTCAGATGTCCAAGCTAAGTGATCCATTTCTTCCGCACCTGCAAGCTTGAATTGCTGGCGCGCCACGTCTGAACGCGCAAAGTAACTTTGGGCTTCATATAAAGCCTGAGCACACACCTCACCCACATGATTCACCCGCATGAGACCCGCGCTGTGGCGGCGCTCTTCATCACTGAGCTGACCCGACACAGCTTTACCCGCAGGATTGGGCCGATTAGCGGGCGCCACACCAGCAACGATGCGCAAGCTTTTATCAAATGTGGAAATGAAGTGATCTAGAGACATTTTCATTATCAGTAAGTTAACTAATTCGGGCTAGCGTTGTATGAAAACAACGATTATCGTACAAAGTTGCCACAAAAGAAGAATTAACTTTGCCCTATGGGAATAGTTTTGCTTCAATGCATGCTAACTCTTTGATCCTCTGGTCTTGGAGCGTCGTTTTGCCGCGTAAAACACCGTTTTGCGCGACGCAACAACGAAATTTTAGCATCACAACATTTTGGAGATTAAAAAATGAGAAATACTAAAATTGCATTAGCAGTCT
>Ga0209550_10003372_pt1 | contig 15213 bp, 14 predicted proteins | sample LauGreSuBDMM15SN_2_FD_187567 | JGI IMG/M metagenome (GOLD analysis project Ga0209550, IMG submission 187567) | Freshwater lake microbial communities from Lake Michigan, USA - Su13.BD.MM15.SN (SPAdes) (version 5) | ecosystem: Environmental > Aquatic > Freshwater > Lake | place: Lake Michigan...
GATGAGTGCCGTCATGCCGATAGCATAAGCAGTAATTGCGCCCTTGCCCAGAAACTTGAAAAATCCGAAGCCGATAATACAGATAATCAGCGCCATCTTCGCGGTCTCGCTGACACCCATGAGGATGGCGACAAAGGAGAGTAAGCCGGCGACTAAGGCGAGTGTGGCAAGTCGCCAGTCAGGCTTGCTTAAAGTCATACGTGATAGGAGAGTAAAAGCTGGTATGATTAAAATACTCATTGTTATCATTGCGCGGTTGTAATCAAAGTCGTGAGGATTGACTTGGATCGCGTTGAGCATTGGAAAGCCTAGCTGGATGTCTGCGATCAAGAGGGCTGCCGTCAATCCAATACCTGCGAGTAGCCATTTTCCAGCAAATGGCTCCATTCCCCTGGGAAATAACGCGGTCGCGGTGCCTGCCAGCACAATCGGCACAGAAAATTCCCAAATCAAAAGATGGACAGACCGCTTAACGTCAGGACTGTTAAAAATAGTAAATGCGGCAAATATGATAAAAACAGCAAGCAAGCCAAAGTGAGCCTGGCTGAAGACGGACGTAAGCCTCGCCCAAACTGCACTCTTCCCGTCACGGCGGAGGGCTGCAATAGCCAACATCAAAGTTCCGAGCGCAAACATGGCTGGCGACCCGCGGATTGCAAAAACCAGCACCAGCGGCACTCCAGCCGTAATACAAAAAACACCCGATATCTCGAAGGATTTGATGCTCACGCTGCTATTCTCTTCTGTAAACCGAACTCTAGAAAATCGATTAAAATTTCTAAGTAGCGCGTCACGAAAGGTCAATCTGGATATCAAAATAATGAATGAATAATAATCTTTATTTTTATAATATACCCATATCAAATTTTTATAAAAAATGAGATTCATCGACGCTTTTCAAGATATGAATCAGATTGGGCTTCCTGACGCTCTCATCCTGACTATTACTTATCCGAGCCGCCCACATCTCGGTAATCATTGAGACCGCTCCGCCCTTGACCCTTTCTGTCATTCGCCTAGAAGAGTGTTGGCCCTCCCGGATGAAGTCACGATGACAAAACCGAAAATCCCCTTCCGACGTGACCGCGTGACATGGGGGTCCTATGTCATGCTTGCGCTGCTCACACTGCAGGTGACGCTGATTGGCCCGATTATGCCGTTTTTGCGCGCCGAGATGGGGTTGAGCTATGCTGAGGGTGCTTTGCACACCAGTGTCTTCGCCATCGGCATGATGGCGGCGGGGTTTATTTGCGGCCCTGTTGAGCGGAAATTCGGGCGCAAGGCAGCGGTTAGTCTCTCGGCGCTTGGTCTGGCAGTGGGCTTTTCGTGTATCGTGCTTGCGCCTGTCGCCATTGTGAGCATTCTCGCGGCGGGGTTTATGGGGCTGATCGGCTCGATGATTGTGGTCTATGTGCCGCTGATCCAGTCGGATATTCATGGCGACCGGCGCAGTCAGGCCTTTGCCGAGTCGAACCTGTTCAGCTATCTCGGTGCGCTCGCTGCTCCACTTCTGGTCTGGGTCGCGACCTCAACCGTCGGTTGGCGTGGCGTCGGTTTGGTCGCTTGGCTGATTGTATTGGGTTCGGCGATCGCCTTCCGCCGTGTCACGTTGCGCAATAGTCAATCTACCGCGCGAGAATTGTCTGCCCCGCTCGGCAAGGCCTATTGGGCGTATTGGACACTACTGGGCCTGTCTGTGGGCATCGAATTCTGCTTCGGCGTCTGGAGCGCGAGTTTTCTGGAAAAAGTCAGCGGGTTCGAACGGGATAGCGCTATTCTGGGGTCGATCAGTTTTGCCATCGGCATGTTGTCGGGCCGGATTGCGGGCACTGTCCTGATCCGCCGCATTGGCGAATTCCGCCTTGCCCTGCTGTCGCTATGTCTGACATTGGCCGGATTTTTTATTTTCTGGCTCTCGCCGCTTGCATGGCTGACACTTTTGGGGCTCGGGGTGACGGGGCTCGGCATTGCCAATCTCTATGCGACCGTCATGACCTTGGCGCTTGCGGCCGCGCCCGATAATCAAGATCGGGCCGCAGCCCGTATCTCGATGGCGACGGGGTCGGCCATTATTTGCACGCCGCTGGTTCTGGGAGCCTTGGCAGACAATTTCGGACTGTTTCTGGGGTATCTTATCGTGCCGCTGCTGATTGGCGCAAGCGGATTTGCGCTATGGCTCGGGCATCGCGCGCGCTGACGGGCCTACTTTAAAAAATAAAAGGCCGCCGCCCCTAAAATCAGCATCCACCCGAAGAGTTTCACGAGATAGGGGAGAATACTCTGCACACTTGGCTCCCATTTGGCGAACAGAACGCGTTAAAAGTCGTTTCTTTGTATTCCTAAACAAAACAGTTTTCCAGCACCCCCATTGGGGCCTGCTTTGGGCCGCTTCTGCTAATGGCCGTGATTGCCGCTCTACAGCACCGAACCGGACTTTTCCGTCCTGGGTCCGAACCATTGGCACCCGTCACGCATTGTCAGTCAGAAACTGCAAAGCCGATTGGGAGGCGTGTATGAGTGTCCGTCACATATTGGCTGAAAAGGGCTCGCATGTTGAAGTGATCGGCTCGGAGGCGACCCTCGAGGATGCAGTTCAGGTTTTGGGGCTGAAACGTATTGGTGCTGTATTGGTGGTCGACCCGGACGGGGCGTTACGCGGTATTTTGTCGGAGCGCGATATTCTGCGGGCGATTATGCGGGGATCGGAGGCTTTGGGTGACAGTGTCCTGACCCACATGACGGCGGATTTAACGTGCTGCACGCTTGCGACGCCGCTCATTGATGTGATGGACGCGATGACGAATGGCCGCTTCCGTCATATGCCCGTGATCAATGAGGCGGGACTTTGCGGCATTGTCTCCATCGGCGATGTTGTCAAACAAAGGCTCGCCGAGATTGAAGCGGAAACGGATGCGATGCGCACCTATATCGCGACGGCATGAGAGCGTGGCGTTTCTCAAGACCGGAATTTTGAGAAAACCATATCTGGGGCGCTTGTATTGTGGCGCGAGGCGATTTTCCGTCCGGCCCAAAGCTCGGAGGCCGAGCCGCCTTGAAACGCCATGATCGGCGCCTCATTCCAACCCTTGTCGGTCGTTGAATGCCAGGCGACATGTGAGACGTCACAATTGATTTCCATCGTGTACATCGAGCGGAGTGCTGCAAAGGGCAGACCGTCTGTCTGTCCATTGAGAGAGACATCGAGGATGATCCTGTCCGAATCGAGCGATGTCAGTGCCAGCGTCGCACTACCGCCACGGTTGAACTCGAAGGTGAAGCTGCGGGCCGCGGGGTCGAAAGAGATTCCTTTGAGCGCGACGATCGGACGAATTTGCGTTTCGACCGGCCCGACGAGAAACGAGCTGCCATAGGCCGTCCAGCGCAGATGGGGCGGGGGCAGGGGCCTTGCCCGGCAATATCCGTCGGGTGGGTAGACAACGAAAACTTCCTCGGCGCGTTCCTGATGGCGTACCCAGAGTTGGACGAGGTGCAATCCCTCGATGATTGTTTCACCGACGCGGACCGGCACTGTGTTCGGTCGCCAGAAAGACGGATAGGTGTAACCAGTCAGCCATAAATCAGGCGTCTCGAAAAAGGTGACGCGCTTCGGCTCCGCCGCGAAGACAGGGTCGGAGGACATATCGCACTCGGCAAAATCGGGTGCCCAGCGATCTGCAACAATGGTTCCGATAAAGGCGGGATGAATGGCCTGTATGCGGAAGTTGCGAACGTCATCATTTGTGAAATTGAGGGCAACATTGTCCTTTTCGGCGCAGAATACCGGTTCTGACAGATTGTCGACCCGAACATTTTGCGGAATGCCGGATGTTGCTGAAGTTTCGTTTCGGTTTCCTGACATTGTGCGGGGTAGCCTTTGGTTCGGAAATGGCATGATCGAGAACGTTACGACGCATCGGCGATATAGTTTAGGGTTCTTTGCTGTTGTCAGCAAGAAGTCGGGGTCATCTTCGCTCGAACATTCCGACGAATAGCGCGCCGTTGAACTGCACAATATTTTGGCTTTCCTCCACAGTGTCCGACTTGCTATGCAATAGGTGATGCGGGGTGACCCTTGTGGTGTTTGATATTCAAAAGTCCGGCAAGGGCAAGAAATGGCAGAGGCCAGTTTTCGGTTTAGTGATCGTCCCCGCTCGGATGCCGTATTGCCGGCCTATGTGCGCGCGTCAGGTGCGATCCGTTGCCGTTTCGCGGCCATGCCACGCGGAACCGAGGCGATTGAAGTGTCAGAAAGGGGCGGCTATCGCGTCAAGTTTCCGAAGGGGGAGAGCTGCGAGGCTGTGCTGATCAATACGGGCGGCGGCATGGCTGGGGGCGATCATCTCGCTATCGATATAACGCTTGATGGGGGCGCCCGGGCCACGGTGACGTCCCAATCGGCGGAAAAGATTTATCGGGTACAGACGGAGCCCTCCCGGGTCAAAACACGGCTTGCGCTTGCTGCAGGCGCGCACCTCGCATGGTTGCCGCAGGAGACGTTGCTCTTTAACGGTGCACGCCTCGAACGCTCGCTGGCCGTCGAGATGGATGATAGGGCGGAGTTGACGCTGTTCGAGAGTGTCGTGTTCGGGCGGACTGCCATGGGGGAAGTGATGGCGGGTGGTCGATTTCTCGACCGGTGGCGCATTCGTCGCGGCGGGAAACTGGTTTTCGCCGATAGCGCGAAGCTCGATGGTCCGGTGGCAGATATTCTTGCACGACCGGCGCTCGGAGGCGGGGCGCGTTCGGTCGCGACTTTTCTCTACATTGCTCAGGATGCGGAAACGAGACTTGACGCGGCGCGCGAGGCACTGGCACTTTCGCTATGTGAAACCGGCGCGAGCGCGTGGAACGGGATGTTGGTCACACGCTTTGCAGCGGACGATTCGTCGGCGCTTCGATTGTCTGCCGCGCGGTTTCTTTCCGCGTTTCGGGGCAAGGCCTTGCCCCGCGTTTGGCAATGCTGATTGAACGATTTGTCTTGAGAGGATGAAAAGATGAACCTGTCTCCACGTGAAAAAGACAAGCTGCTTGTGTCGATGGCTGCGATGGTTGCGCGGAAGCGGCTGGAACGCGGCGTTAAGCTCAACCATCCCGAGGCCGTCGCGTTGATCACCGATTTTGTGATTGAAGGCGCGCGGGACGGTCGCTCTGTTGCTGATCTGATGGAAGCAGGTGCCCATGTGATCACTGCCGATCAGGTGATGGATGGCATCGCCGAAATGATCCATGATGTGCAGGTCGAGGCGACTTTTCCCGACGGGACAAAGCTTGTGACAGTTCATAATCCGATCCGCGGAGCGCATGGTGCGATGGTGCCGGGCGAGGTTTTGACGGAGCCTGGCGATATTCTGATGAATGAGGGGCGTGAGACGGCTTCCGTGACCGTTGCGAATACAGGTGACAGGCCCATTCAGGTCGGGAGCCATTATCACTTTTTCGAAACCAATCCGGCGCTTCACTTTGATCGCTCTGCCGCGCGCGGGATGCGGCTTGATATTCCTGCCGGAACGGCGGTGCGTTTCGAACCGGGGCAGACGCGGGACGTCCGGCTTGTCGCTCTGGCCGGTAAGCGCGAAGTCTATGGCTTCCGGCAGGAGGTTATGGGGAAGGTTTAGATCGACATATTCCTTACTTTTTGATAAAGTAAGGAATGCCTGATGGATCGGAACGATGACCACCGAAATGCGCGCGACCATGACAAGCAAAGGCCAGATTACTGTTCCCGTTGAATTGCGGCGGCAATGGCATTTAAAGCCGGGCGACGAGATCTCGTTTACGCTGATCAAGGAAGATCAGGCGCGGATTGCACCGCGATCCCGACAAAGTATTTTTGACCGTGTTGACGAATTGGCGCTGCCCGCAATCGGCCGAAAACTAACGCGAAGCGATATTTCAGCGGCCGCGGAACAGGCCATGCATGAAAAGGCTATGAAGCGGGCGAAAAATGTTCGCGATTGATACGAATATTCTACTTCGTATTTTTCAGAATGACGATCCTGTTCAAACCGAGCAAGCCCGACAGATTTTACGGGAGCATGCCCCTGTTTTTGTCAATGATATCGTTCTCGTCGAGTTTGCGTGGACGTGCAAATCGGTTTTCAAGCTGGATCGCGAGGCGATTTTTCTGAGGTTGAAAGCGATCATCGAGGCACCGGAATTTTGTTTTGCGTATCCTTCTGCGGTCGAGCGGGCGGTCTATGGCTATGGCAGCCGAAAATCGGATTTTGCTGATTGGCTCGCAGGCGAGAGCAATCTTGAGCACGGATGCGAGACGACGTTCACATTTGATGATGGTGCCGCGAAAGGCGGCGCATTTAGGTTAGTTGACTGACGGTGATGCGTCATTGTCGACTAGCGGGACAATTCCGGTTTCGAAACGCCGCTCGCTCTTTCCTTCCATCACGAAATAGGCAAAGCCGAGGCCGAACAAGAGCATGAAGGCGGTGACATAGAACCAGAGCAGCAAGGTGATGATCGCGGCGCCGACGCCGTAGAATTTCTGCTGGACGGCGAAGTAGAAGTCGAGTTGCAGGAACAGCAATGACGCCAGCATCCACCCCGTCACAGTCATGATCGCTCCGCCCCAGATGGCGCGTTTGGAAAGTTCCTTCCGTGCGACAAAGGTAAGCAAGATGACGACGCTTGCGGTGAGCACGAGGAATGAAACACTGGTGCTTACGACCGAGATAAACGTGCCATAATTCTTCAAAAGATGCGGCTGCCGTGAGATAATCGACCCATTGAGCGCGAGGAAAACGCCGATGGCGCAGACGAGCACGAAAACGGAGGCGATGCCGCCAACGATCCGGTTGCGCAGGAAAGATTTGTTTTTATCGAAGAGAAGCGCTGACGCGTTGTAATATTCGGAGAAAACCCGCGACAGGCCGTTGAGCACCAAGAGCACGAGGACGACTCCTGCAATCGGTTTGCCCAAGCCGGTCAAGCCCTGCGCGCTCTTGAGAAAGCCGTTGACCAGCGTTTCGATCGAATTCGGGACGTCGATTTCGGCGTAGATTGGAGAAAAGCGCGGCACGGGTTTGACGCCGAACCATTCCTTCAGTGACTTTACGAGCAAAAGACCCGGAAAAAAGACCATCATCATCTGATAGGCGATGGCGGCGGCAAAGGTCGGGCATTCCCGCGCGTAGAAACGCACGAGATTACGCGTCCGCAGGAGAAGGCGTCTGGCCAACGTTGCAATCAATGAGTGTAAACCCTTCGGATGATCATGAATTTCTCTTAGCCCATCGCAACTGATTCATGAACCTGCCTTGCGGGGCTTACTTCAACAAAAAGCCTCCGGCGTTAACCGGAGGCTTTTTTGGTTTGCGTTCAGAGAGCAATAAGCTCTCGAAGATTGTCTATTATTTTGTCGCGAGGAAGGCTTCCAGCGAATCATCCATCGCTTTCATCCACGGCGTGTGGTGAACCGGTGCCATGTTGCCGGTGACTACCGACGGATAGGAATGGTTACGATAGGTGAGGATGCCCTCGACCTTGTGATGCTCCCATTCCTTGAAAAGTGCCGCGACCTTATCGATATCGAGGCGCGGATAATCTGTCGGGGCCAAGAGATCGCGCATATATTCCGTCTGGAAATCGATGCCCATTTCCGGATCGGCGACCTTTTCTTCCATCTCGCGCCATTTCAGCGTGTCGGCGTGCATTTCCTGTGCGGATGGCAGTTTGATTTTGCCCATCATCACGTCGCGCGCGTACCAGGCCTGAGCATCGAACATGTTGAAGGTATAATACTGGTCCTGCATGCCGATATACATGAGCTTGGTGTTGTTTTCCCAGAAGATGCCCTTGTAGAGGTTCAGCGGATAGAGCCGGTTATTGGTCTTGAGCCGGAGATCGTCTGGCAGGAACGGGAAGTGGTGGAGATAGCCGGTGCAGAGCACGATGGCATCGACTTCCTGCGTCGAGCCGTCCTTGAAGTGCGCCACTTTGCCGACAAGCTTTGTCAGCAGCGGGACTTCCTTGAAGCCTTCCGGCCACTCAAATCCCATCGGCTTGGTGCGATGGCTGAAGGTGACAGACTTTGCACCGTATTTGTAGCACTGCGTGCCAATATCTTCGGCGGAATAGCTGGCACCAACCAGCAACAGGCGCTTGCCGGCAAATTCGTCGGCACTCCGGAAATCATGCGCGTGCATGACACGGCCCGGGAACATGCGCAGACCTTCGAATTCGGGCACATTCGGAGTCGAGAAGTGGCCGGATGCCACGACGACGTGATCGAACTGCTCGGTAGTCTGGATGTCCTTTTTCAGATCTTTCGATGTGACGTTGAATTTGCCGGTCTTGTCGTCATAGGCAACATGCCGAACGGGCGTCTGGAAGCGGACATATTTTTCGACGCCGCTCTTTTTGACGCGACCGACAATGTAATCATGAAGGACGGCGCGCGGCGGATAGGACGGGATAGGGCGGCCAAAATGCTCTTCAAAGGAATAGTCGGCGAATTCGAGGCATTCCTTCGGGCCGTTCGACCAGAGATAGCGATACATGCTGCCGTGGACGGGCTCGCCATATTCGTCGAGACCGGTGCGCCATGTGTAATTCCAGAGGCCGCCCCAATTGTCTTGCTTCTCGAAGCAGACGAGTTCTGGAATTTCGTGGCCTGCTTTTTTTGCTGATTCGAAGGCGCGTAATTGCGCCAAACCGCTTGGACCTGCGCCGATAATTGCTACTCTCGTCATATATTCCGCCCTTTCAAATCGTCTGCGCCGGAAACCTGAAGCTGCCGACACTATTCATGCTCTCTTCTTCAAATTAATTATTCACAGGTAACAATTTTTCGCAAGGGGAAGCACTTCCATCTCCCCGATCTTTCTCTCCGGCTTTCCAAGCCGGACTGGAAAGCCCCATGAAACGCAGTGTTGTCAATGCCGGAAAGCGAGGCCGTACCGGTCCGCGGGCAAGGCCAAAAGCCCGCTGTTTTGTGCGCTGATGACTTTCTTATTGCGAAAAGATTTTGACAACGAATGAATAATATGTGTCATTTTAGGTGTTTGGCGATTGTGATTTGTGTTCTATTCGGTTCTATAGTCCTAGAATTGAAGTCAGAACATGTGCGGCGCGGAATATAATTTGGCAGCGATCTCACGATCAGTGAGTGTCTTGACCATGCGGGTTCGTGACGCACCCGAAGTTAAGCGGAAGACGGAAATGCTGCAGCTCAATGGCTGTAGTGAACAATGAAAAGCTGGGGGATAAATCAATGAGTTCAAATAGTCATGCAGGGAGCGGTGACGGTTCGTCGCTTCATCGTTCGATCAACTGGACGGGAGCGTTCTGGGTCGCGAGCGGCGTGCCCGCACTGGTCCTTTTCTCGATCGGCGGCATCGCCGGAACAACCGGAAAGCTTGCCTTCCTGATCTGGACAGTCTCCATGATCATGGGCTTCATCCAATCCTTCACCTACGCAGAAATCGCCGGACTTTTCCCGAACAAGTCGGGTGGCGCATCGATTTACGGAGCGGCCGCATGGGTGCGTTACAGCAAGCTGATCGCGCCGCTCTCAGTCTGGTGTAACTGGTTTGCCTGGTCGCCCGTTCTTTCGCTTGGTTGCTCGATTGCAGCTGCCTATATTCTCAACGCGCTGGTTCCAGTCCCAGGCGCCGATGCGCCGGAAGTGGTGGCATGGCTCGCTGCAAATGGTGCGAGCGTTGCCGGTGATGATGCAGCCAAAATTGCTGCTGCGATCGCCGCTGTCCAGCCATCCATTCGCAATTGGACATTGTTTACAACGACACTCGGTCCGGTCAGCCTCTCGCTGAACGCGGCCTTCTTCATCGGAATGGTTCTGATGCTCCTGACCTTCGCGATCCAGCATCGCGGCATTCTTGGCACGGCCAATGTGCAGAAATGGATCGGGTTGCTGGTTGTTGTTCCGATGGCCATTGTCGGTATCGTGCCGCTCGTCACCGGTCAGGTGAACATGGCCAATTTCTCTGATTTGGTTCCGCTTGCTGCTGCCTATGCACCCGAGCCGGGCGCGTGGAATGTCGCCGGCTGGACGCTTGTGCTCGGTGGCATGTTCATCGCCGCCTGGTCGACATACGGGTTCGAGACGGCAGTTTGCTATACATCCGAGTTCAAGAATCCGGGGACCGATACGTTCAAGGCGATCTTCTATTCGGGTCTGCTCTGCCTTGGTTTGTACATCCTCGTCCCGTTTACCTTCCAGGGAGTTCTCGGACTCGAAGGCATGCTGGCGACGCCGATTGTTGACGGCTCAGGTGTTGCCGATGCGATGGCGACAATGGTCGGTGGCGGTACCTTTGTGCACGGACTTCTGGTCATGATGATGATTTTGGCTCTGATGCTGGCAATCATGACAGCTATGGCCGGTTCGTCGCGGACGCTTTATCAGGGGTCGGTTGATGGCTGGTTGCCACGCTATCTGAGCCATGTGAACGAGCACGGCGCTCCAACGCGCGCCATGTGGACGGATTTGATTGTCAACCTCGTCGTGCTGGCCATTGCCTGCGCGGATGCCACCAGCTTCTTCTTCATCCTTGCGGTGTCGAATTGTGGTTACATCATCTTCAACTTCCTGAACCTGAATGCAGGCTGGATCCATCGTATCGACTCGGGCAATGTTGCACGTCCCTATCGTGCACCTAACTGGTTGCTCGGTCTCGGTACGCTCTTCGCTTTCGTGAATGCTGCCTTCATGGGCGCAGGCGCGAAGGTCTGGAACCCGTCCGCTCTGTGGGCAGGTCTGATCACTGCGGCGTTGATTATTCCGGTGTTCTGGTTCCGCCATTACATCCAGGATGGCGGCAAGTTCCCGCATGAAATGGCGGAAGATCTCAGCACGGGTACAACGGCGAAAAAGGCCGGCATGTTGCCTTATCTGACGCTGATCGCGGGTATTGCCGTGGTGTTGCTGGCGAACGCATTCTTCGTCATCTAAACGATTAGATTAGAGCCGCGCATTTCCCGATAAGGGGAGTGCGCGGCTTTTTTGTTTTTGGGGCAAACTCGCGATATAATTTCTCTGTCGAGCGTGTTGCGCTTGGCGAAATATTTGTTACAGTCAGGAACAATTTTGATCGGGAGATGATGACATGCCGCTTTCTTGGAGACATTCGACACTTGCCGACAGGCATCGCGCACTCGGGTCTAAGCTCGAGGATTGGAGCGGCATGGGGACCGCATGGACCTATGACAAGGATATGTCCGACGAGCACGTCGCCGTTCGCACAAAAGCGGGGTTGATGGATGTTTCCGGACTCAAGAAAATCCACCTGATCGGCCCGCACGCAATTGCCATTCTCGAATATATCACCACCCGCGACATGACGAAAATCTATCCGGGCCGGTCGGTTTATGCGTGCATCCTGAACGACAAGGGATTGTTTACGGATGACTGCATTGTCTACCGCACGGGGCCGAATTCATGGATGCTGGTGCATGGTTCGGGCACGGCGCATGAAGAGGTCGTCAAGCAGGCGGTGGGGCGCAATGTTGCCGTGCTGTTTGATGATGATCTGCATGATCTCTCGCTTCAGGGGCCGGTCGCGGTCGATTTTCTGGCCAAGCATGTGCCGGGCATCCGCGATCTGAAATATTTCCACCATATGCAGACGACGTTGTTCGGTCGTCCCGTGATGATTTCGCGCACGGGGTATACCGGCGAGCGCGGCTATGAAATCTTCTGTAAGGGCGAGGATGCGCCTGTGATCTGGGATACGATCCTCGCGGACGGCAAGGAGATGGGCATTATGCCTGTCTGCTTCAGCGTGCTCGATATGCTGCGCGTCGAGAGCTATCTGCTGTTTTACCCGTATGACAACTCACAAATGTATCCGTTTGCCAATGAAGGCCCCGGCGACTCGCTGTGGGAGCTTGGCCTTGATTTCACGGTCAGCCCCGGCAAGGTCGGCTTCCGCGGTGCGGAAGAGCATGCAAGGTTGAAGGGCAAGGAACGCTTCAAGATCTTTGGTCTCTTGATCGAGGCGGATGGTCCGGCCGACCTTGGCGACGAAGTTTTTGCCGATGGCAAGAAGGTCGGTGTCATCACCTGCCCGAGCTATTCGAAACTGACCAAGCGGTCCATGGCGATCATGCGGGTTGATGTGGCGCACGCAAAGCAGGGTGCTCCGCTGGAAGTGCGCGGCAAGTCACTGAAGGCGAAAGCCATTGCCCACACGATCACCTTCGACGATCCCGAGAAGAAAAAGCGGACGGCAATCGGCTAAAGCAGATCCCGCGGTGCCCTAGGTGCCGCGGGTTTGTTTACTGTGTCTGCCTTGATCGACTAGACTATGGACGAGGGGCGCGCTGTAACCGCTTTCGAAGGACAACACCATGCTTGTATCCGGCATTAAAAGCAGACCCGTCTATACCGGGCTCATCCTCGATCCTCATGCCGAGCACCATTTGATCGCGGTGGAGGGTGAGGGCGCGCTTGCCGTGCTGGATATGCTCTCCCCTGCGCCACGGGATGCGGCTGAAAAAGCGACGATCCTTTATACGAAAGCGGGCTCCGCGCCGGTTGATCACGAAGGCGCACTGGCAAAATTGCATCCCTACCGGTTGCAGCCTTTGCCGACGATCCAGACATTGCTGATCCGGTTGCAGGGGTTTCTCACGACCGCAAAGATGGGGACGCGGCTTTATATTGCCGGAACCGAGGGCTTTATCGGGCAGGCGATGCAAGTGGCGTTGAACAATGCGATCGATTTTCATTCGGTGCGCACGGAACATCGCGGCTCGCTGGCGCGGCGTATCCAATGCGTCCACTGCAAGGGCTTCACCGAAAATGTCACGATGAGCCATGTGCCTTGCGCGCATTGCGGGTTGAACCTTCTGGTTCGTGACCATTATTCCCGCCGTCTCGGCGCGTTTCAGGGCGTCTGTATCGATGCCGAAGTGCCGGGCGAATTGCCTCCTGCCGAGGAGATTTTCCCATGAGCATGAATCTGATGAGCGGTAGCACGGAAATTCCCGTTCGCGTGGCCGATATTGTGCAGGTGAGCGAGCGCGTGAAGCGGTTCCGGTTTGAGCCGGTTGCGGGTGGCTCGATGCCGGTATTTTCTGCGGGCGCGCATGTTGTCGTGTCGATGAATATCGGGTCGCGCCGGGCGCGTAACCCGTATTCGCTGATGGGGTCGCTGACGGATTTGTCCGCCTACGAGATCAGCGTTTTGAAAACGGTGGATTCGCGGGGCGGTTCGGTGTTCCTGCATGACTCGGTGAAAATCGGTGACCAGCTCACCGTGAGCACGCCGGTCAATCTTTTTCCCGTCGAGCAACGCGGGCGTAAATTCATTTTGATCGCGGGCGGGATCGGGATTACGCCGATGATCGCCATGGCTGAGCAATTGACGGCGCAGAAGCTGCCATTCGAATTGCATTACGCCTATCGCAATGATCAGGCCGGTGCCTATGCCGATACGCTGAAGGCGCGCTATGGCCACCTCGTGCATCTTTATATTGACAGCCGCGAGGAGCGGATTCCGCTCGATGCCTTGCTCAAAAACCAGCCCCTCGGCACGCATCTCTATGTGTGTGGACCGGGTGGCATGATCAACTGGGTGCTGGAGAGTGGCCGCAAGGCCGGATGGCCGGAAGAAAATCTTCATTCCGAGCGCTTTCTGGCCCCGCCGAGCGGCAAACCGTTTTCCGTCGTGCTCGAACGCTCGAAAAAGACTGTTACGGTTGGGGAGCACGAGAGCATTCTCGAGGCAATCGAGGCTTCAGGTGTCGAGCCACCCTATTTGTGCCGGGGTGGCGCGTGCGGCCAATGCTTGACTTGTGTTGTCTCGTGTGACGGAACGCTCGAACATAACGACCATTATCTTGCGCCCGAAGAACGCGACGGCAACCAGAAAATCATGATCTGCGTTTCCCGCATCAAGGGCAGCAATCTCGTCCTCGATCTCTGATCCATTCCAGCTGAGAAGGTGTCACCATGAACCTCGTCTTCAAGAAAGAAACGTTCCGCGACGATTTCACCTTCAAAAACAGTCCCGAGCACGTCCGGCGTTTTCCCTTTCCGTTCCATGAAGACAAATACATGTATACGGTCAATATCGAGCCGCACACGCCCGGCCCGGTCAATTCCGTGTTCGAATTCCCGATTGATGTCGACGAGCATTATGTCTCGGAGATGGAAGATCGGGCGCTTGTTTTGAAGGATGATCCGCTGCGCTGCCAGGCCCTGCCGCATATGCAGCTGGCCGAGTGGGATCTCGTCGAGCTGTTGATGGTCTCGATGTCCGAGCATTATCCCGAACATTTCACACTGACTCGGGACGGCGACAAATGGCACTGGATCAATCGCCCGCTCGGCATTGACCAGCAGTTTACGTTCGGGGATACGGCGACCTTACCCTATCCGCCGATGGAATACATCACCCGCCAGTGTCAGGGCGATTTCTGCCTGATCGACCAGCGTGACGGCAATCTCTGGATGGATGCCGGCATTGTGACGACGCAGGCTGATTGGTCGCTCGATTTCGATATCGGCATGAATTTCATGGAATGGCACGGGCCTGTGCCTTTGGCGCATGAGGCGGGGGTGTTCGACCGCGCGTTGAAATTCCTCATGAACCTTCAACTTGGCAAGCCTGTCCGGCGGCTCAACTGGACGATGTCGATCAATCCGCGCCTCGATACCAGCCCCGAGAATTTCCACAAATGGGGCTCGGACCGCATGACGGTGACGCCGGAGAATATTGGCGAGAAGGTGCATTTGCGCGTCGAATTGCAGGGCCTGTGGCGTCTGCCGCGCTCGAACGCGATCGTGTTCTCGATCCGCTGCTATCTGATCAGCATGAACGAGCTTGTGAGCGTGCCGAAATGGGCGCGCCGCATGCCGCGCGTGCTCAAAAACCTGCCGCCCGAGCTCATTGATTACAAGGGCCTGAGCCGCTACCGGCAGATGACGATCGACTGGCTGTCACGCTTCGATGACGGCGCGCCAACCTCGCCCGGCGGCCAGCCGGACTGACGCTTTCGGGGCGGTTATCGGCTGACCGTCATTGCGGGCGGGAGCGACGCAATCCAGCTGGTGGTTGGCGTGGAGTTGCGGGCTTGGGGAGAGAAATGGCTGGCATTAGCTGGATCGCTTCACGTTCGTTCACGATGACGGGGTCGTCATTGCGAGCGGGAGCGACGCAATCCAGTTGGTGGTGCAGGAAGAGGCTGGATTGCCGCGTCGCTTCGCTCTTCGCAATGACGGTTGGGGACTCG
>Ga0209550_10003373_pt1 | contig 15211 bp, 14 predicted proteins | sample LauGreSuBDMM15SN_2_FD_187567 | JGI IMG/M metagenome (GOLD analysis project Ga0209550, IMG submission 187567) | Freshwater lake microbial communities from Lake Michigan, USA - Su13.BD.MM15.SN (SPAdes) (version 5) | ecosystem: Environmental > Aquatic > Freshwater > Lake | place: Lake Michigan...
CCCCTGCCGGTGAAGCCCCTTCCGGTTAAGCCCTTAGCGGTTAAGCCGCTTGCTGCACTCGCGCCTGCTGCTCAACCCAAGCCCGCGCCAGTGGCGGTCAAGGCCCCGCCTGTGGCCAAACCTGTTGCTGCTAAGCCCGCCGTCGCTAAGCCCGCCGTCGCTAAGCCCGTTGTCGCTAAGCCTGTCGAAGCCAAGCCGATGGTCGCTAAAGCCGCCGCCGCGCCTTCAGCGGATAAGGCCAATGTCTATATTCAAATCGGTGCCTTCTCGACGGCGGCGCTGGCCGATAAGGGCTGGAGCGATATTGCTAAGGCCTTCCCTAAGCCTATGGCGGGCAAGACCAAGTCGGTTGTGCCGCTACCAAAGGATGGGGGAACGCTCTACCGCACTGCCATCGGCGGCTTTGCCTCAAAGGCCGATGCGGACGCCTTCTGCGCCAGCCTGAAGGCGGCGGGGAAGACCTGTTTTGTTAAGGCCAACTAGGGATCTGACCCCATGACCTCACGGGCCTGCATCCTTGGCTGCGCTGGAACGGTCCTGAGCGATCAGGAACGGGCCTTTTTTAGCGATGTGCGTCCATGGGGGTTCATCCTCTTTGCCCGCAATATCGAGACGGCCGACCAGACCCGCGCCTTGATTGTGGCCCTGCGTGAGGCCGCTGACGACGAGGGAGCCTTGGTTTTTGTCGATCAGGAGGGTGGCCGGGTTCAGCGTCTTCGTCCGCCCCTCGCACTTAACCGCAGGCCCGCCGAGCCGTTTGGCGCACTCTATGCCACCGATCCGGCAGCGGCTCTTGAAGCGGTGCGGTTGAACCACCGGCTCTTAGCCCATGAACTTACAGCGATAGGCTTTGATGCAGATTGTGCACCCTGCCTAGACCTGCGTCATCCAGGTGCCCACGACATCATTGGTAACCGTTCCTTTTCGCAGGACCCAGCGGTGGTTGCAGCCCTCGGTCAAGCGGCGATGGAAGGTCTGATGCAGGGCGGTGTCGCGCCGGTGATCAAACATGTGCCCGGCCACGGCCGCGCCTTTGCCGATAGCCATCTCGAACTGCCGGTTGTCCAGACCAGCCGCGCTGCGCTAGAGGCCAGCGATTTTGCCCCCTTTAAGGCCCTCAAGGCCGCGCCCATGGCCATGACCGCCCATGTTGTCTTTGCGGCCATCGATCCTTCGGCCTGCGCCACCGTATCGGCTACAGTGACCCAAGACATTATTCGCGGCCATATGGGTTTTGACGGCCTCTTGATGAGTGACGATCTGTCGATGAAGGCGCTGGGTGGCAGCTTTGCAAGCCGGACGCAAGCCTCGCTGGCCGCAGGCTCTGACGTGGTGCTCCATTGCAATGGCGATCCCATCGAAATGGCGCAGATCATCGGCAAGGTGCCCGAACTGTCTGGCCGATCCGCTGAACGGGCAGCCGCCGCTCGGGCCTGCGCCCGTCACGTGCAGCCATTCGATTCCGCCAAGGCCGAAGCCTATTTGGCTAGCTTGGGACTGGCAGGCGCGAACGTATGAGCACAGGCTTTCAGCCCAGTCTCGATTTTGAAGCCGCCGCCTCGGCTGCGGAAGATGGCGAAGCGCTGATTATCGACATTGACGGCTATGAAGGCCCCCTGCATGTGCTGCTAGCTCTGGCCCGCACGCAAAAGGTCGACCTAATGAAGCTGTCGGTCATGAAATTGGCCGAACAATATCTCTCTTTCGTCAATCAAGCCCGCCGTGTCCGGTTCTCCTTGGCGGCGGACTATCTGGTGATGGCCAGTTGGCTGGCCTATCTGAAATCGCGCCTGATGCTGCCTAAGCCAGAGCGCAAGCCAGAAGAGGGCCCGCCGCCAGAGGATATGGCAGCGGCTCTAGCCTTTCGGTTGGCTAAGCTCGATGTCATGCGTAGGGCGGTGGAAGAGCTCAACAAACGCCCACAACTGCGCCGGGACGTGTTCATGCGTGGTGATCCACAGGCGGTGAAGATCGTCTCTCACAGCCGCCTGACGGGCGAGCTCTACGAACTTGTTCAAGCCTACGTTGAGCAACGCCGCCGCGAAGTGGTGCGCTACTATCACCCCCGTCCTGCGCAGGCCTATCCGCTGGACGATGCGCGGGTGCGCCTGCGTCATAGGTTACCGGAACTGACCGGTTGGACCTCACTTGAGGACGTCGCGCCGCATAGCGTCGATTTGGGGCTAGAAGAGGGCCCAAGCCGCGCCTCCTATGTGGCGTCAACCCTTTCAGCCAGTCTCGAACTGGTCAAGGAAGGCGCGCTTGAGGCGCGTCAGATTGAGGCCTTTGCCGAGGTCTATATCCGCGCCCGGACGTCAGCCCGGGTGGATGATCTGGTCGTCGATGAGGCGCAAGCATGAGTGATTTTGAAACCACGGAACGCTCGGTCGAGGCCCTGTTATTTGCCGCCGCAGAGCCCCTGTCGGCCAGCGACCTAGCGCGCCGTTTGCCCGATGGCGCGGATGTTGCGCGCGCCCTGATGGCGCTCAAGCAACGATATGTGGGACGCGGTATCGAACTGGCCTGTGTTGCCGACCGTTGGCGCTTTCAGACGGCGCAAGACCTATCCTATCTGATGACCGAGGAACGCCAAGAGCCTCGCCGTCTGTCGCGTGCGGCGCAAGAGACCCTCGCCATCATTGCCTATCACCAACCCGTCACCCGCGCTGAGATCGAACAGATCCGAGGCGTCCAGGCCAGCCGAGGCACATTGGATGTGCTGCTGGAGCTGGGCATGGTGCGCCTAAGGGGACGTAGGCGCTCGCCAGGCCGGCCCGTGACCTACGCCACCTCTGATCTGTTCTTGGAACATTATGGTCTCGCCAGTCTCGCCGACCTGCCCGGCGCAGCGGATATGAAGGCTCTGGGTCTACTGGGTATGGATCTGCCGCAGGACTTTCACGTGCCAGATCCAACCGGCGGCGACGACGATGATGACCCCCTCGATGCCGAGGACAGCCCCCAATTCCATCAGGACTTTCTGCTCGAAGGCTAGGCCCCACTATAGTCGTTGCGGCTTTCGCGTCTGCCAATATCGGTTACGGGGCGGGGCAGACGCTGGAGGGCGGCCTCCATGGCGACATAGCCTGCACTCACGGCCGGATCGAAGGCTTCCCAATCGCGAATGTCCATCCCAGCAAGGTTCGGGACCACGAGCACGTCGCTGGCTTCGCGGCTAGCGATCAAGTCCCGGCCGGTCGAAACGGTTCCTGCCCGCATGAGAAGGGCTACAATTGGCGGGCCTTGACGCCACTGTCCAGACCAGAACCAACGCCATAGAGACGGGGGAGGGGCCACATCGGTTGCGCTCAAGCCTCTGGCACGGGAGACGTCGACGGCAACGATTGGCCCGCGGTGCATATTGCGCAGGACATCGGCGGGAAGGTTCTTCATCACCCCTCCATCGACCAGAACATTGTCGCCATCATTCACCGGCGGCAGGATGCCCGGTAGGGAGAGAGAGGCGCGTAACGACCATCTCAGCTGGCCACGGGTATGGAGTTGGTAGGTCCCCAAGGTCAGATTGGACGAAATGCAGAAGAAGGGCAGCCAAAGGTCAGCGATCTGAAAATCCCCAAAATGCTCTTTCAGCCGCTCCTCAACCTTAAGGCCTCGGGTCATGGCGATCATCGGAAAGGCAATGTCATCCAAGGGGCTGGAGTCAACAAAGGCCTTACGAATTCGCCAATCGATCTCGTCATCATCCCAGCCCATCGCCAGGGCTGCTGCGACCACCGCGCCCATCGAGGTGCCGCATACAAAATCAATCGGGGTGCCACTTTGCCTCAAGGCCTTGACCGCTCCGATATGGGCATAGGCCCTTGCGCCGCCGCCTGACAGAACCAGACCCACGGCCATACCAGTGAAGAACCGCGCCGTTCGGGCATAGTGATCGTCAGACCTGTCCTTAATGTGGAACAGTTGAGCCGCTGGGAGGCGGTCTAGCCAAGCTTCAGAACCAGATGGAAGGAGGCAGTCGGCCGATTGGAGCAAGATCAGGTCCACGAGGCGCTGCCGCAGCAATGGCTCGGGCAGAGGTGTATCGACGCAGTCCTGGGGCGATCTCGCGCCCTTAGCCATTAGGAACAGCCGGTCCACCTGACGGCCTACGACGCTTTTCCAATAGGTCTCGTTGGCTTCGGCGACATAGAGAATGAAGTCGTGACCCTCTTCGATGGTCGAAAACCACTCGGTCGATGAGCGTTCGGCCTCCACGCCGATGACGCAGATCGAATAGCCCAGTTGCCGAACCGCGTGGGCGATCTGATCAACCTGCTCGCGCGCCTTGACGTCCTGGCTCATACCGTAAAAGCCAAAGACGCTGGGCGCGCCGAGCGAGGCACGGCTGGCTGTCTGTCTCGCGCGCTGGATCATCAGCCGCGCCAACTGGACCATGATCTTAGCATCGTCTTCGGCAGCCTTGAAGAAGGCGGCGCGAGGCAGGGCTAGAATTTCACTGTCGCGCAGGGCAACGACCTTGGCCGAATGGACGGTGCCGGAGATCATGGCCATCTCGCCAGCTGGTTCCCCCGGTCGGATCACCCCCAGAAAATGTGGGTCCATACCCTCATCTTGCCGAATGGCCCCAAGCCGCCCGGCTCGCAGAAAGTAAATATGGTCTGCCTCTTCACCGGCCTCGTATAGGGTTGCGCCTCCGGGCAAGGAGAAGGTCACCACGTCCTGAGCGAACCTGGACTCTAGGAACAGCCGAGAGAGCGCTGTGTCGGCCAGATGGTGGGGCAACTTCATAATCGGTAGGCTAATGCCCCCTTGAGCGTTTGGCGAATGAGTTTTGCAAGGATGCTTGCCCAACTTGCGAGGCGCGGCCTAAGATCGACCGGTTCGCGGGCCTCAATCAAAGAAAAATAAGCCGAAATGAGCCGAATTATCTCCAAGATCGACCCGGACTCCGCGGTATTTCAGGCCAATCACGCGCTCAATGAGGGCTTGGCTCAGGCGCTGCGTGAGCGAACTGATGAGGCGGCGCTAGGTGGCCCGGCCTTAGCGCGTGAGCGTCACGTGTCGCGAGGCAAGCTCTTGCCCCGGCAGCGGGTTGAGCGACTGCTCGATGTGGGGGCTCCCTTCCTCGAAATCGGGGCTCTGGCGGCCAACGGTATGTATGATGATGAGGCCCCAGCGGCTGGGATCATTACCGGCATTGGGCGGGTCAGTGGTCGTGAAGTCATGATCGTGGCCAACGACGCGACCGTTAAAGGCGGGGCCTATTTCCCGATGACGGTCAAAAAGCACCTGCGGGCTCAAGAGATCGCCGAGCAAAACCGTCTGCCTTGCATCTATCTTGTCGATTCTGGCGGGGCAAACTTGCCGCATCAGGCCGAGGTCTTTCCCGATCGCGACCATTTTGGCCGTATCTTCTTCAATCAAGCCCGCATGAGCGCCCAAGGCATCGCACAGATCGCCTGCGTCATGGGTTCTTGTACGGCGGGCGGCGCCTATGTCCCGGCCATGAGCGATGAGTCCGTGATTGTGCGCGGGCAGGGCACCATCTTTTTGGGTGGTCCGCCCTTGGTCAAGGCCGCAACAGGCGAGATCATTTCTGCCGAAGATCTCGGTGGGGCCGATACCCATGGCCGCCGCTCGGGCGTTGTCGATCACGTCGCCGATGATGATGAGCATGCGCTCGAGATTGTCCGCTCGATTGTGGCCAACCTGAACACGGTCAAGCGTATCGAGATGGACGTAGCCGAGCCCAAGCCCCCTCGTCTTGATCCGGTTGAGCTCTACGGCATTGTCCCGGCGGACGTGCGTGCGCCCTACGATGTGCGCGAGGTCATTGCCCGGATCGTCGATGACAGCCATTTTGACGAGTTCAAGCCGCTCTATGGCACGACACTTGTGACCGGTTTCGCACGGATTTGGGGTTATCCGGTCGCCATATTGGCCAATAATGGCGTGCTCTTTTCCGAAAGCGCCCTCAAGGCCGCACACTTTATTGAGTTGGCCTGTAAGCGCGGCATACCCTTGGTATTCTTGCAAAACATCTCGGGCTTCATGGTCGGCGGAAAATACGAGGCGGGCGGCATTGCCAAGGATGGGGCCAAGATGGTCACGGCGGTGGCCAGTGCCAATGTGCCCAAATTCACCGTCCTGATCGGCGGCAGCTTTGGCGCTGGCAACTACGGCATGTGCGGCCGCGCCTATAGTCCGCGCTTCCTGTTCAGTTGGCCCAATAGCCGCATTAGCGTCATGGGCGGCGAACAGGCGGCAAGCGTTCTGGCCACCATCAAGCGCGATGGTATGGAAGCCCGGGGGCAAGATTGGCCTGCGCAAGACGAGGCTAGCTTCAAAATTCCGATCCGCGAGCGCTATGAGGATGAGGGCAATCCCTATTTTGCCACAGCGCGTCTTTGGGACGATGGAGTTATTGATCCTAGCCAGACCCGCGATGTGTTGGGGCTGGCCATCAGTGCGAGCCTCAACGCCCCCATCGAGGAGACGCGGTTTGGTGTCTTTAGAATGTAGGACTTGCGGCGCGGACATTGTCATCTTGAGAGCGTCTCTAAGCCCTCATCTGTTTAAAGGATTTCGTCCATGAGTGACTCCATCGCTTCGCCGCTCGTGATTGAGCCGGGCGAGGCCAAGATTGGCGGGTCCGTGATTATGGAGGCCTCGCCCGGTGGTGTGGCGGTTGTGCTGATCAATCGCGCCCATCGCAAAAATGCGTTTAATGCCGAAACCATCGCCGAACTGACCGAAGCCTTTGAGACCCTGCATGGGGCGGACCATATCCGCGTCGTGTTTCTGCGCGGCGCTGGCGGGACCTTTAGCGCGGGGGCGGACCTTGAATGGATGGCCTCAGCGGTCGACTGGTCCGAAGAGGATAACCGGGCCGATGCCATGGGTTTGGCCAAGATGCTAAAGGCCCTGCACGATGTCCCGGCCCTTACGGTGGCGCTGGTTGAGGGATCAGCCTTCGGCGGCGGCGCAGGTCTTGTGGCGGCCTGCGACACGGCGGTTGCGACCCAAGAGGCGCGCTTCTCATTTTCTGAGGTCAAGCTTGGCCTGACGCCCGCTACGATCAGCCCTTATGTGGTGGCTGCCATCGGTCCGCGCGCGTCCGTGCGGCTGTTCGCGACAGGAACTGTCTTTGGAGCGGATGAGGCCAAGGGCCTTGGGCTGGTTGAACAGGTCGTGGCCGACAGTGCCGCTTTGGGTGAGGTTCAGGAAGCCTTCGCCAATCAGATGATGGCCACAGCACCCGGAGCCGTAGCCGATGCCAAGCGTCTGGTCTGGGATGTCGCTGGAAAGACCATCGACCATGCCCTGATGGATGAGACCGCCCGCCGGATCGCCCGCCGCCGGGTGAGTGCTGAAGGCCAAGAGGGCGTCCGCGCCTTTCTAGGACGGCGCAAACCCTCTTGGGCTGCGGATTGATGGACCAAAATAGTCTGAACTGGACCGTGCCTTGCTAACCTCACTCCTTATCGCCAATCGCGGTGAAATCGCCCGCCGGATCATCCGAACGGCACGGCAGATGGGTATTAGAACCATCGCGGTCTATTCCGAGGCGGATGCGGCTGCGCCCCATGTGCGCGAAGCCGACGATGCTGTGCTGATCGGTCCAGCCACCGCGCGTGAAAGCTATCTCGTGGTCGATCGGATCATGGCGGCCGCGAAGGCGACCGGAGCAGAGGCGATCCATCCGGGCTATGGGTTCTTGTCGGAGAATGCGGCCTTCGCGCAGGCCGTGATGGATGCAGGACTGATCTGGGTTGGCCCGCCGCCGTCTGCCATATCGGCTATGGGTTTGAAGGATGCCGCCAAGGCTCGGATGCAGGCTGCAGGTGTTCCTGTCACCCCCGGCTATCTGGGTGATGACCAGTCCCTCGCGCGTCTTGGCCGTGAGGCCGAGGCGACGGGCTATCCCGTGCTGATCAAGGCGGTCGCGGGCGGTGGTGGCAAGGGTATGCGCAAGGTCCTGGTCCCAGCGGAGTTTGAGGCGGCGCTCGCCTCGTGCCGACGCGAAGCCTTGGCCTCTTTTGGTGACGACCGGGTCCTGATTGAGAAATATGTCACCCGCCCACGCCATATTGAGGTGCAGATCTTTGCCGATGGCCACGGCAACGCAGTCCATATGTTCGAGCGCGACTGCTCGCTTCAGCGCCGCCATCAGAAGGTCATTGAAGAGGCTCCGGCCCCGGGCATGGATGAGGCCACGCGCGAAGCGGTCTGTTCGGCGGCTGTACGGGCAGCCTTGGCGGTAGGTTATGTGGGCGCGGGGACGGTCGAGTTCATCGCCGATGGCTCAGAAGGTCTGCGGCCTGATCGCATCTGGTTCATGGAGATGAACACCCGTCTGCAGGTCGAGCATCCTGTGACCGAAATGATCACTGGGCTCGATCTTGTTGAATGGCAACTTCGCGTAGCCTCTGGCGAGCCCTTGCCTCTGAGCCAAGACCAGATCCAGATCCATGGCCATGCGATCGAAGCGCGCCTCTATGCTGAGAATCCAGAGACGGGGTTCTTGCCTTCGACGGGACATTTGACCCACTTTCGACTGCCCCATGAGGGCTTGCGGATCGACTGTGCGGTCGAGGAGGGCGGCGAGGTGACACCGTTCTACGACCCGATGATTGCCAAGCTGATCGTCCACCGGTCTAGCCGAAAGGCTGCTGCGGCCGCGCTGGCGAAGGCTTGCCGTTCGGTAGAGGTCTGGCCGGTCAAGACCAATGCCGCCTTCCTTGCCCGTTGCCTCGATCATGGCGACTTTGTGCATGGCGACATAGATACCGGCTTCATCGAGACGCGGCAGTCGGCCCTGCTTGATCTGGGTGAGCCTTCGAGCGCGGTTCTGACCGCTGCGGCGAAGGTCTTGGCCCAAGCAGCCCGCCCCTCTGGCCCTTCGCCTTGGTCGCAGTTGGAAGGCTTTCGGATCAATAGCTGCCCACATATTGAGCCCTCGCTCGACGGCGGCGGCAAACGCTACGATGTTTCGCTGGATAATCTTGCGCCATCGGCCCTATCAACCCGTTTGATCGATGATCAGGTTCTGGTCTTCGAGGACGGAGCGGCTCACACTTTTTCGCCCTGGCAGTCTCGTCGCGGAGATGCCGCCCCGACCAGCGACGGAGCCGTCCTCTCGCCTATGCCCGGCCGGATGGTGGCGGTGATGGTTGAGGCCGGACAGGTCGTCACGCGCGGCCAAGCGCTGGTCACGCTCGAAGCTATGAAAATGGAACATGTCCTGACCTCGCCCTTTGACGGGACGGTCGAGCACCTGTCGGTGGCCTTGGGTGATCAGGTCTCTGAGGGCGTGGTTCTGGTGCAACTGGCGGCGAGTCAGGATAGTTAACGCCTATGGCGTTACATCTGATCAAACTCTGCGTTGGCGCAGCCAGCATTGATGACCTGCGTATTTGGTGGGATGAGGAGCATGGCCGCAAGCGCCTGCCTATCGTTCATACCCGCCAAACGCCCAAGCGGGCAGAAGAACTCATGCAGGGCGGGTCGCTCTATTGGGTGATCAAGGGCACAGTCTTGGTACGCCAGACCGTCCTTGGGGTTGAGACCTTGAACCAGAGCGGGCAGTCGTTCTGCCATATCCGGCTCGACCGAACCTTGCATCTCACCTTGCCTCAGCCGCGCCGCGCCTTCCAAGGCTGGCGCTATCTTGAGCCTAAGGACGCGCCAGCAGACCTGTCCAGCGGCGATGGGGAAGCCGCCATGCCCGCCGATCTGGCCGTTCAGTTGCGCGAACTCGGGGCTTGGTAGGGGTTACCTAAGCCTCATTGCGAGCGCAGCGAAGCAACTCAGTAAACTGACACCGACCTGAGCAGATATTCTCTTGGTTTGCTTGGGCCTGTTACCCCTCGCAATGACGCGAGATGGTATCCCACGCCGGTCGAAGGGTGAGGCTAGCTGCGATTATCAATCAGGCGAGTCTGGCCCAGCCAGGCGGCGCAGAAGAGGCGGGGCTCGCCATCGGCTGGGCCGGGGCCAAGACGGCGTAGGTCTGAGGCGTCGCGGAACTCGAAATAGTCGATCTTATCGAAGCCCTCGGCCAGAAGCGCCCCATAGCCTTGGGCCTCGGCATCGCTAATGGCAGCGCCCTTAGAGACAGCTTCAGCGGCCTTGGCCATGATGAGGTTCAATTGGCCGGCGACCTTGCGCTGAGCAGGGGTGAGGTAGGCATTGCGTGACGAGAGGGCCAGGCCATCCTTGGCGCGTGCGGTCGGGGCTCCAAGGATGGTCACGGGCAGGTCAAGGTCGGCCACCATCCGCTTAATGACCTGAAGCTGCTGATAGTCTTTCTCGCCAAAGATGGCGATATCGGGGCCGGTCTGGATCAGGAGCTTGGCCACCACGGTGGCAACGCCGCCAAAGAAGTGCGGCCGTGCCAGTCCGTCGAGCGGTTTTGACACGCCGGAAACGGCGATGCCGGTGGCGAAGCCGGGGCCGTACATGACCGCTGCAGTTGGCGCATAGAGCAGGTCACATTTGGCCTCATGGAGCAGGGCCACATCGGTCTCTTCAGAACGCGGATAGGTCTCGAAATCTTCGTGCGGGGCAAACTGGGTGGGATTGACGAATAGGGTGACAATGACCCGGTCCGCCTTGGCCTTGGCGAGATGTACGAGGCTGAGGTGGCCATCATGAAGTGCGCCCATGGTTGGGACCACAGCGACACTTAGCCCGGCCTTGCGCCAACCGGCCACGACTGCGCGTAGATCCGCCACGGATCGGACGATCGGCAGGGTTGTTGGGGCTTGGTCGATGGTCACCGATTGCATAGGCAGGTTGGCTTTCGTGATCAAGGAGCCCGTAGGCCAAATTTCAGCGATAGTTTCAAGTCCGATTTTTCTAATTTCGCAATTGGTTTGACCGTCAAGGGAATCTGTCTTTCGCCAAAGCGACGCTCAGCGTAGAACCAGCCTTGCCTGTGGCCGCCGAATTGCGGGCCTTGGCAGTAGGAGTGATCGTGTGTCGCAAGCTCGCGTAATTGTCATCGGTAACGAGAAGGGCGGGGCGGGTAAGTCGACCATCGCCATCCATCTCATCACCGCGCTCCTTCATGGTGGAGCCAAGGTGGCTGTCATTGATTTGGATCTGCGCCAACAGTCCACGGCGCGATTTTTCATGAACCGCAAGATCTGGATCGAGGCCGCCAAGGTCTCTCTACCTGAGCCCAGCAATCTGTTGCTCGCAGAAGACGGCGCCGCCTTCGCCAAGCAGCCATCCGAAACCAAACTCAAACTGTTTGAACAGGTCTTTGCTCAGACCCTCGATAGCGCTGACTTTTTGGTCATCGACACACCAGGCGGGGATACCGAGCTGTCGCGCGCCGCCCATGGCCGAGCAGACCTGATCATCACGCCGATGAATGACAGCTTTGTCGATTTCGACCTTCTGGGCCATGTCGACCCCGTGACCTTAGAACTGCTCAAGCCCAGCATCTATTCTGAGACCGTTTGGGAGGCGCGCAAGGTCAAGGCTATGAGCCGTGGCACCTCGCTCGACTGGGTGGTTCTGCGCAATCGTCTGGCCACCACAGAGGCGCGCAATCGCAAGCGTGTTGAGGATCGCATGACGGCCCTCAGCCGCCGCGTTGGCTTTCGCATGGCGCCAGGCCTTCGAGATCGCGTGATCTATCGTGAACTCTTTCCGTTTGGCCTGACCATTGCTGACCTTTCACCGAAAGTGAGGCCCGTGCCGGTATCGCTCCAGCATGTGGCCGCGCGGCAAGAATTACGGGCCCTGATGCAATTTGTTGGCCTGTCTGACTATGCTGGCGAAACCACCTTGGCAGGGGGCGCGCCTTCGACCCCTAAGTCTGATCTTTGATTAGGTACATTCTTATCGGGGCAGTGATCCTCGCCCTTGTCCTTTGGACGGCGCGGCGTAGCCGATGGCTGCAAACCGAGGGGGCTAGGCTCTTGTCTGGGGCCCTGTCGATGGCCCTATTTGCCGCTGCAGCCTTTTGGGGCACGCGGGGCTCATGGGGCACAGTCTTGGTTCTGGTTACCCTGGGCATTGGGCTGGCGCTGAGTGCCCGCAGAGCGGCTCGCCCCTCGTCGAATAGGGGTGAAAAATCCGAACCTCTGAGCCTGAAAGAAGCCAGAGACCTCTTGGGCGTATCGCAAACAGCCAGCAAGGCAGAGATCCGGGAGGCCTATAACCGCCTGATGCGCATGGCCCATCCCGACCACGGCGGTACAACTGGACTGGCCGCACAGCTCAATGCCGCGCGTGATCGATTGTTGAAAGGCTCTTAGGCCTATCGTGCGCTATCAATCGCCATGCAGGTCAGCTTACGCGCCGCGAGCGCTTGGCAGGCCTGTTGAGCGCCAGCGGCGGTGAAGCCGGTAAAGCGCGCGCGGAAATAACCATTCACCGCATCTTCCACTGAGCCCTGATAGGTAGCGAATTCACGGCCGAACCGCTTGGTCATCGTGCGAAGGTGATCTTCAGCCTGCCCACGGCTGCGGAAGGCCCCGACCTGAACGAGCCAGTCGCCGGCATTATGTGCCGCAGGCTTTGCCGCTGCGATCCGAGACGGCATCGGGCGATCCTTTTCCCCACCGATAACGATCTTCAGGCCATTTTGATCGCCAGAGCCCTGCTCGGCAGGCGGGCGAGACAAGGCCCCAGTTGGTTCGTCTTCAAAAAGGTTTTGGGCGATGGTAATGCGCTCGCCATTTTTGCGGCGCTGGATCACGTCAAATCCAGTTTCCAGCAAGTCTTCGACATGGTTATCGCGAGCGGCCGTCGAGTTGCCACCAAGGACAACGGCAATCAGTCGGCGGTTATCGCGCACCGCCGAGGCGGCGAGATTGAAGCCCGAAGCGGACGTGAATCCAGTCTTTAGGCCATCAACGCCGGGCATCTTGCCCAGCAGACCGTTGTGGTTTTTGGATGTTTGGCCTTGGAAGCTGAACTGGCGCTGGCCGAAATAGGAATAATATTGCGGATAGTCTCGCATCACGGCGCGCGACAGGATGGCGATGTCACGGGCGCTGGACAGCTGGCGCTTGTCAGGCAGGCCTGAGGCATTGGCAAAGTGGGTATTGACCATGCCCAGCTCGTGGGCGCGCAGGGTCATCATGGTCGCAAAGCGGGTTTCAGATCCGCCGATCTTTTCCGCAAGGGCCGTGGCCATGTCGTTGGCAGACTTTACCGAGACCGCACGCATGGCCTGGTCGACGGTGATCTTGCTGCCAGCTCGCAGGCCCAGCTTGGTGGGGGCCTGTCCTGCGGCGCGGCGCGACACCACGATTGTGTCATTAAGGTGAAGTTTGCCTTGCGACAGGGCCTCGAAGGCGAGGTAGAGCGTCATGACCTTGGTAATCGAAGCGGGGTAACGCGGGCTGTCGGCCTTATTGGCGTAGAGAACCTCGCCCGAATTGGCGTCAACGACGATGGAGGCATAACGCGCTTCGGAAGCCATAGATGCCGCGTTCGCGGGCCGCGCTGATAAGATCATCAGGCCCGCTATCATGGCCAGAACGGCAAAGAGCGGAGCGAGGGTGCGGCGGGCTTGCTTGAGCATGCATATTTGTCCGTCGGTAAGGGGCGACGAGTTTGCCGCTTCAGAGACAAGTATGATGTGCTTACGGGTGTTTCGTCTAGGTTAACAAAAGGCTTCTGGCGCGATAGGCCTGATATTTTTCATGATTGTTGCGACGCACCATCTTCAGGCCATAAATTGTGCACTGCACAAAAATTTCTTGACCCGATTCCACCGCTGTTGCATAAGCGTGTCCACGAAAGCGGCTCTAACTCCGGTTTCGGCATTTTCACAGGGTGCGCTGCGGCATTGCAGTCGCAATCACGGCGCGGATCACGCGCACATCTAGGAGACTTGATATGGCGAACAGCGCTGAAACCATGAAGAAGACCGTCGAGCAGTTCACTTCGGCTGGCAGCACATCTTTCAAGGAACAGGTCGAAAAGTCCCTGTCCGCTCTGAACGACGTCAATGCCCAATCCAAGCACAATCTCGAAGCCGTCGTTGCTTCGGTTACGGCGGCCACCAAGGGCGCTGAAGCCCTCAGCGCACAGGTCATCGCCTTTTCAAAAGAGACGATGGAAAGCCAAGTCGCTGCGGCCAAGTCCTTGACCTCGGCCAAGAGCGTCCAAGAGGCTGTTGAGCTTCAGACCGCCTATGCCAAGTCTGCGATGGAAACCATGATGGCGCAGATGACGAAGATGTCTGAAACGGCCGCTGCCTCGGTGAAAGACTCCATGATGCCCCTGAACGCGCGCGTCACGGCTATGGTTGAGAAGATGCAAGCGGCTCGCTAATCGCCAAATGCGGATGGCACCGGCAGGTCGCCAACAGAATTGGGCCTCAGACCTCCGCGTCTGGGGCTCTTTTTTGTGGGTAAATGTCGAAAGATGGGCTTTGAGCAATTAATCCACCGCTCAAGTGACGGTTAGCCCTTTTAAACTGCTGCTGTTTCCATATCTAATCAGAGGTGCCGGGGTCAGTTGCCCGGCGCTTTGGAGAGCTTTGTTGATGGCCGAGCGTAAGCAAGGTGGTCAGAACAACGGCGTTGGCGTCGGGGTTGTCACTAAGGTAAAGCCGAAGACTCAAAAGCCTTCGCTCTATCGCGTGCTGATTCTCAATGACGACTACACGCCGATGGAGTTCGTGGTCTATGTTTTGGAGCGGTTTTTCAACAAATCGCGTGAAGACGCCACGCTGATCATGCTGCAGATTCATCAACACGGGATCGGTGTCTGTGGTGTCTTTACCTATGAGGTGGCCGAAACAAAGGTTGCCCAGGTGATTGATACCGCACACCGTAATCAGCACCCGCTCCAGTGCACCATGGAAAAGGATTGAGAGGTCGCCTTTGCCTTCGTTTTCGCGCAACCTCGAAGAGACCCTGCATAGGGCCGTAGACTTCGCAAACCAGCGTAAGCATGAATATGCCACGCTAGAACATCTGTTGCTCTCTCTGGCTGACGATGAAGATGCAGCGGGGGTGATGAACGCCTGCGATGTGGATGTTGTCGCTCTGCGTAAGAGCCTGATCAACTATCTGGACGTAGAACTGAAATCTCTCATCGTCGATGATGGCGAAGAGGCCAAGCCCACCGCCGGGTTCCAGCGTGTGATCCAACGCGCTGTGATCCATGTCCAGTCTTCGGGGCGTGATGAGGTGACCGGGGCCAATGTCCTGGTGGCCATCTTCTCCGAGCGCGAAAGCCACGCGGCCTATTTCCTGCAAGAGCAGGACATGACCCG
>Ga0209550_10003375_pt1 | contig 15206 bp, 7 predicted proteins | sample LauGreSuBDMM15SN_2_FD_187567 | JGI IMG/M metagenome (GOLD analysis project Ga0209550, IMG submission 187567) | Freshwater lake microbial communities from Lake Michigan, USA - Su13.BD.MM15.SN (SPAdes) (version 5) | ecosystem: Environmental > Aquatic > Freshwater > Lake | place: Lake Michigan, USA...
CGAAAGCGCGATGGCGTACTATTCGAATCGCCGTCGCGCGTAAAACGAAGGGCGCAAGGGCCGCAAAGACCAAAGTAGGTAGTTGTAGAGCTGGCGAAGCCGGCCGCAAACCCTCGTGTTAATTGATTCTTGTTCGTTATTTCGCGAACGATCGCGCCGCCGGTTCGGGTTGCGTTCGCCTTTATTTATGCCGGTTATAAATTAAAATTTACGGACGGCGTGGCGGCAGGTCGACATTACCCGCAACACAGAGTACGCTCTGGCCCCTGAGCGCTCTCCGCCCTGCCCAGTTGACACTCGAAACTACCCAACACTGTGCATGCCCCAATGATTATGACTCGATGGTGCCGCTCATGCCTCGCCAGCACATGCCGCGCGGCCGCGACCCCGCGCGCGTGGCGAGTGCACACGTAGAACAGAGAGTGCACGCCTCCGGCACTCAAAACGGGGCATCAACTATCCGCACTTCTTCCACCACGCCCGCATGCTATGGGGGTTGCATCATGATATGGACATGAGATCCTGCGGGCATGGGTCCCACCGCCTGGGTGCAGCGGCTTGCAATGCACCGACTGATCCGACGCTCACAAATATGCGCGGGTCGCGCCCCAAAATCATCGGCCAGCGCTCTTCCTGCGCAGCTCGATGTTCTCGCGGCTGCGCTGGATCCACTGCTCGAGGCTTTTAAGCACCGGTGCCAGCAGAGCGAGCGTCGCGACGCGCAGGGAGAGCAGCGACGCCGCGACGCCTGAGGTCTCGGCCCACGCGCGCGCCTTGTCCCACGCCGCAGCCACCATTGTGATGAGTGCGCGCCGCGCCTCCGCAATAGTAGGCTGCGCCGAGAGGGCCTTCATCTCGCTCGCAGTGGCTCGGGCTATCCTCTGGGCAGTGGTCGTCACATTCTGCGCGAGCTCGGGCACCCGGTTGCGCGCCGCTATCTGGTGGGCCTGCCACCCAATCTCCCTAGCCCACAGACCTGTTGAGCCGCCAGCGTTGACAAGCGCGGCGCCCGCGGTGTAGCCGCAGAGGGCGCCCATGACAGCCGAACCGGCGAAGCGCGGGCCAATGAGCCATCCAAACACGCCCATGATGATCTGCAGCGACCGCGTCTCCTCCTCAGAAGGTCCATCCGCACGCTTCAGGTTGCTGAACTTGTCGGCGGAGAGACGGATGGGACCGCCGCGTGGCGCAAGCTGAGCTGGCATCAACAACAGAGGGTGCGAGGCCGAGCGCGAGTGGGGTCGAGGCGTAAGACCCACTTTGTAACCGGCCGTACCACCAGCAAGCACGACGAGAATCGTGAGGAGCAGCAGGTCGCCCATTGGACGTGAAAACGTTACACGGGATTACCGAAACTGTTTCATTCTGCTCGGATCGTACATGCAGTGGTTATGTAGGGTTGCTCGTGGTGTCGACTCTCTGTGCGTGTTGCGATGAAAAGTTCCTTCTCGCAAACCCATCAGAATTTCGAGCACTTCCCGAAAAAAATGGCCGCGGACTGCCGATCTGGCGACGGCCCTGATGTTCGACTGGTTTGCGCCGCCACCTCTGGAGGAGCACGCCACTGGCGCCCCGCCGGTTGATCATGAGGAGACCGCCCGGCCGACGATGAGCGGCTCGATTTCGAGCCATTCCAGACCGAGCGATGGCCCAAGTGCTGAATCACTTGCTGCTGTGGCTCGCATCATGGCGGCCACAAATCCGAGGGTGGTGCTGCGGCTGCCGGCCGATCAAACACCACCACCGGCTATGATCAAGCGGGCATACAAGGCAGCGTGCCTCGAGGTTCACCCTGATCGCTGCCGAGCCCCTGGTGCAGAGGACGCCTTCAAGCGTGTCGGAGCTGCGTTTGACGCCCTCGTCAAAGGTGGGCCTTGGGAGAGTGCGACGATCGCTAAGCAGGCGCCTGGCCGTAGTCACCGAGGCTATGGAAAGGGTCGCCATGGTAAGGGCAGCGCACCGAAGTACTGGGATGCACCGAAGGCAGCCCCTCGAGGCCAGAAGCCAGCGAACCTGTACGGCCACGAGCCGGAGAAGCCGACTTTCCGCAAGGGTGTGCCGCACCTTCCCAAGAAGGCTGGGCCACCGCCACGCCCATCGCCCGCCATACCGCCTCAGCCACCGCCGCGCCCAACGTCGGCCGTGTCAGCTCAGCCAAAGTTGGATGCTTATGTCGACCCTATGGAGGTGTAACCACACCATATCTTCCGTCACTCGAGATCCATTTCTGGACGAGGATCCAAGAGCTCGAGCGTACCCGTGGAGGGTCGCTCCGCAGCCAGAAATACAGGCATGGTACTGCGCCGATCCGTATTGACGAGGCCAGACACATCGCATGCGATGGGGCACGCGCCCCTGCCTTGCCACACGTGACATCGCTTCAAATCCGCGTACCGCGAACCGGGACGAGCGCCAATGCGGGACGCCCCCCCGCCGCCCGCCCAGTCCGACCCGTGGGGTTCGGCTCGGTTACAGGCCATCAGTAGAGCTCATTATAGATTACAATAGAGGATGCGCGCGGTGGGTCGGAGGGTCGGTTCAATTAAATAGAGTTGTGATTCTTCGGGGCAACCTCTTAGTCAATGAAAATCAAGTTGCTTATTTGGGACAAGTCGGACTACAAGTCGAGTCGTCTTTCACCTCGCTTGCGCGCGATCCACGATCAGTCGACCACTGTGCAGCCACGGCGCCTTCACACTGTTCCAGGTCTTGCGTGCCGAATGCCACAAAAAGCATATCAGTCCGTCGCATCGTGAGGGCTTGCCGCGGGGGAGGAGGAAAATTCCTGAAGGAGGTCGCCGCACGCTTTCATGACCTGACCCAGCCTCGAGAGATCGAAAGCAATAGAGTTGACGGCGGAGACGACGGCGCTTATCTGCTTTGTCCGAGTCAGGTTCCTGCCCTCGCTTTCGAAGCGCAACACGGCGGCTTGCACCTTGACGTCTGAGATGACGCCGCCGCCAGCCACGAGCTTGATCCGCACGTACTCAATCTCGCCGTCGTCCAGCTTCGCGTCCTCGAGAAGCGCTTTGCAGCTCACAAACTTGGGCCATAGCAACCGGACCATCGCATGATGCGCCGGCAGGTTCGCCTCCGTGATGACAGCCGGAACGGGAGAGGCAGGGGGCTGCGCACCGGTCTCAGGTCGAGCTACCTCCACGCCAGCCTGTTCCTCTGGTTTAGGCCCGTGGAGCCGATCTTGCCGTGCAAGCGCCGCTGTTAAGCAAGAGAAGGCGTTGCTGGCCGGCAGCGAAATGGCGCTCACCCGGAGCACGTCGAAGGCCGCGAGGGCAGGTAGACCAACAAGGATCGCAGGCTCCAGGTTCACGACCGCCGAGCTGTCGGTCCATTTGCGCTCGAGGCTCTCGTAAAGCGCAGCGCGCAGCGCAGAGGAGAAGGAGCGGACAAGGGACGTGACGGTGTAACGGCCGTCGGCAGTGGTGTCGGCTGCGTCGTTTTGGGCTTCGTTCGGGTCATCGACCGACCCAATGCTGGCATCCTGCGGCCTGGGCGGCAGCGCAGGGAAGTAGCTGGATCCGCTCTTCCAGCAACGGTCGTCGTCGCACAGGGACTCTCGCAGCTTGTCATTGAGCCAGACGTCCAGTTCGCGCACGCAGCGCATCGGCTCGAAAAAGCCAGAAGTGACGGAGTCGGTCTCCAGGGCGTGTCTCGCAGCGATGATGCCCATAGCCACACCGTACAGGCCACAGAATGCGACGAAAAGGGGCGCGCCCAGGCCGTTAATCACGAGAAAGCCGATCCAAAAGAAAGGCCAATAGTGGCATTGTCCTAAATTTGGGTGACTCTTGAGGTACTCCTTGTTGACGGCGAGGATGCCCGGGATGAGCCTGAGTAGTGCGACAAGCAGAGCGAAGATGGTGCCGTAGGCTGAGCCCCACGCCAAGAGCGCCAGCCCGATGAACACCTTCGAGAGCGGAATATCGTACACCTCCCCTTGCCAGCCGCGGGGGATGTAGACGAGGTCGTCGGCTGCAAGGAAGACGTCCCTCGACTGGAGCTTCCAGTAACTTTTGATGGCGTTTGGGATGACGTCAAGGTAGAGGTTGCCTACGCCGCCGACCCAGAGGTTCACATTGTCGTCGAAGACGCCGACCATCATCGACCCGATGCAGAAGAGGAAGGCAGCGACGAAAATGATGATGGGCAAAACAACAAGGTACGCCACAACGAGGGCAGGGACGAAGAGCAGCGCGGAGAGGAGGCGAAGGTTCGGACCGATCCCCACGTTTGTGAAGAGCACCTTGTACACGAGGTACAAGATGTGAGGCATGCAGATGTAGGAGATGCCGGTGAAGCTGACGCCCAGCATTAGGACTGCGGGTGAGCCGAAGACCAAGCCCTTGATGAGGCCGACGACGGGGAGACAGCCGCAGCAACAAAGCACCCAGCAGGGATTATTGGGGTATACTCGCCTACTGCTGTGCTGCCCATCTTGCTCTTGGTCCTCATCTCGAATTTGCGTTATAAGGGGTTCCGCTCGTGTGCCAACTTCTGGGTCCGTTTGTGTGCCGCCGTTAACCTCCTTCAACATCGAAGGCCGACTCGTTCGGATCGAATCGTCAGCCTTAGTTGCTAGGAGTGGTTCGCAGTCTCCTTGCGACTGCGAACCACTGGAAACCGAGCGTTGAGGAAGAATTAGTGACAGCAAACATTGTCCGAAGCGGAGCACGACTGTGGTCCCGCCACACACAGAGCCATCCGAATTCCGCACAAGAAACACATTAGGATTTCGTCACGTAGTCGAATTCCAATCGCGCAGCCTGAGATTCGGTCGATCGAGTCGCGGGTGACGTGAACGTACTGCTTCACCTATTGTTCTATCCGTCCAAGACAGCGTGTAACGAGAATAGCCCCCTGCTCACTGGGGGCCGTGCGCGAGGACTGGCGCGAGGGCGTGATGGGGTAGACAGATGAACACCTTCAGGCACCCCTCCGAAGTCAGGCGGGGGCATGGGCGGGGGCCTCGTGCGCGCCAGCAAGTTCTTCGCAAAGAAGCCGATGTAGCCGCCAATAGCTGCATCGAACTGCTCGTAGCTGAGGTAGCCCGGGGAATCTAGCCTGGGGAAGATGCCATTACCCGGCGGGGACTCTGGCACAGTTGGGGACTGGTAACCCCCTGGCGTTGGACGCTCTGCAGCCGGCTCGCCCTCGCCCATGCCCTCACCCTCACCTCTACCTCCACCGGGCGCAAGCGCAGCATAAGCAGCACCAGGCGCGAGAGCCTGCACCTCGAGCAGCTGGCGCTGTCTCGAGCAGCCGGCGCTGTCTCGTGCAGCTGGAGCGAGCGCTCCCTCGAGCAGCTCGCGCATCTCGGCAAGCAGCTCGCGCTGTCGCGCCACCTCAGACTCCAGCGCAGCAGAGCCCGTCCGAGCTGCTCGCGCAGTCTCGAGCAGCAGCACGCGCTGTCGGCCCAGATCCCTCTCGAGGCTCTCCCGCGATCGACGCTCCGCTTCAAGGTCCTCTTGAAGAACCTCTACGAGGGCCTCGGCACAGCTTGACCCGACCCAGGCGGACCAGGGGCTCATGTCGCCCCCTCGCATGGTGTTGCGCTGGGAGTGCTGGGGCCTCTTCGTGATGTGATCGGGTGAGGTCTGCTGCTTAATCTGCTGCTCGGCTGCTGCTGCTCGTTCTCCTGCTGCTGCGGCGGCGGCGGCGGACTCTGCGGCTGTGGCGGCGAGCGCTACGAGCATTTCGGGTGGGGTCTGCTGCGCGGCTGCGGCTGCAGCAGCGGCAGCGGCGGATGCTGCTGCTTGTGCTGCCGCTGCGGCAGATGGCGGCGGTTGCGGCAACTCCACCTCTGGCTGAGACTCAACATCTGGCTCGAAAGCAATACAGCGGCTCCGGTCGGGCGAACGCAAGACTACCCGAGGTGGCGATGCAGATGGCGGCGCTGGTTGCGCTCCCGCGACGGGGGCCATTGTTATTGCCGTTGGCGGCACGGCAGCTTCAGCCGCGCCCGCCCTCGCTTGGACTGTGGCAGCATCGTCGGCATCCTTCTCCGTCGCCTCGAATCCCTTATCGAGTCCCCTCTCGAATCCCCACTCGGAGGAGCCTATCGAGCCCCCCGAGCCCCCCGCGCCTCGGCATGGCCGGCTTGGACCACGCGACCTGATCAGCGAGCTTGTCAATTTGGGTCCCTTGGCCTTCACCTTGGCACTCAGATCCGGCGTGGTGACGCCCAGCTGCTCACTCATCATTTGGTCCGCCTGCAGCAGCCAGTTCGGCGGCTCGTAGATTTGGTCGTAGCTCCCGCCGTCCTCGCCGTCCCCGTCGTCCTCGCCGCCCTCGTCATGCACCTCGTCGTCAGGCGCGGCCTCGGCGGCCGCCACCGCCCTCGCAAGCTCCGTCAACCGCTTGTCCACTAGCCCGAGGATCTTTCTCTCGTCTTCCTCCGAGAAGAATTGGCTCAATTGGACTCCGTCGCGAGAGTAGCTGAACCGCGGACGTCGCGGCGGGCTCAGGGAGGTACCGCTCATGGTACCGCTCATCACGCTCAGGGGAGCGTGGAGCGAAACGAGCGGCGTCGAAGGCAGCAGCTGCGCACGCGCTGTCGTGAGCGCGATCTTACCCTCGACGCTCTGCCGCTGGCGCAGCTCCTCGAGCAGCGTGACCACCTTGGCGGCAGCTTGCTCCGCCAGGGCGGTGGCCTCTCGCGCCTCTATTGTCGCCTTGACAACGGCTTGCTCGGCCAGGGCGGCGGCCGCAGTTGCCTGTGTGGTCGCCTCGGTGGCACGCGACGCGTGCTGAGACAGCTCCGCTTTGGCAGCCTCGAACTCCGCGGAACGCAAGTTGCGCCCCCGCGGCTCCCGAGTCTGACCTGTCTGAGCCATCACGTGGCTGCTCACCAGAGCTGTGGCGGCTTGCACTTCGGCCTTCGCGATGGTTGACGCTTGGCTACTTGCAGTGGCGAGAAGTGAAGCCGTTGTGCTGTCGAGGCGCGTCTGGAGCTCGCATGAGAAGGCACAGCGGTCGGCGCGTATCGCTTCTTCTACGATGCGCTGCATATCCGCCACCATCGCAGCACGCTCTGCTGCAATTGCAGCGCGCTCTGTCGCCATCGCCTCGCGCTCCGCTGTCGCGTTACGCAGTTCCCCACGCAATGCTTCCCGCTCGTCTGCATTGGAGGCGTTGGACATTCCACCGACGGATCGTGCGTTAGCCATGCGCCGGAGCCGGAAGTCGGCGTCTGACGCCGGCGACGTCATCGACTCGGCTGAAGCGGAGCGACGCATCTTTTTGAAACGTGGGGATGAATTCGATGGCGTCGGTTGCGAGTTTACGATTTGGTGAAAGTGCAGGGCGAAGCATGCCAAATGGACGGAGAAGTTGAACCAACAATTTATCACTAGTATTTATCTCATAGCTGCTTTCAAACATGCAACGGCTCCAGCTCAGGACAGGGACCTCCACGGTCGATTGATTTGACGCCGTAAATGCTAAATCGTAAACGGTCAGACTGTAGCGAGTCAATAAGCAACCCCGAGAACATGCAGATGCCCACGCGCCGCATCCCCCCGATTATCCCAGCAGCAGCCCGCAATCTACCTGATCCGATCACCGATGCCGGCAGCCCGCACCCAGCGCACATGTCCACACCACGCCAAAACCACTAGTGAGCCGCGCCCCTGCAACACCCCACCGAACACGCCCAGATGCCGCGGCCGCCCCGTCCCTGCACAACTGCACAATTCCTGGGTGCGATGCGCATACTCAGCGATCCGTCAGTTCAGACGTGCCCACGCGGCAGCCATCGTGACGCAATACCTTCGTTCCTCGACCCAAGAGGACTCTGCGCTCTCCTAATCAGAACCCGCCCGTGGCGGCGATTTGGCCACCATACGTTCGCTCCCAAGGATCAAGGCTGCACGTCGAACGGCCCGCTGCGACGCCCGTGGCGGTGCACAGCCGGCTGCCGGACGCCCCTGCGCTCGCCACCGAGCTCGACAGTTGGTTGAGCTGCGATGGCGTCTTTGACGCCGAGGCTTGCCCAGCGCTGCGGGGTGGCTGGGCCTCAGCGAACCAGAGGGGTCCATGCCCGGGGGTGGGCGGCGCGCTCAGGGTGACTGGTTGTGGGCGCGCGTCATTGGTTCCATAGGGTACCCGATACGGGCCGTCCCGCGAGGGTGGAATCGGCGGCGACTGCGCAAGGCGTAAGACCTTGCAAGCGGAGCCGTTGGCCGATGCAGGCGAGCGGTCATCGTGACGGGTACCCGCAAACGAGCGCCGTGCCGAGCGCGGCGACGACGGCTCCGGGATGGCGCTCGTCAGGCCAAAGGGCGGCTCGCCGGCGGGCACCGCGGACGTTTGGCGGATGGCGCGGCGTCGCGACGAGCGCGGCGAGGCCTCCGAGGTCCATGCGACCACCGAAGGGTCACTCACCATGCCGCCGTGGTCATACCTCAAGCTAGAGGCCACCGCCCGGGACGACTGCTGAGCCGCCCGCGGCGACGGCACGGCGACTGGCGAGAGGCCGGAGGTCCGTGTGCCGGCTGCTGGCGTCTGGACCACGTGCCGCTTGGAGTCAATGTGATCGATCCCGAGGATGACGTGTGCCTCCCGCGGGGTATACTGACCGGCCGCGCCCGCCTCGCGAGCAGCCTCTGCCTCCGGATGCGTGTGTGTACGCGAGTCTGAGGCGTCGAGGTCGTGTCCGAAGATGACGGAATCGGCAGTGCTCTGGTGGTGCGGGCGCACCGTATTGCCGAGCGCACGAGGACGTGAGGGCTGCACGAGCGCGTCGTCGAAGGCGTTGATGGCGCATGCATTCGTGCGCAAGGCGCGCCCAATGCCGAGGGAGTCAAGCCCGGCCGCGCCACCGAAGGCCGCCGCGAGCGTCTCGGTCAGGGGCGGCGCGCACGGCTGCGGAGACAGACGGCCCGAGATGATGTCGGGCGCCTGCGCACGGTTGTGCGGCGACTGAAGGGCAGCAGGAGCCACGAGTCGCTTCCCCCGGTCGTCCGTGGGCACAGCCAGCACGTCTGCCTTGTGGCGCGGCGTCACGGTCGCCGGCTCTGGCACCAACATCCGCGAGGGCAAGTCCGCCGGCGCCTCGGGCAGACCCATGTGATGGCCGAAGATGAGGACGTCCGCTAAGGACGTGATGCCCTGACGTGTAACGGTCGCAGGGCCATCGGCGCGTTGCTTGCGTGGGCTCGTCGGCGCGCCCGTGCTGCTGAAGATGAGGCGGTCCGCATCGGAGGGAAGGGCCGAGCTCTGGTACTGCCGGCGAATCGACTGGGAGACTACACGGCCGCTCTGATACTGCAAGGCCGACGGAGAGCTCGGCTCCGCACCCTTGCCGGCAGCCGCCGCAAAGGCCTCGTGATGATGCAGCACCAGCACGGGTGGCGGCGGAGGCGGAGGCAGCGCCGCAGCCGCGCCGCCGGCATCGCCGCCGAACAAGATCTGGGAGCGCGGCGTCTGCGAATGCTCCCCGAACAGCCGCCGTTGGTCGAGCTTGCTGCGGGGAGCTTCGGCGGGTGCGGCCGGTTGGGCGGCGACGGCTGCCGCCTCATCGCGTAGCTTGGGCTCCAGGCTGCGCACGTACGCAAGGTAGTCGATGGTGCCGGCGGCCACGTCTGCGCGCATGCCCGGGACGGTTTGCAACTCGCCTACCGAGCAGCTCACGCCCAGCTCGCGACACACCTTGGCAAACTCCGCCGGCGCGAGCTTGCCTTGCCGGCTCTGGTCCTTCTTGGCGAACGCCGCACACAGACGCGTAGACGAGCCGCCCACCTTGGCAGCGATGGCGGAGTCCAAGGCGTCACGAGATGCCGCCGCCACCACGACCGCCGGAGATGTGGGCGCCGATGGCTCGCCGAGAGCAAACGGTGGGTTCGCACTTTGCTTCGACGCCCTGGCCTCGGCTATCATGCGTACGCCCTGGCCTTGGAGCTGCTGGTACGGGTGCGGCAACGTGCTCACTGCGATGCTCTCCTTGGGCAACATCCCCTTTTTACCGGCAGCCTGACGCGCATACCCCCGCTTCTCTGCAGGCGATTGAGGCGTCGGCATGTTTGTGGAACCACGCGAGACGCGACGGAGACCGTTTCGGGATTCTGTGCCTCCGAACACAAGTGTGTGTGAATGGGCTGTTAATACTCGGCCGCCTGTACTTTTCGCCCGGTAGTACCGCCACCACGTGAGAGACTGCTGTTTACGCTGCTACCCGGTTCGTTGTTAAGCGCGCGAACAGCAAGCCTTGGCGAGCAGCTGCTCAAGCCTCAAGGTCAAGCCATCTTGCGCTGCTGCCCTGTGCGGGCCCTCGCGCCCTGTGCCCTCGAACCACGCGCGCGCTCTCGAGGCATCTAACGAGGCGCCCCTCACTGGCCCTGCTGCTGCGCCTTGAGCAGCACGCTGTCGCTCTTGAGTAGATCGCTCTCGGTGTACAAGGTCCATGCGAAGAAGGAGCCGAAACCGACGATATGGCCGCCGAGCCAGAGGGGTGCGAAGGCCTCGACCCACGCGAAGAAGCGTGAGGCCGGATAGAGCGCCACGCACCCAGCAAAGTAGAGCGCAAACTTCTCGTTGACCGAGTCTGTGCGCTTGTTGATGCGGTTGTAGCCGGTGACGACACCTCCTACCATCAGAATCGGAACGAAGCACGTGACGAGAGCCGTGCGCGCGACGTTCTGAACGAGCGCCGCGCGGCCTTGGCCAGCGCGCACGGACTCAAACAGCCCCCACGCCGCGCCGCCCGCCGCCGTGTGCAGGTAGAGCAGCACACCAGACTCAAGCAACGTCGCACGCATGCGGTGCAACGGCCCGAGGGCCGCGGCGGCGGCGGCCTCGTCGGCCGCTAGGCGCTCGATGAGCACGCGCTCGGCGGAGGGCAGCGGCGCGAGTGCGTCTGTGCCGAGCGCGTGCAGCGCGCACGCGAGCCGTGCCGCGCCCACCTCGACGCGTTTGCGCCTCAGACGCGCATCCGCCTCCTGCTCCGCCATCAATGCGCTCACCGTTCCCACACGCCCCATGATCATCGCATGCTCGGGCAGCTCGGCGAGGTTGCACACGGCGGCCGCGAGGGCCTTGCGCGCGTACAACGACGTGCCCTCGCGCTGCATCAGCTCCAGGAACGCCGTGTGCCGGCCGCTCGCCACAATCTCGCGCTGTGCCTCCGGAGAACCAGTGATGGCCTCGAGCACTTTGACCGCATGGTTGCGCGCGGGACCGCCCACGCGCGCGTCGGTGCAGAGCGCGAGCAGCCGATCGAAGAGGAAGGGCTGGGCAAGCAGCCGCAGCTTGAGCGTGTCGTTCGACGCCGCCCCACGCGACACGCGCTCGAGCGCCTCCGTGAGCACTGAGCGCTTCGTGTCCGCGGCGAGGATGCGCTCTGCGAACTCGTCGAGGTGAAGCAGCACCTGCGCACCCTCGTCGCCCTGCCCGAAGTACGCGCCGACATTCAGGCTAATGATCGACCACAGCCCGATGCGGATCAGGTGGTCACGCAGAGTCAGGTTGGCCTCCGCCTCCGCGATGGCAGTGGCAACAGCGCTGGCCGCCTCGGAGCGGATCGGTGGGCGCGGGCGCGATGCGAGCGTTCGTCGCACGGACGAGTTTGGTAGGCCTCGCGATGGTGCCGCCGCGCGCGCTAGCAACGCCGGCCGCACCATTCGCGAGCGAATGGAGTGGACCGCGTCCGTGAGTGTCGCCATCATGCTTGACTTGACTTGACACGAGATGAGGCACACAATTGATGCACACAATTGACAGCATGACTCAGTTTTGTGTAGCTCGTGTGTGTGTCCGGCTCCCCCGGTGTTTTTGATCCGGTACAGTACGGGTACCCGGTATCCTCCCAACGCGCGGACCGAACAAGTTCACGACTGGGCGCGCAGATGCGTTCGTGGCACATGCTTGTCCTCACAGTGGGCGTTTGTCTGCTGCTGCTTGCGCGAGAGGCGCCATCCGCCGCGTCGAGCGGGTCGGCGGCCGCCGATCCTGCGTCTTCGAATGCCGGTGCCAGTCGCAGCTTCGGACGCCGCCGAGAACTCATGCCGATGTCGAGCGCAACCTCCACGCCTGCGCTCGACCACCATCCACCGACGTCTGCGCTGACGGTTGCCAACAGCAGCAGCGCTACCGTCACAGCAGCTTCGAGCCAACTCACCGTCGCTCGCGGGAGCAATGTGAACGGAGCCGAGGGTATTCCGCAGGTCTCAGATCCGTTTATAGCCCTCGGCATCGTCTCAAACGTTATGTGGGGCGACAGCTTCGAGCGGCGCAAGTGGATTCGTGAGACGTGGAAGACGTACTCCAACGTGGGCAAGACGATGGACGTGGTCTTTGTGGTCGGTATGCTGCAGAGCAATCTCAAGCCCATCGGCTCCGGAACGACTCAGCGGCTCCGTGAGGAGGCGGCCGCTCAAGGCGACATGCTCATCCTCAACAAGGTGCCCGAGCGCAAGTCGCCGTGCCTAAAGACGATGGCCTGGTTTCGCTACGCGTCGCAGGCGTACCCGCGCGCGGCGTTCATCGCCAAGACGGACGACGACGCGTTCGTGGCGACAATCAAGCTCGAGGCCAACATGCGGCGCTTCGTTCACACGCCGCACGTCTACATCGGCTCGACACTCTGGGGCACCTACATCACGAAGACTTTCGAGGCTTGCGCCCGACGCATGGGTCCGATGATGGCGGTGGGTGGCATCCAGGAGGAGAAGTGCATGGAGCGTGGCGCAATCGGACCGTACCCGTACGCCGTCGGCATGCTCCAGGTGCTCTCGCACCAGGTCGCCTCGTGGATGGTGCAGCAGTCCAACTACGCCGAATTTGAGCGTCGCGCCACCGCGGCGACAGGAACGGATCTTCGGCCAGACGGCACGCCGCTTATCATGGACCACGGCGAGGATATGGTGATCGGCCTGTTCCTGTACCTGTCACCGTTTCCGCTCATGCCTCTGCACTGGGGATGGGATAAGCTGCACGACCTGTGCTTCAAGTGCGAGCGAAAGGACCAGATCTGGCGCCCGATCACATGGCAGACGGTCGTGGCCCACCACGTGGCTAACGAGGACATCATCAAGACGGTTTTCAAGAACGTCTCCCGTCTATGCGATGACCAGTGCCAGAGGAAAGAGCTTCCGTTCGAGGTGACGTCGCTGGAGGACCTGTGCAGCCGCGGCAGCATCAAGACCGTGTACAGCAAGTGCGCGATGCTCAAAAAATGAGAGCGCGATAGTTCCACACACGTGACGCACGACGGCCGAAGCGTGTCGCCTCCTCGCTATTCGATTGAGAACCGACAGGGCCGGGGCGTCGCGTCCTATCCACGTTTATTTGCGTTTACCGTATACCGTAACCGTTGGTACTTCTACGGGATCCGCTCATGGTCATGCCTCATCGTTCCGCAGCGCAGGGACGGCTTCCAGGGCCAGCGGTCGCGCGGCGGGACGGGACCGGAAACGTGATCGAACGTCTCGTGAGTCGTGCACACGATAAAAGACGTACGGATTGTGGGGGCGACGCACTGAAAAACTTGAAGCGCTCAGGCACCCTCTTACACTTACACGCGCGGGCGGATGACCGCGATGAACCTTTACCTTAATCGCACCACAAACCGGGTCGCGTGCTCGCCTTGGGCCATGTAGCCTTAGTGGCGGTCGTACCCGGTTATGTGAGCCACGAGCAAGGACCCCTCAAACGTCTTATTTGCCTCGCTGCCACCCACACGAGTGCGACCTCGTCTTCACTCCGAGAGAATTCCAGTCGCGATCCGGCGTCCCGGCGTATCGGCTCCCCCCCCTACCTTCCCATCACGCCCACATGCGGCCGCTCGCATCGCCTTGCTCGCATCACCTTGCATCGAGCGTGAGGCGCAGCGCAATCGGGCCCGCATCGGCCATTTGACCGGCGGCTTGGTTGAGCCCGGCGGTCTTCCCCGGGCTTAGGCAGATGAGGCGTCCACCTTGGCGTTCGCTTCCACCTTCTTGCCGCACTTGAAGATACCGATGATGCCATCCCAGGATTCGTAGATGGGCAGAACGATGATGACAATGCCAGCCGTCCAGCCCCACATGAGAGAGAGAGCCGCCCATGCCTGGAAGGAGGACTTGCCGAAGGCACCCAGCGGGACCATGGCGACAGGCCAAATGATGATCAGGAAGAGGGACCAGAACCAGCCAATCTCAAAGATCCACTTCTGAGCCTTCTCGAGGGCCTCGGGGGTACCATCGGGATCATCGTCACCGAGCACCTTGGAGTTCTCACCTCCGTCGCCGGCGACGAGCTTGATGCCGTTGAGCAGCTTGTCCCAGTCGTAATTCTGCGGCCTGACACAGACGCCGATCCAGCAGATGAACTGCGAGACGAGGAGCGCAGCGAGGCCGCCACCGAGCTGTGCGTACAGCTGGCCGGTGTTCTCGACGTTGAGGGGGCCGTACGTGGAGGCGGTGATGAGCCAGACGGTGATGGCCGCTGCCGTGCCGAGGAGGGCCGAGGCGATTGCGAAGACGGTGTCGAGGTTCCTGTCGTAGATGGACATCGCAATGGGGGGCACGGCGGAGCCCAGGATGATGGCCATCCAGTTGTAGACCCAGCCGAGGCCGAGGCCAGTCCGCTGGAGGATGATGGAGAGGATGGCCATGATGAAGGCCCACCCGACCACAGCGAAACGGGAGACCCACATGATTTGTCTGCCGGTCGCCTTGGGGTTGATGTACTCGCGGTAGACGTCGTACGCGATGAGCGAGGCCACGGCGACCTGCTCGGCCGAGCCGGTGGAGAGGATGGCCATAGTGAGCTGCACCATGATCAGGAGGGCGCCAGCCTCGCCAAGCATCGCGATGGCGGCAGCGGGGGGGACGAGACCTTGTCCAGCTTCGTCCGCGGTGATGTCGACGTTGAGGGCGGTGCCCGCGAGGCCGAGGGACGTGCCGAGCGCGAAGGGGATGGCGAACCACACCATGCCACCGAGGATGTAGCCCTTGTGTGCGGCGCCCGGCTTCGCCGCAATGGCGGACTGCCAGTAGGCCTGATCGACGAAGACGGTGCCAAAGTTGCCGATGATGTTGATGATGCCGAAGGCGACGCCATCACTCGACATCATGGTGAGGTAGGAGCCCTCGCGGTTCTGCTCGCCGCTGAGATTGGCGGGGCCCTGGTGGAAGCCGGCGTAGGTCTTGTTGGCACCGGTGACGGCGTCCACGCCGATCGCCGAGCCGAAGCACTTGGGAAGGGCCGTCATG
>Ga0209550_10003376_pt1 | contig 15206 bp, 10 predicted proteins | sample LauGreSuBDMM15SN_2_FD_187567 | JGI IMG/M metagenome (GOLD analysis project Ga0209550, IMG submission 187567) | Freshwater lake microbial communities from Lake Michigan, USA - Su13.BD.MM15.SN (SPAdes) (version 5) | ecosystem: Environmental > Aquatic > Freshwater > Lake | place: Lake Michigan...
TTCGTGGTGCCGAAAGTGGGATTTGAACCCACACGTCCTTTCGAACAAAGCATTTTGAGTGCTCCGCGTCTGCCATTCCGCCATTCCGGCCGGTACCACGCCTTGAAGTCTAATGGATTTGGTTCAGCCGCATTCCCTGCAATTGGCATATAGTTATCGACATGGCAGAGCAAACTACCCAAAGACGCGTGGTCGTTGCTGAGGACGAGTCTCTGATCCGCATGGACATAGTTGAAACTCTTCGAGACAAGGGCTTCGATGTTGTTGGGGAAGCGGGAGATGGAAACAAGGCTGTAGAACTTGCTTTTTCCCTAAAGCCGGATCTAATGGTCATGGACATAAAGATGCCAGATCTTGACGGACTATCGGCTGCTGAGAAAATTGCAGAATTGAAGATTCCAGTTGTCTTGCTAACTGCATTTAGTCAGCAAGAGCTGGTGACTCGAGCCGCTGAAGTAGGTGCAATGGCTTTCTTAGTAAAACCGTTTTCACCACAAGATCTGTTGCCTGCGATTGAGATAGCCCTTTCAAGGCACGCCCAACTTATTGCACTTGAGTCTGAGATCCAAGATCTGGGCGAGCGATTGGAAACTCGAAAGCTTGTTGAACGGGCCAAGGCCGTGCTCAGCGAAAAGATGAAGCTCACAGAACCAGAAGCTTTCAGGTGGATTCAGAAGGCATCAATGGATCGCAGATTGAGCATGGCGGATGTTTCCAGAACTGTACTAGATCAGTTGAATAAGTAGCTAGTTTTTACGAATCAGATTGGTGATTCGAATGGTAGAGCAACGTTCACCCGATTCATTTGTGACTGCTATTTCGTGAACTGTTAGCGTCTTTCCAAGTGAAACAGCGGTGGCCGTGCCTGTGACTTTGCCTCCGGTTGCCGATTTAGAGTGTGAAGCTGAGATCTCGATACCTACCGCGTGTGAGTCAGGTCCTGCCCAAACATTTGCGGCGAATGAACCTAGAGTCTCTCCAAGTACCAAATAGGCACCGCCGTGAAGCAAGCCCAATGGTTGAGTGTTTCCGCTTACTGGCATGGTCGCAACAGCTCGTTCCGCGCTCAGTTCAAGGATTTCAATTCCCATTTTGAGGGCGAGTTCGCCAACACCGCGCTTGGCAGCAAGAAGCTTCGCATCTTCACTAAGAATTGGTTCAGACACTTACTTCCATCCTTTCGATGGAACTAAACAACTGGCAAAGTAGGCTAGCTCTCATGAGTAATAAGCCTACCCTTCTGTTAATTGATGGGCACTCACTTGCATTCCGGGCTTTCTATGCACTGAACCCTTCTAATTTTCGAACTCCCGATGGGCAGCATACAAATGCTGTGCATGGGTTTATTTCAATGCTTCTAAACCTCCTAGAGGGAGAAAAGCCTAGCCATCTAGCTGTTGCGTTTGACATTTCGGGGCCATCATTTAGGGCGATCGAGTATCCGGAATACAAAGGAAATCGTGGAGAGACGCCAGAAGAGTTTTATGGCCAAACAGAGCTTCTTGAAGAGGCTATGAAAGCAATGAACATAACAACCTTGACCAAGAAAGACTACGAAGCTGATGACATCTTGGCTTCGCTTGCTGATCAAGCCGCGGAGGCTGGTTATCGAGTATTGGTTGTTTCAGGAGATCGAGACACTTTCCAACTTATCGGCGATAACACCACAATTCTTTACCCCATAAAGGGAGTTATGAACTTAGCTCGCATGGATGATGAGGCCGTTATCGAACGTTATGGAATTCATGCCAAACAGTATCCCGACCTTGCGGCGCTCGTTGGCGAGACCAGCGATAACCTTCCTGGTATTCCAGGAGTTGGGCCCAAAACGGCAGCAAAATGGCTGCAGAGCTATGGTGATCTCAAAACAGTGCTTGCCAAAGCGGATGAAATTCCTGGCAAGGTCGGCGAATCACTACGTGAATACAGTGAACTCGCTGTTCGCAATCGTCGGCTCAACCATCTAGTTAGAGATCTCAATCTTGAACTTGACTTTGAATCACTTCGCCTAACTTCGGTCGACGAGAGCAAAGTCAAAGCCACTTTCGCAAAAATGCATTTCAAAACCCTTACCGAGAGAGTACTGAGGCTGCGAGGCGCGAATGGTTCGCAAACTTTAGGGCTCAAAGGCGCTCCGGAGTCAGTGTCCGCCGCTCAGGAACCTGAAGAATCTAAGATCTTCGACACAATTGACGTGCCTGAAGTTCGCATTGCTACTTCTAAGGAAGTACTGGAATGGATCAAGAAGCAGTCGTCAGTTGGGTTCGAGCTTGAAGAACTAGGCAGCGATCTACTCATGGGGTTCGCTAACGCGACCGAAAGACTAACACTTTCAGGATCCGCCGAAAAAGATTTGACTAATTGGATAGCCAGTGAATCTCCAAAGGCTTTGTTCGACCTTAAGGGAACTCGAAGAATTTTGCTCGAAAGGGGTTTAGAGATCAGTGGCGTCGTGGATGATGTGCTGCTTCTTTCTTACCTTCTCAACCCGGTCCGAAGAAACTATTTCGTGGACGACATCGCCTTGGAACAACTCGGCTTATCAATTGAACGCTCTGACCCAAATCAGCTCATCCCAGAAGCTTCCGCCGACCCAAGTCTCGATGCGTGGCTCGCGATTTGCTTGGCCCCGGTTATGAGAGAGAAAGTCGAGAAGCAGGGCCAGTTAAAGATTTATGAACAGATCGAACTTCCAAGCTCGGTGACTCTTTCAAGTATGGAATCTCGCGGAATCACGATTGACGTGAAGAAACTTTCCTCTCTATTCGACGTTCTCTCGGCTGAGGTCGCTGTTATTGCCAAGGATGCCTACAAAATCATCGGGAAGGAAATCAACCTCGCATCCCCGAAGCAGCTACAAGCGGTGTTGTTTGATGAGCTTGGAATGACTGGCACTAAATCGCTCAAGACAGGATTCTCAACTAACGCGGCAGCGCTTACAGAACTTTTTGAGCTTAACGGCCACCCTTTCCTTGAGAAGCTACTCGCGCACCGCGACTCGACCAAGCTAAAGCAAATGGTAGAGACGCTTTTGAAGGCCGTCGAGGACGACGGGAAGATTCATACAACCTACGTTCAGACAGGCACTTCGACAGGTCGACTGAGTTCAGAGGATCCAAACCTTCAGAACATCCCGATCAGGAACCCACGCGGAGCACAGATCAGGGATTCGTTCATAATCACGGAGGGTTTTGAAACTCTTCTTACTGCTGACTACTCCCAAATTGAGATGCGTATCATGGCCCATCTTTCAGAAGATCCAGGTCTAATTGAGGCATTCATCAAAGGCGAAGACTTGCATAGGTTCGTAGGTTCAAGAATCTTTGGTGTCGAACCTGAGAACGTGACTTCGGATATGAGATCGCAAGTCAAGGCGATGAGTTATGGCCTGGTTTATGGTTTGAGTGAGTACGGTCTTGCAAAGCAGCTGGGACTTTCAAATGCTGATGCAAAGCAGCTTATGAAGGATTACTTCGAACGTTTTGGGGGAGTTAGGCGCTATCTTGCCAAGGTCGTAGAGGACGCCAAATCGGTTGGATACACCAGGACTTTCCACGGTCGCATAAGGCCCTTTGATGATCTCAACAGCAAGATTTTCCAGGTACGAGAGAACGCCAGACGGGCGGCTTTGAACGCTCCTATTCAGGGAACAGCTGCTGACATCATGAAACTTGCGATGAACGCGATAGCAGAAGAAATGAGCGCCAAAGCCCTAAAGTCCAGGATGCTGCTCCAAGTACACGATGAACTGGTCTTTGAAGTGGCCAAGGGTGAACTGGCCTCCTTGAGATCAATTGTGGAGGACAAGATGGCCAATGTCGTGAAGCTATCTGTGCCCCTGGAAGTCCAGATTGGGACCGGCCGAAGCTGGGATGAGGCAGGCCACTAGCCCTTTGTTTGCCCTGTTTATCTGCACTAAGCTGATAGGGCGCCTTGGCGCATAACCCTTATCCGCTGTTGCGGTGGAAATCAATTCTCTTGATAAAAGGCATTGACTCTATTGCGACCTGAGTAGACAACTAATGGAGTACTAATCTCTATGACCATTGAAACAACCTTAAAGGCACCAAAGCAGGTAGCCGTGAACGACATCGGCACCGCTGAAGAATTTCTAGCTGCAGTCGAAAAGACTCTGAAGTTCTTTAACGACGGGGACCTAATTGAAGGAACCGTTGTAAAAATTGACCGCGACGAGGTTCTACTCGACGTGGGATACAAAACTGAGGGTGTTATTCCCTCCCGTGAGCTTTCAATTCGCCACGACGCAGATCCAGGAGACATTGTTTCCGTTGGTGACAAAATTGAGGCCCTTGTTCTTCAGAAGGAAGACAAAGAAGGTCGTCTGATTCTTTCCAAGAAGCGAGCACTCTACGAGCGCGCATGGGGAGATGTCGAGAAGGTAAAGGAAGCCGATGGCACTGTCACCGGAACCGTTATTGAAGTAGTCAAGGGTGGACTTATCGTAGACATCGGACTTCGTGGATTCCTTCCAGCTTCTTTGATTGAGCTTCGTCGAGTTCGTGATCTAGGTCCATACCTTGGTCAAGAAGTCGAGGCCAAGATTCTTGAGCTTGATAAGAACCGCAACAACGTTGTGCTTTCCCGCCGCGCGCTTCTTGAGCAGAGCCAGTCGGCTTCAAGGTCAACCTTCCTAGCTGACCTTGCAAAGGGACAGATTCGTACCGGTGTTGTTTCATCAATTGTGAATTTCGGTGCATTCATTGATCTTGGAGGCGTTGACGGACTAGTTCACGTGTCCGAGCTTTCTTGGAAACACATCGAACACGCCTCTGAAGTTGTTGAGATCGGCCAAGAGGTTACTGTTGAGGTTCTTGAAGTAGACCAGGATCGTGAGCGCGTTTCACTTTCCTTGAAGGCAACTCAGGAAGATCCATGGCAAGTCTTTGCTCGTACTCACTCAATCGGTCAGTACGCTCCAGGTAAGGTGACAAAGCTTGTACCGTTTGGTGCCTTTGTTCGCGTAGCAGACGGTATCGAAGGCCTCGTTCACATCTCAGAGCTTTCAACTAAGCACATCGAGCTTGCAGAACAAGTCGTTGCTGTGAACCAGGATGTGTTCGTGAAAGTTATTGACATCGATCTGGATCGACGTCGAATATCACTTTCCTTGAAACAGGCTCTTGAAGAGGTTAACCCTGATGGCACAGACTTCAACCCAGCCCTATACGGAATGTACGCAGAGTACGACGACAAGGGTCAGTACAAGTATCCTGATGGATTCGATGCTGCAACCGGAGAATGGCAGCCTGGACACGAAGAGGCTCGCGGTAAATGGGAGAAGGAATACTCCGAAGCTAACGCTCGCTGGGAAGAGCACAAGAAGCAGGTAGCTATAGCAAACAAGTTGGCTGCTACTTTGCCTGACGTACCAGCCCCAAGTTCAGCTCCAACATCTGAGGCAAGCACCAATGAAAGCACAGAGACACCAAGTGCTGGAACGTTGTCAGAGGACGCTTCTTTGAGCGCTCTTCGGGACAAACTAAGCGACAACGAGTAGACAATTTGATAAGCAGGAACCGGGGACTGGCTTTGGCTAGTCCCCGTTTCTTTGTTTGTAGGCTTGTGGAATGTTCTTAGTAGGGGTCACTGGAGGAATTGCCTCAGGCAAGTCGACCGTTGCCGCGATGCTTGGCGAATACGATTGTGAGATTATCGACGCTGATGAAATTGCTCGTGAAGTGGTGCTTCCAGGTTCCGATGGCCTAAAGAAAGTAGTATCCGAGTTTGGACCCGAGGTACTCGAAGCAGATGGGTCACTTTCTCGACCGACACTTGCCAAATTGGTTTTTGCTGATCCACAGAAACGAGAAGCGCTTGAAGGTATCATGCATCCATTGATCAAAGCACGGACCATTGAGCGCATTGCTAAGAGCCAAAGAAGTATAGTTTTCTACATCGTGCCCTTGTTAGTCGAGGCGAATGTCGATTATCCATTTGATTTTGTAGTCACGATCGAAGCCGGGACTAAGAATCAAATTAGACGACTTATGGAGAATCGAGGAATGAGCCTTGAGGACGCAAACGCGAGAATCGCGACGCAGTCAACTGAAGCTGAACGAGTAGCTAGAGCAGATGTTCGTATTGATGGCTCTCAGGACTTAGCTGATTTGCGTGTCTCGATTGCTAACCTCTGGATGCAGATTCAGCACCTAGCCGAAGAAAAGGCTGGACATGGAAAGAACTAGGGCATTTACACCGTTCAAGGTGGTAAGTGACTACGAGCCTTCTGGCGATCAGCCAGAAGCTATTTCCCAACTCACCAAGCGTATTAATGCTGGTGAAAAGGACGTCGTGCTCATGGGTGCGACTGGAACGGGAAAATCAGCAACTACCGCTTGGCTGATTGAAGCCCTCCAGCGACCGACTCTAGTTATGGCCCATAACAAGACTCTTGCAGCTCAATTGGTCACTGAGTTTAGGGAAATGTTTCCGAACAACGCTGTGGAGTACTTCGTTAGCTACTACGACTACTACCAACCCGAAGCTTATGTTCCTCAGACAGACACCTTCATTGAGAAAGATTCCAGCATCAACGAGGAAGTTGAACGCCTAAGGTACTCAGCAACAATGAGTCTGCTTTCTCGCAGAGACGTGATTGTGGTATCAACTGTTTCTTGCATTTATGGCCTAGGTGCACCAAAAGAGTACCTAGATCAATCAATACCGCTGCAAGTAGGTCAATCGATTGACCGCGATGACTTGATAAGAAAATTCGTATCAATGCAGTATCAACGAAACGATGTTGATTTTTCCAGAGGGAACTTCCGCGTCAAGGGGGACACTATAGAGATCATCCCGGTTTACGACGAGTATGCAATCAGAGTAGAACTTTTTGGCGATGAAATCGAAGCAATCTATTCCCTACACCCTCTAACTGGCGATGTTATCAAGCAGTTGGATGCTGTATCTATTTTTCCTGCAAGTCACTATGTTGCTTCACCAACGCAAATGGGACGAGCCATCGAAGCGATAGAGAATGAACTTGCTGGACGTTTGCGCGAGTTCGAGTCTCAGGGCAAACTTCTGGAAGCTCAGCGCATCAAAATGCGCACCAACTTTGATCTGGAGATGATTCGTGAACTTGGCTTTTGCTCCGGCATTGAGAATTATTCGCGACACATTGATGGCAGGGCAGAGGGGGAGCCACCTTCTTGTCTATTGGACTACTTTCCAGAGGATTTCCTAACAGTTATCGATGAGTCTCATGCGACTGTTCCGCAAATAGGCGCGATGTACGAAGGTGATGCATCTAGAAAGCGAACGCTAGTTGAGCACGGGTTCAGACTGCCATCCGCGATGGACAACCGGCCGCTTAAGTGGTCGGAGTTCCAAAACAGAGTCGGGCAGACTGTTTATCTTTCCGCAACTCCTGGAAAGTATGAGCTAGGCTCAGCTGACGGCGTTGTAGAGCAGATTATCCGCCCGACAGGACTGGTTGACCCAGCAATCATTCTTAAGCCGACCAAGGGTCAAATCGACGATCTACTTGAAGAGATTAGAATCCGCTCGGCTAAAAACGAGCGAGTACTAGTGACCACACTTACTAAGAAGATGGCCGAGGAGCTCACGGACTACTTATCCGAGGCTGGGGTAAAAGTTCGCTACTTGCATTCAGATGTCGACACACTGAAGCGCGTTGAACTTCTCAGGCAACTTAGACAAGGGGTCTTCGACGTGCTTGTGGGAATTAACTTGCTCCGTGAAGGTCTGGATTTACCAGAAGTGTCCTTGGTGGCAATACTTGATGCTGACAAGGAAGGTTTCTTGCGATCAGCCACTTCGCTGATTCAAACAATTGGACGAGCCGCTAGAAACATCGGGGGCGAAGTCCACATGTACGCCGATAACCTCACTGACTCTATGAAGAAAGCTATCGACGAAACAACTCGAAGACGCGCAAAGCAAGTTGCCTATAACGAAGAAAAAGGTGTCGACCCACAGCCTCTGCAGAAGAGAATTATCGACATAACCGACCAGTTAGAAAGAGAGGAGCTTGACACTGCCGAGTTGATTGCGGAGCTGGGTCAAGCAAAAGGTCGAAAGAAACAAGCCGTTCCTCTTAGATCTAAGCGAGGAATAGCAGCAATGGCCGAAGATGAGATTATGGCTGTGGTTATTGACCTGGATGGCCAGATGCGTCACGCGGCTAAGGAGCTTCAGTTTGAGCTTGCAGCGCGACTAAGAGACGAAATTGGCGAACTCAAACACGAACTTCGCCAGATGAAAAAGGCCGGGCACATCTAAGTTGACCAATACAGCAGGGTTAGGCTGGTAGACGTGAATCCCCAGACCGACCAATCCCAGGATCTACTCGTCGTTAAAGGCGCCAGAGTTCACAATCTTCAGAACATCACTGTTGAGATGCCTCGAAACTCGTTAGTGGTCTTTACTGGCTTGTCTGGTTCCGGAAAATCATCCCTGGCTTTTGACACTATTTTTGCTGAAGGGCAACGCAGGTATGTTGAATCCCTTTCGGCCTATGCAAGGCAGTTTCTCGGTCAAGTAGACCGGCCTGATGTCGACTTTATCGAGGGCCTATCACCTGCTGTTTCGATAGATCAGAAGTCAACTAACAGAAATCCTAGATCAACAGTTGGCACAATTACCGAGATTCATGATTACTTGAGACTTCTTTGGGCACGAATTGGAGTTCCGTTTTGTTCAGAATGTGGTGAGCAAATTGTGAAACAAACTCCACAGCAGATTGTCGACCAAATCCTCGAGAACGAAGAGGGAACCAAGTTTCAAGTGCTCGCAGAGCTAGTCGATCAGAAGAAAGGCGAGTTTGTTGATCTATTCAAAGAACTCATCGCCCAGGGATACGCGCGTGCCATGGTCGACGGTGAAACGATTGCATTGGCAGAGGCCAAACCCTTAAAAAAGTCATTCAAACATGACATCGCAGTGGTCGTTGACCGACTTGCAATCAAGTCAGGTATTTCTGGGCGGCTGACTGACTCAATCGAAACTGCTTTGAAGCTTGCTGGTGGCAAAGTCACAATAGATTTCGTTGACCGAAAGGGCAAGGATTCAAAGAGGAGCTTTTCAGAGCAGATGTCCTGTCCTAACGATCACGCTCTGGCAATTACTGAAATTGAGCCCCGAACCTTCTCCTTCAACGCACCTTTTGGTGCTTGCCAGGAATGCTCTGGATTGGGCACCAAGATGGCAGTTGATGCTGACTTAGTCATCGGTGATGTTGAGGCTTCTATCCTCGATGGAGTCATCATCCCTTGGTCAACTCAAGGTAAAGGTTTATTCCACTACTTCTCCCGAATGTTGCAGGGTCTAGCAAAAGACTTGAGTTTCTCACTCAAAACTCCTTGGCAGGATCTTCCAGAGGAAGTTCAGTATGCGATCCTGCACGGAAACGATTTCGACGTTCAAGTTAAGTGGAAGAACAGATATGGCCGAGAGCTTCGCTACACAACCGGATTCGAGGGAGTTCTCAACTACATCGAACGCAAGTATTTAGAATCTGAGAACGATTACTCCCGCGGAAGATGGGCGGGTTTCCTTCGAGAAATACCTTGCCCGGCCTGTGAAGGTGCAAGGCTTCGCCCAGAAGTTCTTGCAATCAAAGTCGCGGGAACTTCCATCTCATCCGTTGCAGCAATGAGCCTTGGTGACTGTGTCGAGTTCTTTGCGAAGCTCAAACTTGGTAAGCGAGATGAAAAGATTGCCGCTCAAGTCCTTAGGGAAATTCGGGCTCGTCTTGATTTCCTAATGTCCGTAGGGCTTGATTACCTATCTCTTGAGCGCTCCGCTGGTTCGCTTTCAGGCGGCGAGGCACAACGAATCAGACTTGCCACTCAGATTGGATCGGGCCTGACAGGCGTGCTCTACGTTCTAGACGAGCCATCAATTGGACTGCACCAGCGCGACAATCGACGTTTGATTGACACTTTGATCAAACTTCGGGAGCTTGGAAACACGCTTGTAGTGGTCGAGCATGATGAGGACACAATCAGAACGTCTGATTGGGTAGTTGACATTGGTCCAGGCGCCGGAATCAACGGTGGTCGTGTAGTCCATTCGGGAACTTACAAGCAACTGCTAGCCAACAAAGATTCGATAACAGGTGACTACCTCTCTGGTAGAAAGAGCATCGCTGTTCCTAAAGTGAGAAGAGAATTGGATGCAAAGCGTCAGATCACAGTAGTCGGGGCAAAAGCTAACAACCTAAAGAACCTGACAGTGAGCTTCCCGCTTGGCGCTTTTATCGCGGTCACGGGAGTAAGTGGTTCCGGTAAGTCGACCTTGGTCAACGACATTCTTTACAACGTTCTAGCAAACTCGCTCAACGGAGCGAAATTGGTGGCAGGAAAGCACACTCGGATAACAGGACTTGCACAGCTCGATAAGGTCGTACATGTTGACCAGAACCCAATTGGTCGAACACCAAGATCAAACCCGGCAACCTACACAGGAGTTTTTGACCACATTAGAAAGCTGTTTGCAGAAACTTCTGAGTCCAAAGCACGTGGTTACCAGCAAGGTCGATTCTCATTCAACGTCAAGGGTGGGCGTTGTGAAGCTTGTAGCGGTGACGGAACTCTAAAGATCGAGATGAACTTCCTTCCAGATGTGTACGTTTCTTGCGAAACTTGTCACGGAGCTAGATACAACAGGGAAACTCTTCAGGTCAAATACAAGGGTAAATCAATATCTGAAGTCCTTGAGATGCCAATAGAGGAAGCAGCCACCTTCTTTGAGGCTATTTCATCAATCTCCCGATACCTCACAACATTGGTTGATGTTGGTCTTGGCTATGTTCGACTGGGTCAATCGGCTACAACTCTTTCGGGTGGCGAGGCTCAGAGGGTAAAGCTAGCCACCGAGCTTCAAAAAAGGTCGACTGGAAGAACTGTGTATGTTCTTGACGAACCAACTACAGGCCTCCACTTCGAAGACGTGAGAAAGCTTCTTTTGGTGCTCAATTCATTGGTTGACAAAGGAAACACGGTGATTGTCATTGAGCACAATCTAGACGTAATCAAATCTGCGGATTGGATTCTTGATCTAGGACCTGAAGGTGGTTTCAGAGGTGGGGAACTAGTTGCCGAAGGAACCCCGGAACAGGTCGCAAAAAACAAGGCAAGCTTTACCGGAACCTTCCTCAAGGAGATACTGAAGTAGATGGCCAACGATCTGTCTTTTAGGCCAAAGACGTCGGAGATACCAACTAGGCCAGGCGTTTATCGTTTCTACGATGACAAGCGTCGCGTCCTCTATGTAGGAAAAGCCAAGAACCTTCGAGCCAGGTTGCAGAGTTACTTTGCACCGGTTGACTCCCTACATGAGCGAACTAGACGAATGGTTCTATCGGCAAGCGATGTCGATTGGACGATAGTCAAAACCGAGTTTGAAGCTCTCCAACTCGAGTACACCTGGATCAAAGAGTTCAACCCGCCATTCAACGTGCGTTTCAAAGACGATAAGTCCTATCCATACCTGGCGGTGTCTTTATCGGACAAAATGCCGAGAGTGTTCATCACTCGAAATAGAGATCTCAAGGGTGTTAAATACTTCGGTCCATACACGCAGGCATGGGCAATCCGGCAAACCCTGGACACACTCCTTAGGGTTTATCCGATCCGTTCTTGCTCATCTGGTGTTTTCAACGCAGCAAAGCGAGCAAATCGCCCCTGTTTACTTGCGGACATCGGGAAGTGCTCTGCGCCTTGCGTTGGTCGTGTGGACCAGACTGAACATCTTGAGATAGCTAAAGAGCTTGTGGCGTTTTTGAACGGTATGGACCCCAAGCAAGTTTCTATCCTGCAGGACCGAATGGAGAAGGCCTCCGAAGCTCAGAACTATGAATTGGCAGCAAGACTAAGAGACAACATTGGAGCGCTCGAAACGGTCCTAGAGAAAAGCACTGTGGTGTTTAATGACCTGACAGATGCAGACCTTTTCGGTATCGCCCATGATGAGCTTGCAGCTGCAGTCTCCTTGTTCTCGGTTCGCGGAGGTCGCATTAGGGGAGTGAGGTCCTGGGTCGTTGACAAGGAAATAGAACAGCCCTTGGAGGAATTAGTTCGCCAGGTAATCTTGTTCGCATACACATCCACCGAGGGTGTCGAAGCACCATCTGTTCCCAAAGAGATTCTGGTTCCCGCACTTCCTGATGATGCTTCGGATCTTGAAAGATTCCTCGAACAGTCAAGAGGCTCCGCAGTTTCGCTCCGAGTTCCAAAACGAGGCGATAAGGCAGCTTTAGCAGGGACTGCTTTAGAGAACGCGGAGTACTCACTTTCGTTGTACAAGACAAGGCGAACTGCCGATTTCACATCACGTTCAGAATCCCTTAGCGCTTTAGCCAAGGTTCTTTCGCTCAAAGAAGCACCATTGCGAATTGAGTGCTATGACGTTTCGCACCTTTCGGGAACAAACATTGTTGCCTCAATGGTTGTATTTGAGGACGGACTTGCCAAGAAGTCGCAGTACCGTCAATTCAACATCGAGTCAGCTTCTGATGACACTGATGCTATCTACCAGGTGTTGACTAGAAGACTTAAGTATCTACGTGATCCAGAGAGTCTTGATGATGGTCGCTTCAGTTATCTTCCATCACTAATTGTCGTCGATGGCGGTATTCCACAAGTAGGTGCAGGAAAGAGAGCAATTTCAGAGTCTCCAGTTCCTGAACTCGCGCTTTGCGGGCTAGCTAAACGCCTTGAGGAAGTGTGGGTTCCAGGCTCAGATTTCCCTGTGATATTGCCGCGCGGTTCAGAAGAGCTGTTTCTTCTACAACGAATTCGAGACGAGTCCCACCGTTTCGCTCTTACCGCTTCAAGAAAAAAGCGATCCAGCACAATCTCTAGCTCCTTGATGGAGATTCCAGGGCTCGGCGAAAAACGCGTGACAGCGCTGCTTAGAAGATTCGGTTCGGCCAAAAGACTAAGACTTGCCTCCCTTGAAGAGATTTCGGATGTTGCCGGCATCGGGTCAGCACTGGCTCAAGAGATTCTGAACCAGCTAAAACAAGCGCCGTAACGCGCTCGGGCGTGTCGCGAATTGGCTAGACTCGTTTCAACGAGAGGATGCCATGCCCAATAGTTCTGGCCACCAGCTGCTTATTGTCACTGGCATGTCCGGTGCTGGTCGCTCGACAGTTGGCAATTCGCTCGAGGATCTTGGCTGGTATGTGGTGGACAATCTTCCACCTCAGATGCTTGGGCCAATCGCGGATCTGTTCACAATTACTAAAACTCCTGTTCCAAGGCTCGCTGTGATAATCGATGTTCGCGGTGGGGAATTCTTTAGCGAACTAGAAGACAACCTGGCGCTTCTAGGTGGAAAAGCTGTCAATGTTCGGGTTCTTTACCTCGAAGCTAACGATTCAACCCTTGTTAAGCGCTTTGAGCAGGTCAGAAGGCCTCATCCACTTCAAGGCGATGGCACGATTCTTGATGGCATCGCAGAAGAAAGAAAACGCCTACTCGCACTTCGTGAATCTGCTGATGTTGTGATGGACACTTCCGATCTTAACGTCCACCAGCTTTCGACTAAGACTGCTGAGCACTTTTCAGTTGACTCCACAGTAAAGCTGCAACTAACAGTAATGAGCTTTGGATACAAGTACGGGATCCCAGCAGACGCTGACAACGTTGCTGACGCCAGGTTTATACCGAATCCCTTCTGGAACGAGGAGCTTCGTCCATTTACTGGATTGGACGCTCAAGTGAGTGACTACGTCCTAGCTCAGGCAGGCGCAAAGGAGTTCATCGATAGCTATGCCAAGGCGCTACAACCTGTGCTAGATGGGTACCTAAGAGAAAACAAGCACTACGCGACCATCGCTATTGGATGCACAGGTGGAAAACACCGTTCGGTAGCCATTTCAACCAGGCTTGCGGAGCTTTTGTCAAAGAACAATGAATACACCGTCACGGTACGACATCGTGACCTTGGTAAGGAGTAGCAACTTGGCACTGACATCGGATATCAAAGACGAGCTTGCTCGAATTGAGGTGCCAAAGAACGGAGTGCGGGCTGCAGAACTTGCTACTATTCTGCGCCTGGCAGGCGGGCTTCACCTTGTCTCTGGAAAGGTGGTCATTGAGGTTGAACTTGACTCAGCACAAGTGGCAAGGAGGGTTCGCAAGGATCTCGCCGATTTGTTTGGTTGCGATAGCGAACTAGCCGTCATATCAGCCGGCGGAATCAGGAAGACAAACAGATACCAGGTTCGAGTTCTTGGTCAAGGAGAAGTTCTCGCCAGACAGACCGGGCTCGTAGATACCCGTGGACGTCCAGCCAGGGGTCTGCCAGCGAACCTTGTCACCGGTTCCTTAGGAGAGGCCCAAGCTGTTTGGCGTGGAGCCTTTTTGGCCCACGGCTCCCTAACCGATCCTGGCCGGTCTGCAGCGCTCGAAGTCACTGCACCCGGAAATGAAGTTGCAATGGCATTAGTTGGAGTAGCTAGAAGGCTGGGAATTATCGCGAAACCCCGTGAGGTTAGAGGCGTCTTTCGAGTCGTGATTAGAGATGGCGATGCAATAAGTGCAATGCTCACTCAAATGGGCGCTCACGGCCAGCTTCTAAAGTGGGAAGAGCTAAGACTAAGGCGGGAAGTTCGCGCTACAGCTAACCGACTAGCCAACTTTGATGATGCCAACTTAAGGCGTTCCGCGCAGGCAGCTGTGGCGGCTGGTGCAAGAGTAGCCCGAGCCCTGGAAATCCTTGGCGATGATGTACCTAAGCACTTGAAGTACGCAGGGGAGCTCCGTGTCAAACACAAGCAGGCGAGTCTTGATGAGCTTGGAAGACTGGCCAATCCGCCAATGACTAAGGATGCTGTCGCCGGGAGAATTAGAAGACTGCTGTCTATGGCTGACAAGAAAGCTGAGGATCTAGGCATTGAAGGAACAGACGCATTCTTGCCTGAAGACCTGGACAACGACTAACCGAGATTCAACAGATAATAGAGCTACACCTAAAGCTAAGGACAGAGCCCATGACCAAATACACCCTTCCTGACCTGGACTACGATTTCGCAGCTCTTGAGCCACACATCTCTGGTCGAATTATGCAACTGCATCACGGCAAGCATCATGCTGCCTACGTTGCGGGTGCAAACGCGACCCTTGACCTAATGGCAGAGGCAAGAGACAAGAACGACTTAACTTGGATTAACAAACTTCAGAAGGACTTGGCTTTCAACCTTGGCGGTCATGTTA
>Ga0209550_10003377_pt1 | contig 15205 bp, 12 predicted proteins | sample LauGreSuBDMM15SN_2_FD_187567 | JGI IMG/M metagenome (GOLD analysis project Ga0209550, IMG submission 187567) | Freshwater lake microbial communities from Lake Michigan, USA - Su13.BD.MM15.SN (SPAdes) (version 5) | ecosystem: Environmental > Aquatic > Freshwater > Lake | place: Lake Michigan...
TCGAAGTAGAGAGACACCCTTTCAAAGTCTCTTGTTTCAACCTCGAGTTTTTTCGGGGAACCTCGCCCGACGCAGTTGACAACGAGATCATACTTTTTATCAGAGGTAAAGCTCAGGTAGCCAGCATGGCTGTTATCAGATTTCCCTCCCCCAGGGATTCGTGCTTGCCGTGAAGAGTACAATTCGAAGCTCAAATCGAGTTTCTGCAGTAGCGCCCACTGAACAAGGTCTTGTCCAATTCGGCTACTAGCGCCAATCAGGGCTACTCTCACTTATTTCTCCAATAGGTCTGAATTGGGCCGCCTAGCACAACGGGGTGCCAGGCTTCCAGTAATCAATGCTGCATTCCTTTAGTTCCGAGGATCACGAGCTCTGAAACCTTCATCCCATGCCCGATACTATATACATCCAACCACCTATGCTTCCCAGAGGCCCTTAGGAGAGATTCTTGCAAGTAGGCCCAGGTCCTTTAAGGCAGGAAATCCTGTCAATGGTTGAGAAGTTCGCATCAGAATCCTTGAGAGTTGCAGATTTCCAACCAGGCGAGACTCCCGTGCCGGTCTCTGGAAAGGTTCTGGACCCAAGCGACATAGCCTCTCTTGTAGACGCCTCACTGGATGGATGGCTCACTGCTGGAAGGTTCCACGAAGATTTCGAGCGGGCTTTGGCAAGATATGTCGGTGCCAGGAGTGCACTATTTGTTAACAGCGGTTCTAGCGCAAACCTTGTTGCACTCTCTGCGCTAACTAGCCCGAAACTAGGTAAACGAGCCCTCAAGCCTGGCGACGAAGTTCTAACTGTGGCAGCGGGTTTTCCAACCACCGTCAACCCAATCATTCAGAACAACTTGAGACCAGTTCTGGTTGATGTAAACCTCGAAACTTACGATGCAATCCCAGAGATGCTTCGCGAAGCCGTGAGTTCAAAAACAAAGGCCATCATGATGGCACACACTCTCGGGAACCCATTTGATCTCGATACAGTTCGTGAGCTATGCGACAAGCATGGGCTTTGGTTAGTTGAAGACTCTTGTGACGCGCTGGGATCCACATACGATGGAAAAAAAACCGGAAGCTTCGGAGACACTGCAACCTTGAGCTTCTATCCAGCCCACCATATAACAACGGGTGAAGGCGGAGCAGTGTTTGTGAAGTCACCCTTGGTTCGTAAGCAAGCAGAATCATTTAGGGACTGGGGCAGAGACTGCTACTGCGAAACGGGTCATGACAACACCTGTCACAAGAGATTTGAGTGGCAGCTCGGGACACTACCAGTGGGGTATGACCACAAGTACATCTATAGTCATATCGGCTACAACCTCAAGGCCACCGACATGCAAGCAGCCCTCGGCCTTTCTCAGCTAAAGAAGATTGACAAGTTCTCTGATGCTCGAAAACAGAATTTCAAATACCTGTTTAAAGGTCTGTCAAAAGTTCAGGGACTAATCATGCCAAGGGCCACTGAGAAATCTGAACCGTCTTGGTTTGGTTTTCCTCTCACGATTGACCCTAAGCACCCAGCTGATCGCGAAGAGCTCTTGAGATTCTTGGACTTTCGCAAAATTGGCACCAGGCTCTTATTTGCAGGAAACTTAACTCGCCAACCCGCTTACAAAAATGTCGACTGGCGAGTTGTGGGCGACCTCACAAATACGGACATTGTCATGAAGCGGACTTTTTGGGTTGGAACATACCCAGGTCTCACTCCAGTGATGCTCGACTACATAATCGAATCAATCAGCGATTTTATGGAGAAGGCATCGCGTTGAAAGGCAAGCACGTCCTAATAACTGGCCACACGGGCTTTAAAGGCTCGTGGCTGGTTGCAATGCTTCACAGTCAAGGCGCAAAGGTTTCAGGCATTTCGCTAGATCCAGTCGAAGGCGGAATCTTTCAAACAGCTAAGTTGCAGGAATTGCTAGTTCATGACCTAAGAAAAGACATTAGAGATGCAACAGCACTAACGGAATCTATTCAGATGGTGGAACCTGACATCGTTATCCACCTTGCCGCGCAGCCCCTAGTCCTTGCTTCCTACGAGAATCCTCAGGAGACCTATGAGACCAACGTCATGGGCACTCTGAATGTTTTACAAGCAGTCGAGGCCACACCCTCAGTTCAAGCGACCCTGATCATTACAACTGACAAGGTTTATAGACAAGAGTCTGCAGACCAGCATGCATTTGTTGAATCAGACTACCTAGGGGCAGCAGATCCCTACAGCACATCTAAGGCCATGGCAGACTTATTGACTCAGTCGTGGATTTTAAGTCACCCAGAGTCCAAAATTGGAATCGCCCGAGCCGGGAACGTAATTGGTGGCGGAGATGTGGCAGAGAATCGACTTTTACCCGACTTGGTTATGGCTTTCGGAGAAGGTGCGCCAGGTGTAGTGAGGAATCCAAAATCAGTTAGACCATGGCAACACGTCCTAGATTGCCTCGCCGGCTATTTGTGTCTTACCGAGGGATTGCTCTCTGGCTCTGCTAAGTCCGGTGCGTACAATTTTGGCCCAGAACCCGAGGCGCCACTTCGAGTCGAGGACGTGGTGAAAATCGCCGCAGCAGTTTGGGGCGAAGATGCGCGCTGGATCGTTGAACAACGCGACCAGCCTCACGAGTCCCAGTATCTGGTTCTGAATTCCAATAAGTCTCAGAGTATTTTGGGTTGGAAAGAGAAGCTCACTGCCCAAGAGGCGATTGAGTGGAGTGTCGAGTGGTCACGAAGTCATTTTTCCGGCCAGTCTCCAAGATCTCTCACATTTGAACAGTTATCGGCTTTTGCGTCTAAGTAATTGGGGCTGCGTAAATGAAAATCGAATCTCACAAACTTCTCAACGGTAGGGAAATTGTAACTGGCCCACAATATGCCCGCGCAGTGAGTAAAAATTTGTTTACAGTTTACTTAGGAGTCTTTAACGGAACTCCATTCCTTCAGTCCTTGCTTCAACAGATTAAGAGTCAAACCACCAAAGGCTTTCCCTTAATTATTGTTGACAATAGCTCCACGGACGAAAGTTGGGTTCAAATCCTGGCATGGCCAGCAGAGATTCGTAATCGCGCGAAGTTGATCAGGAATCCTATAAACCTAGGTGCCCATGGCAGCCTCGCTCTCAATTTCAATCAAATTGAGACCGAATGGTACGTAACCTTGCACCAAGACGATACCTACGGGCCGAATCACATTGCTGTCCTAAGCGAAGCAATGTGCGTTTCCCCCACCCATGAAATTGTAGTTTTTACAGATATGGGAACGCAAAACATGGTTGGCAAGAAAATTCACACCCCTATTCGCCAGGGCTGGATTGCAAATTTAGAGACCCCAGCGTCAACCTTTCGTGCAAATCTATTGCAGCAATCCATAAGCACTCCGTCAGCAGCATTCCGAGTATCAGGGATGTCTGCGATTGAAATACCATGGCACTCGTCTAGTTTCCCGGACACCGAAATTACCCTTCTCCAAGCATCCATGGGTAGCTCTAGGTTTTTACCTGAGTTAACTATGCTTTATCGAATGAACCCGAAAAGCGACTCTCACGACCTGAACCCTAGGGAACGTGTACTGGGTCCTTTTGCTTCTTTGTCGCGGGTTATGGCTTCCGATAGTTTTCTTCGTCTATGCGGTGGAATTAAAGAAGACGAGAGAACTAGCTTTGCAAAAGCCGTACTCGAAGGGATTGAAATACGACTCGGAAGCTCATCATTTAGCGAGATGGTCAAGCTAATCGCCTCTGAAACCATGGGGTTAGCATGGGACTACTCAGAACACATTTCTCGTGATCAAATCCAAAAAATATACAAGATTGCCGAAGATGGTCGGACCACCAAACTCTTGGAGGAATTAGGAGTGTTCTATAGCCACTTCCCACAATCAACTACCAGTCAAATTCACCCAGGGCGTTCTAATTTTGAATTGCATCTGCAGCAACTCTTAGACGAAGCCATCCCTCGTTCTAACGCGCAGGCCAACGGTCTACAGAAGGTATTGCTCATTTCTATCTCTAGACTCTTGCCACTCAGAATCAGAAGAAAAATTTTAGCTTTCCTCCTGAGCTTATATTCAAGATTTGACACAAAGTCCCCTTGGAATTTATCTTGGAAACCAAAAAGCTGATTCTTCTCACTGGGGTCAACAGTGGTATCTCGAATGGAGTGCCATTAAAGCGCACCTTGGCTGCATTCTTGGCTAACCGGGGCCAACTTTTCTCGGAACCTACCGTTAAGGCTGATCGGCTGATTTGCATAGATTATTCCTCGGGAGCAGGCCGACACATTAAGCAGCAAGCACTGGCGGCTGAGTCCTGCACCCTTATCCGAATGGAGCCCAGCGTTGTTCTCCCTGCGAATTTCTTTAAATCCAGGTCCAAACAGTTTGGAGAAATAATTACCGCTGGAGGAAAGCCCTCCAGCCATTCAAGGTCAGTCAATTGGCCGCTTGTGTTTCCTTCTGAAACCGAACAGACAGTCCTGCAATCAGCGGCGCGTTCAGAGCGAATTGTCTTTATCAACGGCAACAAGATGAGCTTTGTAGGGGGTGAGCTTTACTCCGTCAGGAGAAAAGCAATTAGATCCCTAGAGAATCTTGATATTTATGGCACAGAGTGGGATTCGACACTTCTACACCGGCTCTTTATCGCTATTCGAAGTCTTGCTCATGCAGTCTTGAGCCTTAAGGTGCCTAGTTTGTCCGGAATTACCTATTGGTTCCAGGGCTACCCTAAATCCAAGGGAACCGTGGAAGACAAACTCGCGACAATGTCGAAGTACAAGTACGCACTCGTAATCGAAAACTCCCATGAGTACATGTCTGAAAAGTTAATGGAAGCACTTTTCGCAGGGTGTATTCCAATTTATGTCGGTCCCGACCCGCATGACTATGGAATTCCAAAAGATCTAGTCATTTGGACGAGGCCAACCGTACGTGCAATCGAAGCCTCTTTATTCGAGGCAGCCAGCTGGAATTTCGATGAGTTCCACTCGAGGTTAAATACATTTCTAATATCCAGCACCACTCGAGAGTTATGGGACCACGAGCGGGTCTATCAGAGGATCCTTGATATAATTCAAGGGAAGAGATGATCAGAACTCAGCTCATGGATTTGTATAGTTCAATGTAGCTATTCGCAATCTGATGCGGTTTGTGACTAATTGCCTTCTGTTTAGCGGCTTTCCCAAATTTTGCCAACAAAGAATTGTCTTTAGCCAAAGTCACGACACTTGACACAAAAGACTCCATGTCTTTGGCTAATAATCCGGTTTCGCCGTGTGTTATCAGGCTTGCTGTCCCACCGTTTTCTAAAGCAATCGAGGGCACTCCCATAGCCGCACATTCAACAATCGTCATACCTGCTGACTCGGCAATTGAAGCAGACAGCAAAGCATCCGCTGCGCCTGCGACCTCTGCAATTTGAGCTGAAGTAAGTTCACCAACCCAACGCACATTCACAAGTTTCGAAGAATATGAACCACCATTTTTCCCCACTAGCAACAGCGTTAATCGCAATTCGGTTAGGGCAGAAGCCTGCTCAATAGCCTTAAGAATGAAGCCTATGTTTTTATTTGGATCAATGAGGTCTTTGGCTATGACAACGACCACAAAGTCACTTGAACTTAAACCATGCTTTTCCTTGGCACTCAGTCGACTTGCCTCGGAAAAATAAAGCTCGCTAATTGGATTTCCAATGACTGAACAATCTTGGTCGCGAAAAACGGAACTCATTTTGGCTTGCTCGCCCATCCAAGATGTTGGAGAGACAATCCGAAGGTTTGGATATTCTTTGTTTAATTTCTTCTTGGTCAAATTAATCGAAACAAACTTTTGAAAAACTGATTTCGCCTGAGGGCAGCCAGAACATCCACCCGTGAACTCTTTGCAGGCATGTGAATGGTGGCAACCGCCTGTAAATGGGTTCATGTCGTGCATGGTCCATACGATTTTGCGCCCGGAATCCAATAGATTGCGGAGGGATTCCTGATTCAATAACCCTGCCATCCAATGGAGGTGAATTATTGACTCAGGACGAATTCTCCTGGTATCTAAGGCTTCAAGGTTTCCTCTTAGGGGGGAAAATAGAGTTTTCTCACTGTGTGAGGCAGCCAACCATTCGTCCGCTGCCGCTGCAATTGTTAGAACCGGTGCGCGGAGGGGCTGGGAGCGCAGGTCCGAATCAACCACAGTTAGCACATTAACGTCGTGGCCAAGCTCTCTTTGAGCGTTGGCTATTGTGTGAGCAACAATGCCGGCTCCCCCGGTTTTGGAAAACGTAATGTGGTCGATTTGCACGTTTATAGGCTACAGACCAGAGGAGGCGGGCGGTAAACTTTAGGCATTGAGCCAAGGAAAGTCGAATGAAAAAAGCAGTCGTCACAGGAATTACCGGTCAGGACGGTTCATACCTTGCTGAGTTGCTTCTTTCTAAGGGCTATGAAGTACATGGTCTGATCCGAAGGGCCTCGACCTTCAACACGCAGCGAATAGACCACTTCTATCTAGACCCACACGACCCTCGCGCCAAACTCTTTCTTCACTATGCAGATCTCACGGACGGCTCTCGCCTCGCAACACTGCTAGCTGAAATTAAACCGGATGAGATATACAACCTTGCAGCCCAAAGCCATGTGCGCGTTTCCTTTGATGAACCCGAATACACAGGCGACACCACTGGCCTTGGAACTATTCGACTTCTAGAAGCCATCCGGCAATCTGTTCCTGAAGCTAAGTTCTACCAGGCTTCTTCCTCTGAGATGTTTGGTGCAGCCAACCCACCTCAAAACGAATCCACTGAGTTCTACCCACGGTCTCCTTATGGTGTAGCCAAGGTCTACTCCTACTGGATAACCAAAAACTACCGCGAGGCATATGGCCTCTTTGCAACCAACGGAATCCTGTTTAACCACGAAAGCCCCCGCCGCGGTGAAACATTTGTGACTCGAAAGATCACAAGAGCCGTAGCGCGAATTGCTAAGGGTCAACAGAAGGAGCTATTCCTCGGAAACTTAGACGCTCGCCGCGACTGGGGCTATGCACCAGAGTACGTTGTGGCGATGTGGAAGATGCTCCAGGTTGATGTTGCCGACGACTATGTTATTGGAACGGGAACGGACCTAAGCGTGAAGGACTTCGTTCGACTGTCTTTCGAACACGTTGGTCTGGACTGGGAGAAATACGTCAAGTTTGACGAGAAATACCTGCGCCCAACAGAGGTAGACAGTCTGGTAGCTGATGCTTCGAAGGCTGAAAAGGGTCTTGGTTGGAAGTCCAGTGTTGGGCCTGAGCAACTCGCCTCAATCATGGTTGATCACGACATCGCAACCATCGAGGGATTTGTTCCTGATAAGCCCGTAGGCAAAGTCTGGGCCGAGGCCGTTAGTTGAACCACAGGGTTGGAATAGTTGTCCCAACCCTTGGGGAAAGACCTGACTATTTGGAGCAGTGCCTAAAGTCAATTCGAGCGGCAGGCCAAGCACACATTCTTATGGTTGCACCGGGCTCATTAGACACAACTAACCTGCAATCAGTTGGACTAGTTGACTCAGTTTTAACCGACACTGGTTCGGGCCTTCCTGCAGCAATCAACTTAGGTATTGAATCGCTTCCCGAATCAGTCGAGTACGTCAATTGGCTCGGTGATGACGATCTACTCAAGCCAGGCTCCCTAAGCTCGCGTATCAGTGTTCTCGACCAGAAACAAGAAGTTGTTATGGTCTTTGGTGCCTGCGACTACATCGATAGTGATGGAGATATTGTTTGGGAGAACCGTTCGGGTAGGTGGGCAGTTCCCCTGCTTCGCTTCGGCCCGGATCTGATTCCTCAGCCAGGTGCTCTATTCCGAAGGTCAACTTTCAATGCAGTTGACGGGTTAAGGACCAGCCTTGGTTGGGCTTTTGACTTTGACTTGTTTTTGCGCTTTTCAAAAGTCGGAAAGCTGCAATACCTAAACCAAACTCTTGCCCAGTTCCGCTGGCACCCAGAGTCACTCTCCGTTGAACACAGAAAGAGTTCTGTGGCAGAAGCTAGCCAGGTCAGAGTGTCACACTTGCCAGTTTGGCTCCGGCCCCTTTCATTCCTCTGGGAATACCCAGTTAGGCAGGCTACCCTTGTAGCTGGAAAGCGCTTAACCGCTAAAGCTCAATCAAAGGCCAGAAGCTCGTGAAAATTTATGTTGCAGGTCACAAGGGGTTAGTTGGCTCCGCCATAGTTCGAGCCATTGAGGCCGAAGGCAATCACACCTGGATCGGACAGTCGAGATCTGAGCTGAATCTTCTGGACCGCAAGGCGGTCTTCGAATATCTTGCCAGGGAAAAGCCTGAGGCAGTTGTCATCGCAGCTGCCAAAGTGGGCGGCATTCACGCCAACAGTACCTACCCCGTTCAGTTCCTAACCGAGAACCTGCAAATTGAAACTAACTTGATGGACGCGGCTCACGCCGCGGGAATCCCGCGCCTGTTGTTTCTTGGCTCTTCTTGCGTATATCCAAAACTTGCTCAGCAGCCAATCAAAGAAGAGTATTTACTAAACGGGGAGCTCGAAAAGACCAACGAGGCTTACGCGCTCGCAAAAATTGCTGGTCTGAAGCTAGTGCAGGCTTACCGAAAGCAGTATGGATACAAATGGATCTCGGCAATGCCAACGAACATGTATGGACCAGGAGACAACTTCGACCTTGAGAATTCCCATGTTCTTCCTGCTCTAATCAGAAAGTTCCACGATGCCAAAACCAGAGGAGATGACAAAGTCACCCTTTGGGGGTCTGGCTCACCACTTCGAGAGTTCCTGCACGCTGACGATCTGGCATCGGCTTGCCTCTTTCTTCTTGAGAATTACGACCACGAGATCGCAATCAACGTTGGAACAGGTAAAGACATTTCAATCAAGGAATTGGCCGAACTGATCAAGAGAATTGTTGGATTTGAGGGAAAGATCAACTGGGACAGCTCAAAGCCGGATGGAACACCACGTAAGCTGCTCGATGTCTCAAGAATCACAGTCCTTGGTTGGAAACCCACTATTTCCCTAGAAGAGGGAATCAGATCAACTTACGAGTGGTACAAAACTCAACAGCTCACGAGCTAACAGCCCAAACCAATTACTTCTGCCTAGGCCCAGCCTCTGTGGCCTCTGGAATACTTATCCCATGCCCCAAAAGCAACTTATCCTCCACGTTGGTTTCCATAAGTCGGGAACCACAGCTTTGCAGGAGTCTTTCTTTGCCCAGCGCAAGGAACTTGAAACCCAAGGGGTTCTTTATCCAAGTGTGGGCTGGCAAGCCCACCACAGAGTTGCCTGGGCTATGGCCAGAAAACGCTGGGGTTGGAAAGACCGCGGTGGTAAAACCACCCCGTACAGCACCTGGACCAGAATGCTCTGGCGCATCAAGTTCTCCAAGTTGGACAAGGTTGTTCTAAGCAGCGAGTTTCTAAGTGAACTTTCCCTTGAGACTATTCAGCTTCTAAAGAAGCAAGCCAAAGTCCGACAAGTAAAGGTGCTGTTTACGCTGAGGCCTCTTGTGAAGTTACTGGGATCTTCTTATCAGCAGTATCTGAAGTACGGGCTCAAAGAGGACTACGTCACCTGGCTGCACTCAGTGCTGGATGTTCCAGGCAAGTCAAAACTGAATCCAACTTTCTGGAAAAGACACATGCACGGCGACGTAGTTGCCCGCTGGGCAGAGGTGTTCGGATCCGAAAACGTTTCGGTAGTTATTGTTGATGAGCAAAAGCCAGAATTTCTGTTCGATTCAATCAACGACTACCTAGGGCTTCCAAAAGGGTTTGTGAAGCCTCAGCCAACTGGAAGTAACCGTTCTCTTTCTCTGGAAGAGATGACCTTGCTTTTAGAGCTGAACAAGCGTTTTCCTAAGGAGCGAAGCTGGCCTGAGTACCTAACGTTTATTCGAAACGGATACGTGCGCGAACTAACAGACAAGGTTCCAGTCAAGCCTGGCAAAGATAAACTCCCAACCCCTTCTTGGGCAATTGAAGCTGGAAACAAGGTTGCAACTCAAAGCAAGCTAAGGCTTCAAGAACTCGGGGTCAAAGTTTATGGAGATTTAGAATCACTAGATAGCGCCAAGGTGCTTGAGGGCGAGCCTAAGTACCCGGAGTGGATTGACATCGAAACTATTGCTCAAGCCATGTTGGTATTCAAGTCCTCTACGGCAAATCGAATGTCTGTGTCTTGGCTGCTCAGAGGCCTACTAAGTAAGGCAAAGAAGGCAATTCGCTTCCTGCGAATTGGCTAAAAGACAAACTCTCGGCAATTTCTAAGTTTTGCCGGTATCCCAAGCAGAGCAACAACTGCAACACTAAAGAGACTTACCTTAAGCTGATCGACCTCAGTGCTCAGCGCTAATGAACCTCAAAAACTCTCTACTCCAAATAAACTTGACCAAATGAACCAAACCAAGCAGGTCATTAGGGTCTCTAGCCAAACAACACTGGCCGAACTCCTGCAGAACTTCTTAGCTACCGATCAGGATTTAGTTTTCATTGACGAAAACACCGTGATCACTCAGCCTCACCTTGAACTACTGACAGATTTCCCTAGGGGTGCATCCGCTGCACTGGTCGGAAAAGAAAATGACTTTGCCGATACGCAAGTTGTGAGAACCTCCGTTGTTAGCGCAAGCTCTTCCTCACACACCGTGACAAACCCCAACCGGGTCTTCACCGGTGCTCTTTACCTGTCCCAAAAACAAAGAGTAGAAATAGAAAGGGCAGTTGCCGAAGCTATTGCTTCGAAGACAACTGGCCACGCCCTTGACTTAGTCTTGGTTGCCTTGGTTCGAGCAACCATCAGAGTTGACGCAGTCGAACTACTGGAGGCTCCGTTTACTAGATCCATCGAAGCGCCTAAGAAAGAACAAACAGCCAAGCAAATTCAAAAGCTGAGCATTCCAAGGCTTCGTCTAGAACTTGCTAACCGTGCCAACGACGGCTTTTTCTCGGTTTATGTTCTCAGGCGTTTTTCTAAGCTTCTGACCTGGGTTGCGGTCAAGATCGGTGCAACACCAAACCAAGTCACGATCGCATCTTTTGCAATTGGCCTCTACGCGGCTTACCTGTTTGCCCAAGGGGATTTCTGGTCGATTCTGCTTGGGGCAGTGCTGTTGCAGGTGAGCATCATCGTGGACTGTGTGGATGGTGAGCTTGCCAGATACACCAGAAAGTTTTCTGAGCTTGGAGCGTGGCTTGATGCCATCACAGACCGCGTCAAGGAATACGCAGTATTTCTTGGCCTTGCCTATGGAGCCTTCGTTCAAAACGGTCAGAACCTTTGGCTGCTGGCAGCCCTACTGATGACCCTGCAAACCTTTAGGCATCTTTCCGATTACAACTTCTCTCAAGTGGTAAAGGCAAGAGATGAAGAGCTCATTTCTGTTCCTGTGGACTACATAGCGAAGTGGGACGGCATTGAGGACGACAACACCCCAGCACCTAAGGGTATAGCCGCTAACTACAACTTCCAGCGCGTCAAGTTCTGGGTTGGCAAGATCATTACTTTCCCAATTGGAGAAAGATGGCTTGCAATCTCTCTAACCGCCGCCATCGGTGGAGCGATGTTTACTTTCACTGCCATGCCGATCCTCGCGCTGATTTCAATGGCGTGGGTTTACCGGGTGCGAATTGCAAAGACTATGCAGATGGCTAAAGTCCGCATCAAGTCACTAGTAATTGTTCGCCAGTTTGATCTTGGTTGGACCCAGAAGAGTATCTCAGTGCGATTTGACTGGCTAGAGCCATCGCTGCTTCGAGCTCTTGAGCTCGGAGCGCTGATTGCTTTGTTTGCTTTGACCGGAAAATTCAGCAGCGACTCAGCGGCAGCTGCCTTTGTGGTTTTGTTTTCGATTGCATTCCACCACTACGACAACTTATACAGAGCCATGCAGGGCGAGCAAAAGCCCAAGTGGCTTGGCTGGTTGGGACTTACAGTTCCAGGAAGATTGCTGCTGCTCACTGCGGCTGCGCTTTTGGGAGTTGGCCTTGAGCCAATAGCTGGATACTTCCTAGTTCTATTTCTTGTTGTTAGCTCCATACAGTGGGTGCTTCACCGCAAGATGGCCTAAACACTCTAGAACTAGGCAGTTATTCACAGCCTGTTGAAAGCTTCCTCGAAGAGTCTGCGGTCTAGGCTAAAAACTATTAGCAACACCGAATTCATCATCGAAAGGCCCTAAATGTTTGCAGCAACTGAATCGGCCAACAACATTTTTTCACAAAGAATCGTTGCCGTTGTTGCAACTATGGCACTGGCCATCTCAGGGGTAGTTTCAATTGCTTCCCCCGCTAACGCGGGAACCAACGTAGAAGTCTTTTACGGCGGAAACACAATCGGAACCGCAGTTCCTTCGAGCATCACCGTGGACCGCGATTTAGTGCCATTGCCAGCTGCAGCGTCAGTGACAGGAACCAGAACTGGGTACACATTTGGAGGTTGGAGCACGGCCATCGGGGGAGCAGCCCTAACTGGAGCCACTTACGCTTTTTCTAGTACCGCAACAAGACTTGACCTTTACGCCGTTTGGAATACCACGCTTAGCTACAACCTCAACCAAGCAGATTCAGGCACTTTGTCAGTTGCCAGAACTAGCGATGCTTATAGGTTCGGCCAGGCCCTCACACTCCCAACTGCTGGGACTCTGGTCAAATCCGGTTTCGCATTCGGTGGCTGGATGCCATCCTCGATTTCAACAACTAGAATTACCACCTACACAGCTGGCAGCACCGATGCTGGAAACCCAACTCTTTACGCAGCCTGGATCAAAACCGTTTCCTTCAACGCCAACGGAGCAACAGGAGGAACCATTCCTTCAGCCCTTACCTACGTGGCTGGTGGAACCCGACTGAAACTGCCGGTTGCTTCAGAGATGACCCTAAGAAGACCAGGCTATGAATTTGTTGGCTGGTCCACATCGCAAACAGGAGCACTAGTAAGCGATCCTTCTTCTTATGTCCCGTTGGTTTCTCAAAGGACTCTTTTTGCAATCTGGAAAATCCAGTCCACAAAGGCAACCGCTGAGGTGTTTTTCAATCCCGACAAGGCAACTCTTCGCCCAGCACAGAAACTCGTGATTCGTGATTTAGTCGATTCCCTAAGTGGCCGGACTTCCATAAAAATTTCGCTTGCAGCAACTAGAGCACGCGGCGATATAAAGTCTTTGGGCAAGTCAAGAAACAGTGCTGTTGTTGCCTACATTCAATCACTCGGTGTTGAAGCTACCTTCACCCGAACCAGCACAATTGGCACCAGCTCAGTAGCTACTTCTTCGAAAAACAATCGTGTGAAGATCAGTGCTAGCTGGACTAACCCTAACTAGCCAATTTGTTCTAGTACCGCCTGAGCGGCATTGTGACCTGCAATGCCGCTTACAGCGCCACCCCGTCTTGCACCCGAGCCACAAATAAGCAAGTTCTCTTGGGTTGTGGCAACACCCCACCTTTTTGCCGGTGTGCTCAAGTCATCACCATCTTCAACAAACGGCCAAGCTAATGCGCCGTGGAAGATGTTGCCACCAGGAAGCCGCAGCACATCCTGCAGATCCTGAGTGGTTTTAGCTTCAATGCATGGCTTGCCGTTTTCATCGAGCATTAGAAGATCTTCAATTGGCTCAGCAAGAACCGAGTTCAAAGAATCCAACACGGCTTTAGTCAAACGCTCACGCATCTCAGTATTGTTCTTGCCGGCAACAAGTGAGTGTGGAGTGTGCAGGGCGAAGACAGTTAGGGTTTGAGCCCCTTGTTCTTGTAGCTCTTTGGAAAGAATCGTCGGGTCAGTCAAGCTATGGCAGTAAATCTCACAAGGAAGCGGGTTTGGAATCTCACCCTTACTTGCCTGCTCAAAAGCGGTTTGTAGCTGGTCGTAGCTTTCGTTGATGTGAAAGGTGCCACCGAAGGCGGCAATTGGATCTAAAGATTCATCTTTGAGCTTTGGAAGACGCTTTAGTAGCAAGTTCACTTTGACCTGTGCACCGTCTGCCTTGTTGGCGGTTGGAACAACATCTTTGATGCCGGTAAGTTTTTCAAGCTCTGTTGGAGAAACGTTGGCCAGAACGAATCTGCCTCTGGTTTCCTCTGTCTCTAAGACCTCATCAGCGAATCCTGGGCTGTGAGAAACGTAGGAGACTGTTCCATCGGTGGCGATGTGTGCTACCTCACAATCAGCTAGCAAAGTTGCTCCTGCCTCAAGTGCCGCTTTCCTTAGCCCGTCTGAAACCTCACCCATTCCACCAATTGGGATATTCCACTCACCGGTTTCATTACCAATCACGTGATACAAAAAGCACTTATTGACATCCAGATTGGAATCTAGATTCTCCCCAAAGGTTCCAATCATGCCATCGGTTAGAACTACGCCTCGAACCAAATCTGATTCAAAAGAGTTCTCAATCACTTCTCCCACCGGGCGCTCAATAAACTCGTTCCAGATTTGATCAGAACCGGAAAGCTGTTTGAGCTTGGCCTTAGTCTCGGTCCTTGTCATCAATGGAGACAAAACGGTTGGAAACATCGACTGCGCAAGAAGCGTGGTCTTCTGATAGAACTCTTGCCAGGCTTTAGCATCGGCGCTTGCGCCGATGGAATCAAAGTAGCTCTGAGTATTTGCCTGGTCATGGTTATCAACCAGTAAGCCCCTGTTTGTTCCAGGAAGCGGCGTATAAGAGGAGTAGCGCCTCGGAGCAAGCTTTAGATCTAGCCCCAGTTCGTCGACGATCTGCTTGGGCAATAGCGAAACAAGATACGAATATCTAGAGAGCTTGGCATCAACACCGGCAAAGGTTTTTTCCGAGACAGCTGCACCGCCAAAGGCTGAGAGCCGCTCAAGTACCGTCACACTCAATCCGGCCTTGGCTAAGTAAGCTGCGGCAGTTAGGCCATTATGGCCACCGCCCACAATTACAACTTCAACCTGTGGTTCCATCCCAACAGTTTAGGAAGGTTTAGGAGCTTCTTTTTGACACCAACTTCAGGGGCTTAGCTAAATCCAGCATCACACCGTTGTACTCAGGCCTGGAGCCAAGGTAGATCTTCGCTTGGGCGCGAACGCCACTGGAATGAGCCAGTAGGTACTTATGCATCTCGCCAGCTTCTTGGCTTGGGACATATCCCAGCACCTTGTTATCCAGAGTCACCGCAACAGCCAGTTTGCGCTCAAGATTGCCCGGGTCAGGAATAAGCAAAACTTCAACCACTGTTGGTTCAACAAAGTAA
>Ga0209550_10003378_pt1 | contig 15202 bp, 10 predicted proteins | sample LauGreSuBDMM15SN_2_FD_187567 | JGI IMG/M metagenome (GOLD analysis project Ga0209550, IMG submission 187567) | Freshwater lake microbial communities from Lake Michigan, USA - Su13.BD.MM15.SN (SPAdes) (version 5) | ecosystem: Environmental > Aquatic > Freshwater > Lake | place: Lake Michigan...
CTCAAGGCCTCAAGTGTCATGGGTTTGAGACTTTGCGGGTAATCGCGGCTCAACTCGGTCAATAGTTTTTTAAATTTCTTCAGACCTTCGTCTTTGCCAACCAGCTGTTGTTGCACAGCCTGAAGGTAGTGAATGGCCAATATAAATTTCACTTCTTCCTGATTGATGTTCTTGTCTTTGACCTTTTGCAGTCTTTCACCGACATCCAACAGTTCGCTCAACGCTTCCTTGGATTGGGACAGGGGAGTTAAAGGGTTGTCTGTGAAGCTGTCATAGAAATGATTTTTCAATAAAAGATAGCGTGCGTGATCGGCGAATGCGGCTTTGTTGTCGAGCTTGATTGCCTCTCGGTAGTACTGAAGCTGGGACAGGTACAAGCCGATTTTGGGCGACATCTCCAATTTGAATCCAGCGCGCGCAAGTTCTGTCAGCAGTAAATTGGAGTCTAGCCCTTTGACCGCACCGTGGCTGATGATGTCTTGGTTAAATAAGTCTCGAATTTCTTCCAGCGTTACACCGATTTGGTAAAGCGTTTTGGCTTTGACTGGCGCTGAAGGATTGGCAGACAACACTTGATTGGCCTCTTGCAGCTTGATCAAATAGTTTTTTCGCGCCTCGGTGGTGATGGACTCGTGGGCCCAGCCGTTCATGCACAACGCCAGCCCCAATAGCAAGATGTATTTACGCATGTCCCCCAACATTTTTATTTTTCTTCAGGTGCCGGCGGTGGGCTGAGTTTTTCGCCACGGTAATACGCTTGTGCACCCGCATGCACTGCCATGCCAAAACGACCTTGGCCTGGGTTGATCAATTGCAGTTTGTCGGCGGCTTCCATCAAGGCGGTTGTCACCAGATAGCCGTGGTAGAGCGGCAAATTGGGCAGCGTCACAAGCAGGTATTTGCCGTTGTCCACCAAGATGTCAAGTTGTAAGGGGACGTAATCTTCAAAAGGCGGCTCTCCGGTAACTATCTGCTGTGCATGTTGATAAGACAAGACAGCAATTTTGACTTGGTCGGTTTTCAGCAGGCTGGCCATGCGGGTCATGTATTGCGTGCGGCTAACCATAGCTCGGCTGAGGGGCAATTTTTCACGCAGAGTCGCTACCCAAACATCCCCTGTTTCGTCACCGATGTAGTCGTCGTGTGAGGTGAGAATCTGCATATTACGTTTGCGAAAAACATCCCAGAATCGGTAAGGGGTGTGTGCCATAGCCAATTGCATGGGCAGCAAGACCGAAGATGAGGCCAATGCCCCCAAAGAGAGAAACGAACGTCGTTGCATTTTTTGATTATCCAAAAAAAAGAGCGAGGGTAACTCGCTCTTTTTGGTTAGCAAGAAGAAATTACTTTTTGCCGAAGATTTCCATGGGGCAAATAGTGGTTACCGCATAGTTTGGCACGTCAACCACGTTGCTGACGCGCAGGTCGCAGGCGACGCTGGCAATCACCAAAGCTTGTTCTTTGCTCAAACCTTTGGTGGCCATCAACCAGTCGATCATGGCGATCACAGAGTTGCGTGCTGCCAAGGTCAGGTCGTTAGACAAGTTGGTCAAAGGCTTGATTTTTTCGCTGTCCAAGTAAGCCCACTGGGGTGGTACTTCGCCAGCTTTTTTCAACGGATAACCGACCACGGCATGGAAGCTGTCAGGCTCCAACTTCTTGATTTGTGAGCCACCTTCAAACATGGGCTGCTTGATCAAAGAAGCCATGCCTTTGCGGATTTCTGTGGACACAGTGACCACTGCACCCATTTCGATGGCTGTACCAGCCACTTCACCATCGCCTTGTGCATAGTGCACGTCGCCGATGAAGAAGCCACAACCATCAATAAAGCAAGGCAACAACAGGGTGGTGCCTTCAACCATTTGCTTGACGTCCATATTGCCGCCGTTTTCACGGGGAGGAACTGTACGCAAGCACTTGTCTTTATGTGTGCCTTTGGGGCCACAAATTTCCGCTGGGCGAGCGCTAATAGGCTGTGGGGGCAAAGCCACGCCACCTGCAGCACCCAATTGGTTTTCGCGGGCCAGCCATTTTTCAACTTCCTCTTCGCCGGGCATCACGCCGACAGAGCCCATAAAGCCATTCATCGGAATGCGAACGCCGGGGAGCTGGGCAGACACAGCCTCATATCGGTTCAGCTTCCAGTTGGCCACGTAAGGATCAGGGAACATGTCTGGCAAAAAGCCAAAGCCAGGAATCAAAGTGGTGTAGCCGTATTCGTTGGGGTTGATGTCAATCAGTTTGATGGCCAGTACATCACCGCGCTTTGCGCCTTCGATGTAGATAGGACCGGTCATGGGGTGAATCAAATTGGTGTCAATCGCTGTCACGTCCTTGGCCACGGAATTGATGTTCAATTTGGCATCCAAGGCGTCACGTGTGTGCACCACAATCAGGTCACCAGGCTTGGCACGCGCAACGGGTTTGATGGCGGGGTGATAGCGGTTGAAACAACTGGGGTCTTGCTCGCAATGGGCGCCGCTTTTTTTAATTTCAACAATGGTTTGTGTTTTGACGTCTGTTGTGTCGGCCAAGGCATTGCCCAAAAGCAATCCAAAAACAAAGCAACCTAACGCGGATTTTTTGTAAAACATGGTGATCCTTTTTGAGGTTTGTAGATTCTGTCGAAGACCGTGTAACCTTAACATGATTGTCGATTTTTTTTGAATAATTGAAATTTGTCAATTTAAAATCAATAATTCAGAGTGCACTATAAAACCCCTTAAAAATCAAAGGAATCTGTCGAGCAACTTTCGGCTGGCCGCGTTGAGTAAGGGTAAATCCCGTATCAAAAATTGCACGCCATGGGCGTCTGCCACGATCAAGGTTTGGGCGCTGACGCGGCGTATATCTTCCTCGCCTTTGAGCGTAAATTCGCACTTGCCACGGTTGGTTTGCACTGTCCATACCGAGGGCGTGGCAAATGAACTGACGCGCTCCACACTCAAAATTTCCGGCATGAATTCGCGGGTTTGCAAGGCCAAAACCACCGCCTCACGCACCCTGTCGGTCAACTCAGAAACCTGTTCTATCCAGCACAGCTCGTGGCCCTCAACGTCGATCACCGAGATGGCCTCATCTGGCGCCAAAATAGGAAACGCTCTGACCACCGTCACGCTGTTGTGTACCGAGCCATCGGCAAGTGTTGCTTGCCAATGTGCGCGTTCGTCTTTGATCAAATGGCGCAGGGTATTCATGCGCGCACCTCGCGGCTGTCGCTGACGGAAACCAATCCTTGTTCGGCTTCTGCGCGTCTGGCTTGGGCTTCGTAAAGGCGCCAATAAGCCCCTTGCCTGTCAAGCAATTCTTGGTGTTGACCTTGCTCCACCAGCTGCCCGTGTTCCATCACCACCAAGCGATCAGCGCGACGCAAGGTAGAGAGTCGGTGGGCAATGGCGATGGTGGTTCTGCCGCGCACCAAATTATCTAAAGCCTTTTGAATCTCTTGCTCGGTCTCGGTGTCCACAGACGAGGTGGCCTCATCCATGATGAGTATGCGCGGGTCTATCAACAGAGCCCTTGCAATGGAAATGCGTTGGCGCTCACCACCCGACAAAGATTGGCCGCGTTCGCCCACCAAGGAGTCATAGCCTTGGGGTAGACGCAAAATAAATTCATGCGCATGCGCAGCGCGAGCGGCCGCCACAATTTCACTGCGCGTGGCCTGCGGTTTGCCGTAAGCGATGTTGTCGGCAATCGTGCCAAAGAATAAAAATGGCTCTTGCAGCACCAAGCCAATGTGTTGGCGGTAGTCGCTGACACGCAAGTCGCGAATGTCGGTGCCATCAATGCGAATCGCACCTTCGCTTACATCGTAGAAGCGGCAAATGAGGTTCACCATGGTGCTTTTGCCTGAGCCGCTTTGCCCGACCAAGCCAATCATTTCCCCGGGCGCAATGTCCAAACTCAAGCCTCGAATCACGGCGCGGTTGCCGTAGCGAAAACCGATGTTGTCAATTTGAATACGCCCTTGGATTTTGGGCATGGGTTGAGGGTTGACAGGTTCAGGAACGCTAGACACATGATCGAGTATTTCAAAAATCCGCTTGGTACCTGCAATCGCCTTTTGGGTGTGCGACACAATCCGGCTCATGGAGTCTAGACGTGCATAAAAACGGCTGCTGTAAGCCAGAAATGCGCTCAACACCCCGACAGTGACTTGGTGATTCGCCACTTGCCAAATACCAAACGCCCAGACCACCAACAGACCCACTTCGGTGACCAGTGTCACCGTGGGTGAAAACAAGGACCATAAAAAATTCACGCGGTCGTTGACTGCCAAGTTGTGTTTATTGGCGAGGCGAAAACGCGAAGCCTCGCGCTTTTCTTGGGCGAAGGCCTTCACAACCCGAATACCCGGAATGGTGTCGGCCAAGACATTGGTCAACTCCGACCACACACGGTCAATTTTTTCAAAGCCCGAGCGCAGTCTGTCGCGCACATTTTGAATCAACCAAGCGATGAAAGGCAGGGGCAGCAAAGTGGCGCAGGCCAGCCAAGGATCGATGCTGAACAAAATCACCGCGGTCATCACAATCATCAACACGTCGGTGGCAAAATCTAAAAAATGCACCGACAAAAAGATGCACAAGCGGTCGGTTTCGCTGCCAATGCGGGTCATCAAGTCGCCTGTGCGTCGGCCACCAAAATACTCCAACGACAGTCGCAATAAATGCTCGTAAGCAGTAGATCGCAGATCTGCACCTATGCGCTCAGACGCCAAAGCCAGCACATAGGTTTTGTACCAACCCAATCCCCATGCAAGCAAAGATGCACCGAGTAAACCAGCCAAGTACATGGTGACTAAATCAATATCAATCTGCTGGCCATTTTGAAAGGGGATCAACACATCGTCCATCAAAGGCATGGTCAGATAAGGCGGCACCAAAGTGGCGGCGGTAGACGCCAAGGTCAAAACAAAGCCTAAGAACAACTGGCCTTTATAAGGCTTGGCAAAACGCCACAGCCTGAACAAACCCCAGTTACCTTGCAGGGGAGGATGTTCTTCTTCAATGGGGGTTTCGAAATTGTTGGCAGCACCAAGTTCTTTGGCCGCATTGGGTGTGCCAGAGACCAAATCAGAGAAAGCCTGGGCAAAGGCCTGCGCTTGTTCGTTGCGCCCCAGCGTAAAGCGCCAACTGCCAAGGCTGTGGCTGAGGGTGTGTAACTCCAGCGTTCCCACGCCGGCATAGTCTTTCAAAGACATCAGCAAGTCGGGTTGCAGCGGCCATTCACGCAGCGACAACTCAGAGCCATCATTTAACTCAATGGCATAGAAGCTGTCGCTAGAGAGAAAAAGCAGGGATTTTGCGAAATATAATCGGCTGTCGAGGTCAACCTCTAACCATCCCAGTACGTTGGTGAGTGCGGGAATCTTCTCTTGCACCCTAGCCCGCCAATCCTGTGACAAGCCACTCACACCTTGCTGAAATCTGTAGTCGGTCATTCCGATGTTAAATAAATAAACGCTAATTAATTACAAGGCTTCAATTATGACATTCGACGATATCCAAATTCTTCAACAGCGGTTTTTACGTGGCCCCAATTTTTGGACCTACCGCTCGGCAGTTGAAGCTTGGTTGGATATTGGTGAGTTGGAAAAATTTCCCTCCAACACCATTCCTGGTTTTGTCGACCGCTTGATTGAACACTTACCCAGTTTGCACCAACACCATTGCAGCGTGGGTGAAGTAGGTGGGTTTGTCTGGCGACTGCGCGATGGCACTTGGGCAGGGCACATCATCGAGCACGTGGCCATCGAGTTGCAAACATTGGCGGGCATGCAGGTGAGTTTTGGCAAAGCCCGCGAAACCAGCACCAGCGGCGTCTACAAAGTGGTTTTCAGGGCGCGGCAAGAAGATATCGGCATGGCCAGTTTGCTTGATGCCCGCAATTTGGTGATGGCAGCCATCAACAACACACCTTTTGATACCAAGGCCACCGTTAAAAAACTCAAAGACATGGTCGACCGCTTGTGCTTGGGCCCCAGCACTGCATGCATTGTGGACGCCGCCACAGAACGCCGCATACCTTCCATTCGTTTAACCACGGGTAACTTGGTGCAACTGGGTTACGGCTCGCGTCAGCGGCGCATTTGGACAGCCGAGACTGACAAAACCAGCGCTATTGCAGAGCACATCTCCAGCGACAAAGACTTGACCAAGCGTTTGCTCACCCAGTGTGGTGTGCCGGTTCCCAAAGGCCGCACAGTCACCACCGCCGAAGAGGCATGGTCTGTGGCGCAAGACATTGGTCTGCCCGTGGTGCTCAAGCCCATAGACGCTAACCATGGCCGCGGTGTGTCTCTTGATTTGAAAACCGAAGCACAAGTGCACGCGGCTTTTCATATTGCTTTGCGCGAAGAAGAAAACACCGAGGTTATTGTCGAGCAATTCATTGTGGGCGAAGAACATCGACTGCTTGTCGTGGGTGACAAAGTGGTGGCTGTTTCCCGTGGTGAAACTGTGCAAATCATTGGCGATGGTGCATCTTCTGTTGCGCAACTCATAGACTCGCAGGTCAACTCAGATCCACGTCGCGGCTTGGAAGAAGAATTTCCACTGGAAAAAATCATTCTTTCCGAGCAAGGCAACATCGTCTTGGAAATCCAAAAACAAGGCTTTGAAGTAGACAGCATTCCTGAACAAGGAAAAGTCATCATCGTTCAACGTACTGGCAATATGGCCAATGATGTCACCGATGAGGTTCATCCCCAAGTCGCCGACATGGCGGTTTTGGCGGCCAAGGTTGTAGGTCTTGATATTGCCGGCATCGATTTGGTCACACCCGATATCTCTCGCCCTTTGCAAGAGGTTCACGGTGCCGTGGTGGAGGTCAATGCGGGCCCAGGCTTGCTGATGCATTTAAAGCCTGTGGTGGGCAAGCCCCGCCCAGTAGGCCAAGCCATTGTTGACCAGTTGTTTGCCCCTTCAGACTCAGGTCGCATTCCGATTGTGGGCGTCATGGGCAGTCACCAAACCACAGAGCTTTCAAAAATCATTGCGTGGTTGCTTGAACTCAGTGGCAAACACACTGGCTTGGCTTGTGCGGATGGTTTATTTCTCGATCAGCGTCGTGTTGTCAGCAAAGATGCCCGCTCTTTCGAGTTGGGCCAGCGCTTGCTCATCAATCGCGTCTTGGATGCTGCTGTGTTTGAAAGCTCAGGCATGCAGTTGATGGACGAAGGCTTGGCTTACGACCGTTGTTTGGTCGGTGTCGTCACGGGTGTACCCGAGCCCTTGGGCCTAGAGGTTCACGATATTCGCACGCCCGATCAAATGCGCAACGTCATGCGCAACCAAGTCGATGTCGTTCTGCCCGAAGGTATTGCTGTACTCAACGCCTGCGATGAAGTGACGGTGTCGTTTGAAGAACTCAGTGATGGCGATGTCTGCTTTTACAGCCATCAAGACAACAACCCAGTCATTGCTTCTGCGAGAGAGAAATCTCAACGCGTGGTGTTTCTGCGGGATAAGCAAATTTTCTTTGCGCATGCTGACAAAGAAACCAGCATGCTCAGCACAGACGCAGCGCCCATACAAGCGCTTATCCATCACGGCGGTATCAGTTTGTCCACTCTGTGTGCGGCCGTGGCAGTGGCCAGTTATTTGGATATTTCTGCAGATCTGATTCGCGCCGGTTTGAAAAGTTTTTCTCAAAAAAGTGCTGCCGTATCCACAACAACCAAGGGGGCTAGCCAGTGATAGAAGTGACACGTACGCGGGCCCTGCGCGGCCCCAATCTATGGTCTAAACACACTTCAGTTGAAGCCTTGGTGCAATGCGATACCCAGCACAATATCGATTTACGCATCAGCGTCCCCGATTTTTCAAAGCGACTGAGGCATATATTTCCTTCCGTTTACAGCATCTACAACAGTTCATCTGAGTCTGCTTACACCTTTGCCCATGCCCTAGAAGAAGTCACCCTGTCTTTGCAAATTGAAGCGGGTTGTCCGGTCACTTTCAGCCGCACCACGGCCACGCCCTCAGAAGGTCTGTACCAAGTGGTGGTGCAGTACACGGTAGAGCAGGTGGGACGATTGGCTATTGGCCATGCCAAAGAATTAGTACTTGCCGCTTTGAACAACACCGATTTCCCTGTTGCCAAAGTGATTGCCGAGTTGCGCGAGGTAGATGAAGATTTGCGTTTAGGCCCCTCCACAGCATCGATCGTGAACGCTGGTTTGAATCGGCATATTCCGTTTATTCGCTTGACCGAGGGTAGCTTGGTGCAACTCGGTTGGGGCAGCAAGCAGCGGCGCATTCAAGCCGCCGAAACCGATGCCAGCAGCGCCATCGCTGAATCCATCGCGCAAGACAAAGAGTTGACGAAAAAGCTTTTCCGAATGGCTGGGCTGCCCGTGCCTGAAGGCCGCCCTGTGAAAGATGTGGATGATGCTTGGGCCGTGGCGCAAGAAATTGGTTTGCCGGTGGTGGTTAAGCCCCAAGACGGTAACCAAGGCAAAGGTGTGGCGGTCAATGTGAAAACCCGCGCTGAGCTCGAAGCAGCTTACGCCATCGCCTTGCGTTTTCGCGAAGACATCATGGTCGAACGCTACTTGCCCGGCAGTGATTACCGCTTGCTGGTCATAGGCGACAAATTGGTGGCAGCCGCGCGCCGCGAGCCCGCACTCGTGGTGGGCGACGGCGTACACACTGTGCGAGAACTGGTGGCTATCGTCAATGCCGATCCTTTGCGCGGTGAGGGGCACTCCTATCCCTTGACACGGATTAGCATCGATGAAGTCGCCATGTCTTGCTTGCAAGAACAAAACCTGGACGACAGCAGCGTGCCGCCCAAAGGCATGCGCGTCATCATGCGCAACAACGCCAATTTATCTACTGGCGGCTCCGCCACCGACGTCACCGATGACGTGCATCCAGAAGTCGCCGCCAGTGCGGTCTTGGCCGCGCAAATGGTCGGCTTGGATATTTGCGGCGTCGATATTGTTTGCGAAACTATTTTGCGACCCTTAGAGGAACAAAACGGCGGCATCATTGAAGTCAATGCTGCACCGGGTTTACGCATGCATCTCAGCCCCTCGTTTGGCAAAGGACGCGATGTGGGCAAGGCCGTCATTGCGCATATGTTTCCTGAGGGAGAAAACGGGCGTATTCCTGTGGTGGCGGTAACTGGTACCAACGGTAAAACCACCACCGTTCGATTGATTGCGCATTTGCTGGCCTCCAGTGGGTTGCGCATGGGCATTGCCAATACCGATGGCGTCTATGCCAATGGCTACCAATTTGATTCCGGCGACTGTGCAGGACCGCAAAGTGCGCTTCGCGTGCTGATGCACCCCAATGTCGATGCTGCTGTGCTTGAAACCGCACGTGGAGGCATGCTGCGCGAAGGCTTGGCGTTTGACCGTTGCGAGGTTGCGGTGGTGACCAATATCGGCAGTGGCGATCACCTGGGCTTGAACTACATTTCCACCGTCGAAGATTTGGCGGTGTTGAAGCATGTCATTGTGCGCAATGTCGACCCCGCAGGTATGGCGGTTCTCAATGCCGAAGATCCTTTGGTGGTCGCCATGGCTGCCAAATGCCCCAGCGCCGTGACCTTTTTTGCTTATGACCCCAAAACACCTGCCTTGGCCACCCACCGTGCGCAAGGCAAGCGTGTTCTTTTTGTGGAAGAGGGTCACATCATCGCGGCCGAAGGCAAATTCCACATGCGCTTGCCCTTGTTGAACATCCCCATTACCCACAACGGCGCTTTGCGGTTTCAGGTGGCCAATGTGATGGCTGCTATTGCCGCGGGTTGGGCTTTAAAGCTGTCTTGGGAAGGCATGTGTCAAGCCTTAAGCCACTTTGTCAGCGACGCCACCAATGTGCCTGGCCGTTTCAATGTGTTTGATTACAAACAAGCCAAAGTCATTGTTGACTTTGGACACAATGCGGATGCGGTCAAAGCCATTGTGGACGCTGTGCAAATTTTTCCTGCTCGTCGTCGCAGCTTGGTTATTTGTGGCACGGGCGACAGGCGCGACGAAGATTTGCGCGCACTCACCCGTGGTGTGGGTCACGCTTTCGATGATGTGATTCTTTTTGAAGATGCTTGCCAGCGCGGTCGCTCAGATGGTGAGGTGATTGCCTTGTTGCGCGAAGGCTTGCAGGGTGCGACCCGGGTTCAAAATATCGAAGATGTTTATGGTGAATTCAAAGCCATTGACCGTGCCCTAGACAATTTGCAAGCCGGCGATGTTTGCCTGATCTTGATAGACCAAATTCAAGAATCGATGGCACATGTGCAAATGCGCATGAACCAAGCATCAGCCCCTGTCAAAGCCTAAAACTTTGATGCTGACCCACCAACTTTCAAGTTTGAAACTGATTGTTTTGGGTGTGGGCTTGGTGTTGTGCGCCGTTTGCAGCGCAGAACCTCTGGACTCGCGCCTGCAATGCAAGCTGTTTGCGGGTGGGGAAGACCACCAGTTTATTTTTGTACCCACACCCCATCCTTACAGGGCCAAGCCGATTGATCTTGAGCGGTTTCGTTTCAAAGCGATTTTGTCTGCCAACGCAGAGCATATCGAGAACATCAAAATAACCGTCTCCTATCGAACCGACAAGCAGCCCCTTATTCTTCAGCAAGCCACTTATTTGCCGCCGTTTGTCTCGCACCAGAGTTTGACCGGCAGACAGCAGCTGTACTCGCCCAATTTGGGCCGAGAACTCATCTATGAATGCACAATGTTGACGGCACCATGATCAACCAATTAGTAACCTTCTTTTGCTTGGTGTTTATCGGCATTGCAGTTGGTCTCGGCCATGCGGTGGCTCAGGATGATGATGTGTCCATGGTGTTTGTGGGCGATTTAATGCTGGCCGATTTCCCTGGTCAGCGCATCAAGCAGGGACACAATCCATTCAAACCGTTTGCATCTGTTTTGAATAAGAGCGATATACGCATAGCCAACTTGGAATGCGTGATCTCCACCATGGGCACAGCCGAGGACAAACCCTTTACTTTCAGGGCCCATCCTCGCGTGCTGAAGTTATTGAAGAAACATTTTGATGCGGTTTCTTTGGCCAACAACCACACCGGCGATTTCGGTCATGCTGCATTTGACCAAATGCTTGGTTTTTTGACCCAAGCCAAGATGCCTTTTTTTGGCGGCGGGCGAGATTTGCATCAGGCGCATCAACCCTTGCTTTTTAAGCGCAAGGGAATCACCATTGCCGTGTTGGGCTATAACGAATTTTTCCCCCGCAGTTTTGAGGCCGATGTGGATCGTGCTGGCTCGGCTTGGAGCGATGACGAGCAAGTGGTCGCCGACATCAAAGCTGCACGTGAAGTGCACCACGCCGATGTGGTGATTCCTTTCATGCACTGGGGTGTTGAAGATGAGCCTTATGCCACCACGCGTCAGCAAAGCTTGGCCAAGCGCATGATCGATGCTGGCGCGGATGCGGTGGTGGGCTCTCATCCGCATGTGACCCAAAACACCGAGTTTTACAAAGGCCGCCCGATTGTGTACAGCTTGGGAAATTTTGTGTTCGATGGCTACAGCAGTTTGGAAAACACCACTGGCTGGGCTTTGCAGTTAGACGTCAACCGCACAGGCGTTAAACAAGCGCGTATCCATGTGGCGCGCATTGATCGCTACGGTACACCGCACCCTTCACGCAAAGACGCTGGCCAGTGCTGGCAGCGTGGCAACTCAAGCTTTGCGGACTGCAGCCCTTAGCTGAACAAATTCTTCAGCTTGTCAGCCCAACCGGCTTCAGAAGGCTTGTGTTTAGCCCCACCTTTTTTCAGTGACTCCTCTAACTCTTTAAGCAGCTTACGCTGAGGCTCGGAGAGCTTCACCGGTGTCTCTACGGTGATGTGGCAGTACAAGTCGCCCGGAAAACTAGAACGCACACCTTTGATACCTCTGCCGCGCAAACGAAATTGTTTGCCGGTTTGCGTGCCTTCGGGTAAATCGATGGCCGCTTCGCCACTGAGTGTGGGGACAGCGATTTCTCCACCCAAGGCAGCGGTGGTGAAACTGATGGGCACGGCGCAATGCAAGTCGTCGCCGTCACGTTGAAAGACATCGTGTTTTTGTAAGCGAATTTCGATGAACAAATCGCCGCTTGGGCCGCCGTTGGTACCGGGCTCGCCATTGCCGCTGCTGCGAATACGCATGCCGTCGTCGATGCCTGCGGGAATTTTGATTTCAAGTGTTTTTTGTTTTTTGATTTTGCCTTGACCGTGGCAAGGTGTGCAGGGGTCGGTGATGGTTTTACCGCTGCCACGGCAATTCGGACAGGTTTGTTGCACGCTGAAAAATCCTTGGCGCATTTGCACCACGCCTTGGCCTTGGCAGGTAGCGCAGGTTTTGACCGAGGTGCCGGGTTTGGCACCCGTGCCTTCACATGTGCTGCATTCTTCAAAGCTGGGGATGCGAATTTGGGACTCTTTGCCCGCCGCCGCTTCCTCCAGCGTGATGTCCATGGCGTAGCTCAGGTCGTTGCCCCGGAAGACTTGTTTACCGCCCGCGCCTTGTTGGCGACGAGTTTGACCAAAAATGTCCCCAAAGATGTCGCCAAACGACTCACCAAAACCGCCAAATCCGGCGGCTCCGCCTGGACCGCCGCGCATATTGGGGTCGACACCTGCATGGCCAAACTGGTCGTAGGCCGAACGCTTTTCAGCGTCCGAAAGCATCTCATAGGCTTCCTTGGCCTCTTTGAATTTCACCTCTGCCGTGGCGTCACCTTGGTTGCGGTCAGGGTGGAATTTCATTGCCAGTTTGCGGTAAGACTTTTTGATCTCTTCGTCGCTGGCGGTCTTGGGTACACCCAATATTTCGTAGAAGTCGCGTTTGGTAGCCATGTTTGTATCTAAGGGTGTTGAATGTGCCAACGCCGCGCAGCCTCTTCAGGCTCTGCGCGGCGTCATGGGTGGAGAAGGGTCAGCCTTTTTTCACTTCCTTGACTTCAGCATCGACCACATTATCGTCGTCGGGTTTTTGGTTCCCGTCAGGCGCTGCGCCACTGGCTGCCGCCGCTTGTTGCGCTTGCATATCGGCATACACCATCTCGCCTAATTTTTGGGCAACCGTCATCAACGCTTCCGTCTTGGCCAAGATCTGGTCTTTGTCCTCGCCCTTCAAAGCCTCTTCGACTTCTTTCACTGCGGCTTCGATTTTTTCTTTGTCGCCAGCTTCTACTTTGTCGGCGTGATCGACCAAGCTCTTCTTAACGCTGTGCACCGAGGCATCGGCGTTGTTACGCGCTTGAATCAGTTCCAGTTTTTTCTTGTCTTCGGAAGCGTTGAGCTCGGCGTCTTTCACCATTTGCTGAATCTCAGCTTCGCTCAAACCCGAATTGGCTTTGATGGTGATTTTGTTTTCTTTGCCGGTGGCTTTGTCCTTGGCACCCACATGCAAAATGCCGTTGGCGTCAATGTCAAACGACACTTCAATTTGCGGTGTCCCGCGAGCAGAGGGTGGAATACCTTCAAGATTGAATTCACCCAAAGATTTGTTGCCCGAGGCCATTTCGCGTTCACCCTGAAACACCTTGATGGTCACGGCGGGCTGGTTGTCGTCGGCGGTGGAGAAGGTCTGTGCGAATTTGGTGGGGATGGTGGTGTTTTTGGCGATCATCTTGGTCATCACACCGCCCAAGGTTTCGATGCCCAAAGACAAGGGTGTGACGTCTAGCAACAGCACGTCTTTGCGGTCGCCAGATAACACTTGGCCTTGAATGGCTGCACCCACGGCCACAGCCTCATCTGGGTTGACGTCGCGGCGCGGCTCTTGACCAAAGAATTCTTTGACCTTTTCTTGCACCTTGGGCATGCGGGTCATGCCGCCCACCAAGATCACGTCATCAATGTCGCTCACCGACACGCCAGCGTCTTTGATGGCGGTGCGGCAAGGCGCAATGGTGCGCTCAATCAATTCATCAACCAAACTCTCCAGCTTGGCGCGGTTGAGTTTGATGTTCAGGTGCTTGGGGCCTGAAGCGTCGGCAGTGACATACGGCAAATTGATGTCGGTGCCGGTGGTGGAAGAGAGCTCGATCTTGGCTTTTTCAGCGGCTTCTTTGAGGCGCTGCAAGGCCAATACGTCTTTGGACAAATCGACACCAGAGTCTTTCTTGAACTCGGTGATGATGAAGTCGATGATGCGTTGATCGAAGTCTTCGCCGCCCAGAAAAGTGTCGCCATTGGTGGACAACACTTCAAACTGCTTTTCGCCATCGACGTCGGCGATTTCTATGATGGACACGTCAAACGTGCCTCCACCCAAGTCGTAGACAGCAATTTTGCGATCGCCTTTTTCGGTTTTATCCAAACCAAAAGCCAAAGCCGCTGCAGTGGGTTCGTTGATGATGCGCTTGACATCCAAGCCGGCAATACGGCCAGCGTCTTTGGTGGCTTGGCGCTGGCTGTCGTTGAAATAAGCCGGCACGGTGATGACCGCCTCGGTGACTTCTTCGCCCAGGTAGTCCTCGGCGGTCTTTTTCATTTTGCGAAGTACTTCAGCGCTGATTTGGGGAGGGGCCATTTTTTGCCCGCGCACTTCCACCCATGCGTCGCCGTTGTCGGCCTTGGCAATGGTGTAAGGCATCAAATTGATATCTTTTTGAACTTCTTTTTCATCAAACTTGCGGCCAATCAGGCGCTTGACGGCGTACAGCGTGTTGCGCGGGTTGGTGACGGCTTGGCGCTTGGCGGAGGCGCCGACCAAAATTTCGCCGTCCTCTTGGTACGCAATGATGGACGGTGTGGTGCGAGCACCTTCGGCGTTTTCAATCACCTTGGTGGTGTTGCCTTCCATGATGGCCACGCATGAGTTGGTGGTGCCAAGGTCAATGCCAATAATTCTTCCCATTTTTTTCTCCTGTGCGAATCAGCCCCCGCAGGCGACTGATTCATTTCTAAAAGCGATGTTCAACAGTTGTGGATAACTCGGTGGATTTCAAGTGTGTTGTTTGTGCTCAAGCCTGTATTACTTGGGGGCTGTGACGGTGACCAAAGCGGGGCGCAGCACGCGGTCGGCGATCAAATAACCTTTTTGCAGTACAGAAACGACTGTGTTGGCCTCTTGCTCGGCAGGCACGACCGAAATGGCTTGGTGCTGGTGCGGATCAAATTTGGTGCCCGCTTCGGGGTTGATTTCAATCACTTTATGGCGTTCCAAGGCGCTTTTGAGTTGGCGCAGCGTGGCCTCAGAGCCCTCGCGCAGTTGTTCGGC